>Ga0210042_1000762_pt1 | contig 28390 bp, 24 predicted proteins | sample CryGeymeta201518_FD_183982 | JGI IMG/M metagenome (GOLD analysis project Ga0210042, IMG submission 183982) | Groundwater microbial communities from Crystal Geyser aquifers in Utah, USA - Crystal Geyser metaG 2015-18 (SPAdes) (version 2) | ecosystem: Environmental > Aquatic > Deep subsurface >... | reverse complement strand
AGATAGTTTCGTCGAGTTCAAGGCGGGCGATAATTTTAACCACAGGAATACATTGACGTATTTCGAGGATTAAAATTTGAGCCCAACGCCGAAATCGGTGAAAATAGCCATTTCCGGATGGACACTATCTAAATAATCTGGAACTTCTTCATCTGCTCAACTATCGCTTCCTTGGGCATGAAACCCTGACCTCTAAATATCTCCTTTCCTGAGGCGTCAAAGAGCACGAGGGTTGGTATCACCTGCACCTTGAATTTTGCGGCCAGATCCTTGTAACGGTAAACATCAATGACAAGAACCTCCATCCGGTCTGCGTTTTCCGCCTTGATCTCCTTCAAGACAGGCCTTAGCTGCCGGCAGGGAAGGCATGAGTTGGAGCCGAAATCCACCAGCATGGGCCTGCCGCTTTGAAGGCCCCTGTCAAAATCCTCGCTGGTGTTCGAATCAGGCGGCTTTGCCGCGATGGACTTAAGCGCCTCATGGTTGATTTTGATGTCGGCCTTTGACCGCAATTCCTCCAGATAAAGGTTATATTGCTCCTCAAGCTTTCCCTGACTCAATACCTGCTCTATCATCGGCCCCATCTGCTCAAGGGTCTTTCCATCGAGCCTGTCCTTGTGCGTTTCATAAAAGGCCTTAATCTCTTCGGGAGCAACTTTGGGGGTATCGGAGAAGCGCTTTTCGAGAAAAGCGTCCATAAGATCGTCTTCGTCCTTGATCTGCCTGTCCGGTTTAAAGCCCTGCGCCTTTATTTCCTGGATGAGCAGGACCCTCATTATTATGGAATCAACAAGTTTGGCGGGGTCCTCCCTGAACATTGATTTTACCGGCTCTTCAATGGTTTCTATTGCCTTATGGAATTGAGAGATGTCAATTTTCTCTCCATTTACCGTTGCAATGATTTCTCCAGTACGACCTGTTTGCAGATAAAGAAAAACGCCCGCGGCCGCTACAAGGGCGATTGCCGCTATAACCAGAAAAGATTTGTTTCTCAAATGAGCCTCCAGTTGATCATCGGGATGTTGAGAAATATTTATGCGGAGTAATAGCGCAATTATTAGGCGTCCTCAAAAATGCCTCCGTCCGTGTTAACATCTCGTTAGAAAACCGCTTTTTTACAGCCTGGGAAAAATGCCCAGATGTAAGAGCTTTAAAATCCCCAAAAAAATGATTTACTGTGAAAATACACCCTCCACCCCGACTCTCCCCCGCGCAGGGGGGAGGGAAATCCTTGGCCTCGTAAAGTGTAGAGCCGGGGGAGGATTTTCATTTGCGGGGGCGACAAAATATTTCCGTCATGAGCGTTTAAACATGGAAGTAAATCTCAGCGGCCTGTCTTCGGTCCCACGCACAGGGTGGCGAGGGATGAGTAAAACGCAGCCAGTAATTCCCTCTGCCTTGCCGAGGTAAGTTCCCATTTCCTACTCTGCGAAAAGATTTCCGGGAAACGGCGGATTAAGCCCCATCGAGGCAGCCTCTTCGTTTATTGCGTCCTTTATGAATGAGTCATGTCTTGGCAGATTGTATGCCTTTCCGTTTATATAGAGAGAGGGAGTTCCGCTTACACCTGCCGCCAAACCCTCCTCCTTGTCCCTTTCGATAACCTTCACAACGGCCTGATCGTCAAGATCGGTCTTGAAACGGTTCATGTCAAGCCCTATAGACCCTGCATGAGCTTCAAGATGCTCACGCTCCTGGTTATTCATATCCTTGAAAAGAAGTGCCGCCATCTCCCAGAACTTTCCCTGACGGTGGGCTGCTTCTGCGGCGCATGATGACAGAAGCGAGCCTTTGTGACTCTTCAGGGGAAAGTGCTTGAAAACGGCCCTTACCATTCCATTTGATGCGCTTACAATCCTGTGTAGAAGAGGCAGGAGTTCGCCGCAGAAAGGACACTTAAACTCGGCAAAATCGGCAAGAACAATAGGTGCTTGCGGATTGCCGTCAGTGGGCCTTCCCTGAACGGTAAGCTGTGCCCTCTTGGTTTCTTTAGCAAACTTTGCCTTCTCTGAAATGATTCTTCTTATGTGCTCTTCCTTTACTCCTTTTGAGATAAGAAAGGCTATAATATTGGCATTTTTCAGTGCTACGGGGTCGGCCGGCTTCTTATTGAGACAGGTTGATAAATCCTCCTCGCAGACTCCATAATTTGTAATATCCTTTAGAAGTCCATCCAGATCGGTTCTCTGGGCCTGGTTCAAACGGGCGATAATAGGGATACTGTCTGGTTCTGCTGCGCCCTCTTCAGCCGGGCTTAAACCCGAATAAAGGAAAACAATGCCTGCAATACAGCAGATAGAAAATACCATGTTCTTCATGAATAACGCCTCCGCAGTAAAAAGCTTTTTTTCGGTCTGTTACAGTTAAATTATAAAGGGGGCCCTTCCAAAAATGCCCTGACGGCCCCCTTACGAGCGGACTCATCCGCCTTTATCGAGTGCGTTTACTCGAGCGGTCTTTCATCGGAGGGAGGAGTTCCGCTGTAAATGCCTCCTGCCTTAACCCATGCAAGAAAGCCACCGCTAAGAATGACAGCGCCCTTTACTCCTGCCTCAAGAAGTTCGCCGGCAGCCTGTCTGTCTTTTCCATCTAGTCCGTCAAGACTGTAAACAAAGACTTTATCCATTTTTTTCAATGAATCGATTGATTTCTCCGGAAAATGCTCCAGAACTGAATAGACAAGATTGACGGCGCCCTTTATATGCCCCTTAAGGAATTCACTCCTGGGTCTGATATCCAGGAAAACGGCATTTTCCCTTTCGGTCTCATTTAAAGCATCTTTTACAGAAAAGACCCGGAGGGTATCGGTCACAGATCCGCATCTGGAATCCATACTGAGAGAAGTTGCAAGAGGCAGGGATTCTTTTCTTGCGCTGTTTCCAAGGAGGGCGAGGAGAGAAGCCGCAATAACAATAGCGGTCATCTGCAAGACTGCCTTAATAACAAGGCCCTTTTCCAAGATCAGAACATGCCTTCCTTAACTTCCGGATTGATTACGGTGATAAGAATTATATTCCAATCCGTAGATATGTTCAAGGGTATTTGCGGACCTCTACGGAAACTCCTAAAAACAGGCCGGAACCTTAAGCCTCTTTCTGGACTCCTCTTTGGTTCGGATCATGGGATCGCATTTTTCTTTACGCTTTGCCTTCTCAACCCTTATTTTTTCACCCTTCCACTCAACGACGACCGTCTGATATGGGGAATTGAGCGCGGCGTTATCCAGCGGCAGACGATGCATTGTGAAATGCATCATTCTTTTCCTGTTCCATCTCCCGGGATAATAGTCCAGAGGATCAAACTCGAAGAATCCGTCATTAAGAAGTCCTTCAACAACCAGATGTCTTGGCGGTGAGACAAGGGCCTTCTTGATCCTGTTTTCCAGTTTGGTTTTCTTCGACCTGGAGATGTCTTCGGATACCACCTGTGTAGGGAACTCTCTTCCAGGTGGTTCTTGGCTGAAGTTTCTTCTTACGGAGGCAAGGTCTCCGACTATCTTTCTCGCGTCCCAGAAGTCCAGGTCCGTGAAGACGTGGTAAGCGTAACTGGTTCTGCCGGGATGGCAGTGGACGATTCTGGCCATGGTATCACCTCTATGTTGAATATCCTGAATACGTTTCGGCGCCTCTATAAAAGGAGCAGATAAATGTACAGTGCCTATTTACCGTGAAAATACACCCCCCACCCCAACCCTCCCCCCAACTCTATAAATCTGGGGGATGGCTTTGCGTAGACCAGGAAAAGTAGACCAGAGGGCCACATCTACCCCGGATTTTTGAGATTCATCTGATAAACTAATTATGATTGGCACCGGTGCAATCTATCCGGGGCGGGTTTAGCGATAATATATCCCCGTTTCCCCAAATCAATATCGGGACAGGGGCCGCTTTATTAATCCGTAGGAGCAATAATGGCGGTTGGAAGGGGATCCGGCGAGGAGGCTGCAACCGGATCCCTGGAAGAGGGCTATCTCTGGATGGGACTTAGCCACTTGCGGCCTGTTATGAGGAGGAAAAGGGCCGCCAGGAAATAGAGCATCATAAAGGCAAGGTGGGATAGATCAATGAACATAGTAAACCCGGGTGAAAATACCACATCGGGCAGGTTTTTAAGGACCCTAAAGACTCCTGTAGCTACTACGGCGGAGAGAAGGGCAATTTGAAGGACGCCCGCTTTTGTAAGGCGGAAGTATTTCCTTCTTGATGCAAAAAAATCAGCTGCCGTATAGGCCATGAGTGCTATAAGGAATATGGCACCTAGATAGTGGATGTAATGGGTGGCATAGTAATTCGCGCTCCAGCCCAGGCCGGGGATACTGGAGAGCCCATATCTCTTGAATATGGGCATCTGTCCGAAGCCGGTAAAGGCGAGTACGATAAAGGTCAAGATGTATAGACGTCTGAGAGTCTTCGGGCGGCCGGGAGCCGTTGCCGTTTCAATTTTAGTTTTCATTTTCCGCCCTCCTTTTCCTTGCTGGCAAAGCTTACCATCTTGAGTGCTGCGGCTGCCAGACCAGCAAAGGGAGCTATAACCATAGCCTTGGCGAGGTTATCCACATGGGCCATTGAGTCTGCAACCTTTTTAAAATGGGGCTTCCCATCTCCCTTTTCTATTGCTTTGTTCAGCTCTTCAAAGGGGACAGGAGAGACATAGATGGTGTTGGTACCCCCGTTTTCATCCGCTCCATAGATGTAGCCCCCTATCTCCCGGGCAATCTCCTTTGCCTCTTTTAATATCTCCTCCCTGGGCCCGATCTTTTGCACCTTCTCAGGGCATACCTCTATGCAGGCCGGCAACTCGCCCTTTGCCACCCTCTCATAACAGCGGTCGCACTTATACATAACTCCGTTTCCCCCAAGAGAAGGCAGAATCTTAAGATAAAGACCCACTCCCGTCTGTCTCTGAGGAATCTTCCAAGGGCAGACATCCTTGCATTTAGATCCTCCCAGGCAGATGTCCGGGTGAATTACGCTTATGCCGTTATCGAGTTTTCTTGCCGCGCCCCATGGGCAGAGATCAGCGCAGGGCGGATTCTGACAGTGCATGCATCTTCTTGGAAAGGTAAGTTCCTCCTTTTTACCCTTTAAAACCACCTGGGCGTGCTGGATGAATACCCAGTTATATGGAGTGAGTCTGTCGGTTACATCCTTTTTGCCCGACCAGTCCGAAACCTTCACACTTGATGGGTACATCTTTGGATAGGGTTTAGACGGGACGGGGTATTTCCCGGCGTTAACATCTCTGCATGCCTCAACGCAGGCCTCGCATCCAATACACTTCCTGATATCTATCAGGGTGGCAAGTTCAGTTTCTTTCGCTCCCTTGACGCTTTCAGGGAGAGCCACGGTGGAGGCAGCCGCTGCTCCGGCAGCCGCAAGCCCCGATTTTAGGAAAGATCTTCTTGATATGCCTTTTTCCATGACGAAAATCTCCTGGTTTTAATCCATAAGATTCACGTTTCCGGAAAAGGTTTCATAACGATTAACGGCTATGCCCGGGCAGGGCACAACGAAAGATGAAAATCACCCTCACCCATCCCTCCCCCGTCGAGGGTGAGGGATAAAGGGAAGGGGTATTTTCATATAAACGGTCATGCCCGAATGGGGCACAACGGAGAATGAAAATCTTCCACTTTCTGTATCTCGCACCCTAGACCTGGGAGGGTAGGGTGGAAGTAATTTCCGCATTAATTTTACGTCTTGGAAGGAGCGCACCCCGGGGCAGGGGCAGCTTCTTGAATCTCCCTCCCTGTATGACGGAGGCTGCATTATAGCAGAGTGCTTTGAAGTTTATGTAATTGGAAGACGGACGTATATCAACTTATATGATTGATGAGATAGAACGGCTTAAGCAGTCCTAATTGGTCGTGCGAGACCTGGGATAAAGGTGCCGTATGCTTTTTCTTATTCATCAGAAAAAAAGGCCGATTTCAAGAAAAGGGCCTCCCGTCCAACTGATGATGCGGAGCCCTCTTCTGTCCAGCTGGGCGTCTTCGTAACGATAGCCGGCCGCTATAAAGGCCGGGCCGATCAAGTTGTACTTGACCCTGCCGAGAAGATCATAAAAGTAATCCGCTGAGCCGAGAGAGATGATGCGCGCCTCGGCTTCAAGGGAAAGGCTTTTGATGATCTGCAATTGCCCGCCCAGGTAGAGCATGGGAAGCGGAACGGTATATTGTTTGGATTCGGAAACGCCGCTTTGGCTGACTGTGACGTCAAGATCAACCAGTTTGATATTAAGGCCTGCGTCAATATTGAGTTTTCCCAGTGTGGCTGTTTTAATGAAGGGTATTCCGTAGTAGAGGGCAAGATCATATTCATCCATCTCAAGACTGGAGGAAAGGGGGCTGGCATTTGAAAATAAAATATCTCCGAAAACAAAGTCTCCTGTGCTTGATCCGTCTCCGTCGTTTTTTACGCGTGAGAACATGAAATAGATGTTCGGAATCATAAGAGGCATGTCAACCTTGACTCTTCCAAATATTCTAACATCATATCCAAGCTTGAGATCGTCTTCGAGACTTACCGGGTCGCCCCTGTAAGCTAGGTCTCCTTGAGGCTTTACGTTCCAAACGCCTAGAGCAGCCTCTATGCCTATGGCAGCCGCGTTTAACGGCAGAAATAAAAAGCTCAGTACCGCAAGGATATACAGGCTCTTTCCGAACTTCATAGGTCTTTCCTCCCTGGTCACGAAATACTCCCCATACTGAAGCCGCAGAACGTTGATCCGCAATCGGCTTCCTTTGAATCAGCACCCTTATGTCATTGCTTTTCGGGGATCACTTTCATCAGATAACTCACAATATCTCTAACGAATTTGAATCCCTGGATGGCCTCATCCGGAATTTGAATCCCGTACTGTTCTTCGAATTCAAATACCATCTCAACCGCGTCCAGTGAATCCATACCCAGGTCGTCCACAAGGGATGAATCCATGTTGATCTGGTCCTTTTCGACCTTACCCTTGTCGGCAAGGACGGCTATTACCTTTTCACTTATCTCTTTTTCTGTGTATGCCATAAAAAAGGCTTCCTCTCCTTCTTTGATTATTATAGAAATCCCTAAACTTCGCCTTTACCGAAGACAATAAAGGCGTGATGTCTTTTCCTACTCCGGCCCCCTTCTCTGTGGCCTCTCAGGGCGTGATAATAAATTTATAACCCCCGGGACCTTCATTATTCATATCGCTTAAAGACAAGACATGCGTTTACGCTTCCAAAGCCGAAGCCGTTTGAAAGAACGGTCTCTATTTTCGCTTCTCTGGGCTCGTTGGGGACATAGTCCAGGTCGCATACAGGATCTTTTGTGTGATAATTGATAGTGGCCGGGATCACCTGATGCTCCAGTACAAGGCAGCATACAACGGCCTCTATGGCCCCCGCCGCGCCTATTGAGTGCCCGATCATGGATTTGGTTGAAGATATGGGGATATTGTAGGCTTCTTCTTTGAATAACCTCTTTATGCCGTTTGTTTCAGCGGCGTCATTGGCAACCGTGCTTGTCCCGTGGGCGTTTATATAATCCACGGAATCAACCTCTGCATCCTTGAGAGCAAGTGCCATTGCCTCGGCTGCGTCCTCGCCTCCGGCCTGAGGCATAGCGATATGATAGGCCCCGCTTGTAAGACCGTAGCCCGCTATTTCCGCGTAGATTTTTGCACTGCGGCGGCGGGCGTGCTCCAGTTCTTCCAGTACCAGCACGGCCCCGCCTTCTCCCATGACAAAGCCGTCCCTGTCCTTTTCAAAGGGCCTGCTTGCCTCCAGGGGCGAATCATTCCGCTTGGAGAGCACGCTTCTCATGGCGCAATAGGCCCCATAGGTAAATTGTGTGAGAGGCGCTTCGACTCCTCCCGCGAGGATGATGTCCGCATCGTCATGCTGAATCTTCCTAAATGCCTCACCGATGCCGTTATTTCCTGACGCGCAGGCGGTTGAGACCACCATGTTAGGGCCTCTGAGCCCGTACTCGATAGCTATGTGGGAGGATACTGCGTTAGGCGTAACCTTCGGCACGCTCATGGGATTGAAACGGAATGTCCCCTTTTCAAGTGCAAGTGCTATCTGTTCCTCGTGAAAGAGCGCCCCGCCCAGCCCTGAGCCGATTACCACTCCTATCCTGGTCCTGTTTTCTTTTTCAAGGTCAATGACGCTTTCCTTGATGGCCATGGAGGCCGCGGCCATTCCGAAATGGACGAATCGGTCAACCCTCTTGGCCTTCTTCTCCGGCATAAAGGCCTCGGGTCTGAAATCTTTTACCTCCGCTGCGATCCTGGAATCAAAATGGGATGCGTCAAAGCAAGTAACCGGACCTGCTCCTGATCGTCCCTTGAGATTGGCCTCCCAGAAGGCTTCAACGCCTATTCCATTGGCCGCTACTACACCCCGCCCTGTGACTACAACCCTTTTTCGGTTAAAACCCATAAATTCTCCCTGGAAACCGCAAACGAAGGTATCAGCTCAAAGATTCGGGGTAGGTGCGGCTTCAGCCGCATGGGAACCGTGCGCCCTGCGCCTGAAGGCGCACCTACAGAAGCTGATTCCTGGTCTGCGCAAAGCCATCCCCCCAATCATGAGCCGATACAAACGAAGTTTATTTAAATGAAAATACATCGTCATACAGGCGAAGCCTGTCCCAAATCTCGATCCGGGAGCCCGTATCCAGTCTTTTTTCCGGCCTTTGCCTGAATGACGACCTGGATTCCGAATCGAATCCGGAATGACGTGCGGCAATTTCATCCTTCGTTGTGCCCTATCCGGGCATGACCGTTAGACTAGAGATCATCCATTGAAGGACTTTCATTAAATACTATGAAGAGCAAATCCCGGTCAAGGGATCATTGTGCTTGCATTATTCAGGGCGCTTTCGTAGCGTGTTAGCGTTTGTGATGCCGGTTTTTTAGGCGATGACCTTGAGGTTGATTCCAATTGCAATGCCCTAAATGGGGCGCAACCAAGGATGAAAATCACCCCCACCCCTCCCTCCCCCGTCGAGGGGGAGGGAATAATGCCGCCGCATCCCGACGTTTCGACGGTAAGGGGAAGGAATAATGCCGCCGCATCCTGACGTTTCGACGGTAAGGGGAAGGAATAATGCCGCTACATCCCGACGTTTCGACGTAAAAGGGGGAGGGAATAATAGGAAGGGGCATTCTCTATTTTCTTGTAATGTCTCTACAGGTAAGGGGGGGATGGTTGGTTGAGTAAGGCGCAGCAGTTCAGAACAAAGGGCCTTGCCCGGATAATCCATTATGCCCTGGCAATAGCTCCTTTTGAGTTCTGCCTTATCCCTGACAGGGATGGTTTTGTGAGCACCAAGGAACTCCTCCAGGCCCTGCATGAAGACGCGGATACCGCCTATGTGAGGGAGTCTCATCTGAGGGAGATATGCTGGGGTGAGGAAAGAGAGTCCTTTGAACTTGAAGGAAGCCGCATGAGGGCAAGGCAGAGGCGCTGGGAGTTTTCAGATGCGCCGATGCCTGCTGTGCCCAAAATACTCTATACGGCGGTAAGAAAAAGGGCACACGCATTTACCATAGAAAAGGGCCTGTTTTCACACGGAGATAGATTCCTGGTTCTCTGCGGGGACAGAGAAACCGCGCTTCGCATGGGAAGGAGGCGTGACAGCGATCCTGTGATAATTGAGGTCATGGCAGAGGCGGGTAGAAGAAAAAATACAGCTTTTTTCGAATTCGGCTCACTTGTACTGAGCAGGGAAATACCTCCGGAATTCATCGCCGGGCCGCCTGTCCCGATGGATCGGATGGAGATGGCAAAGGCCGCTGCCACTGAGGTTAAGAGGCCGGAGCAAAGGGGCCCCCAGTCACAGAAACAGGCCGGGTCGTTTCTGCTTGATCTTGAAAGAGACCCTGACACCGCAAGGAGGATCAAGGGGAGGAAACAGAAGGGCTGGAAGGAGGACGCGAGGCGATTCAGACGGGATAAGGGCACGTGATCTCTTTTCCCAATACCTTTTGCCCCCTCAGGCATGCGGCCTTTACCATTTTGATCCCGTCGGCCGCTTTTGAGTCAAGCGGAACAAAGAGAACAGGGATGTAGTTGTCGCTTGTTCCGCACAGGAGGTCTTCCTCTTCCTTGGATATTCCTTCCGATACGACTTCGAGCGTCTTGCCAAGAAAGCTCTTGTGGAAAGCATCTCTTTTTTCCCTTCCAAGGGCCCTCAATAGGCCGGTTCTCGCCCTGATGTCAGCCGGTTCCACCCTCCCTGCAAAGGAAGCGGCCGGGGTTCCCTTTCGCGGGGAGAAGGGAAAGACGTGGAGATATGTAATGGGAAGGCTGCGGATAAGAGAAAATGTGTTCATAAATGCCTTTTCGGATTCACCCGGAAACCCGCTGATCACATCCACTCCTATTGCGCAAAAAGGGATCCTTGATCGGATGTTTTCTATTAAGGACTCAAACTGGTCCGTGGAATAGTGGCGGTTCATACACCTAAGTATTGCGTCATCACCGCTTTGGAGCGGAATATGGAAGTGGGGGCATATACATGGCTCTTTTCTGACAAGCCCTATAATTTCATCATCAATCTCATTGGGTTCAATGGAACTTAATCTGATCCTCAAAGGCAGGCGCCTTTCAGTCACCTTTCTCAGAAGTGAAGCTAGAGATATCTTCGGGCTTAGGTCCCTTCCGTATCTTCCAAGGTGTATGCCCGTCAGAACTACCTCGCAGATACCATGTACTGCCATCTCCTCCATCACCGAAACGGCCTTTTCGGGATCAAGACTCCTTGAAGGCCCCCTTGCCTTGGGCACTATGCAGTAACTGCAGAAAGCCTCGCAGCCGTCCTGAATCTTAAGAAACGCCCTGGCCCTGCCCGCAAATAGCCTTACAGGCATCTGCTCAAAGGCCTGGCCTGCGTGAAAGGGCCTGGTGTGATTCTTTGAGAGGTTTTCTTGAAAGGCCTTTCTTATCAGGAAGGGGAGGTCTTTCTTATCATTGTTCCCTGTCAGGAGGCTGATGCCTTCAATTTGACCGAGTTCTTCGGGAAAGGCCTGTACATAACAGCCAACAGCGGCTACAAACGCCCCGGGATTTTCCTTTATTGCCTTTCTAATGCTCTGGCGGCTTTGCTTGGACGCCGTGCCGGTTACGGTGCAGGTATTTATGATCACAATGTCGGCACGTTCATTGTCAGGCGCCCTTAAGAATCCGTATTCTACTAGAGACTCGGACAGAAAGGCGGATTCGTACTGGTTGACCTTGCATCCGAGGGTTATCATCCTGAATGAGGGGGAAGTTCCTTTCATTTCTCAGACTGACTCTCTATCCATGCCCCGCCGATGACGCGGTTGCCCAGGTAGCATACGAGTGCCTGCCCAGGCGTGACCGCCCATTGAGGTTCATCAAATCTAAAGGTCACCATGCCCATCGGGAGTATTTTAAGGGTGCCGGGAGAAGCCCTGTGCCTGTAACGTATCTGTGCTTCACATCGCAACTCTTTTTGGGTGAGTTCCTTCCCGGTCCAGACCCAGCCCGAGCCAGATACATCTCTTGTGAAGAGATCATCCTTCAGGCCCGTTACCACAAGATTTTTATCCGGCACAATGGATGTGACATAAAGGGGCCTTGGCGATGCAAGACCCATTCCGTGCCTCTGCCCGATGGTGTATCGGTGTATCCCTGAGTGTCTTCCAAGGACTTTACCTTCACGGTCAACTATATCTCCTGCCGGTAAAGGCCCGTATTCCTCAATCAGGGGGCGATAGCCCTCCTTACCGATAAAGCATATCTCCCTGCTCTCCCCCTGAGGGATGTGGGATATGCCGACCAACCTTCCGATTTCCTTTACTTCTGTTTTCTTCAGATACCCCAGGGGGAAGACCGCCCTGTCTATTATCTCACCTGACAAACGGTGGAGAAAATAAGACTGGTCCCTTGATGAGTCAAATCCCCTGAAGAGGCTTACTTCCTCCTCTTTTGGTCCTTTATCTGATATGGCATAGTGACCCGTTGCAATGTATCTGAGTCCGTGCTCCCTGGAGAAGGCAGACAGTGCCTCAAACTTTATAACACGGTTGCATAGAACGCACGGATTGGGGGTCTTTCCCTTTCTGTAAGATGCGACAAAGGCCTCTATCACCTTTGCCCTGAATTGATCCGAGATATCTATCGTGTGGAGTTCTATCTCCAGGGCGTTAGAGATAGCCTTCACCTGACTGAGTCTCCTTTCAGCCGTAGAAGGAGGGGCGGGAAGGATCAGATGGAGGCCGATCACAGACCATCCGGAATGGGCCAGAAGCAGGGCAGCCACTGCGCTGTCAATGCCTCCGCTCATTGCCACCGCCACGCTCAAGGGTTTGGAAAAGCGCTGATTGCGATCACGGGAGAAGAGGCCTTGATGCCGGGGAGGGCCAACTGATACCCTTCCTGAACGGCCGGCAGGAATTTGATTTAGATGGTCTTTGAGATGGATCGCCGGGTTTCCCCTTGTCAAGATAGAAGGGCCTTGTTGAACCTGATTTCCATGGCCTTTGCCGGGCAGGCCGAGACGCAGAGTTCGCAGGCGCTGCATTTATCCCTGTCAAAGAGCACTTCCATCTGAGGCCTCTTTACGTAAAGGGCGCCGGTAGGGCATACCGCGGTGCAGGCCCCGCACTGGAAGCATTTCCTGTCATCCCGCCTTATGTCCTGCCCGATGCTGTCAACCTGTATGCCGAGGCTCTTGAGATAACGAATACCTCGCTGGAAGTTGGTCTTGTGGCCGCTCAGTTCCATGACCATGAATCCTTCTTCCCTGGGATAAATGGTCGCCTTCATGATATTGAAAGTAAGATCGAATTTTTTTACCAGGCTGTAAACCACAGGTTTATTGGCCGTCTTCTTCGGGAAGCGAAGTGAAAGCATCTTGGAGTACATTTGCTTTACCCCCTGTGCCTCTTGATTACACGTTCAAAACCGGGAAGTGATTTCTCTATGACGTAATCAGACACGCAGTATGCGATTCTGAAATGCCCCGGGCCTCCGAAACCGCTACCGGGAACCGTAAGGATGTTTTCTTCCTGCAGCGCCGCAACAAAAGCAACGTCATCCTTGATGGGGGTCTCAGGGAAGAGGTAGAATGCCCCCTGAGGTCTAACGATGCTGTAACCGAATGATGACAGGGCATCGCAGAGCTTATCCCTCTTTTTTTGATAGATATTTACATCCACTGCCTCATTCAGCAGCTCGGCCACTACCCTCTGCATAAGGGCCGGGGCGTTTACATATCCGAGGATGCGGTTGCAGAGGATCATCCCCTGCACCAGCATGGCCTTATCGGCAGTCTCAGGATGAACGGCGGCATATCCGATCCTTTCCCCCGGAAGTGAGAGATCCTTGGAAAAGGATGTCACGACGAAACTATCCCGGTATGTATCGAATATGCTCGGCACAATTACTCCGTCATATACGATCTTTCTGTAAGGTTCGTCGGATATCATATAGATCGGCCGGCCGAGTCTTGAACTATGGTGGGAAAGCACTTCCGCAAGGCCCTCCAGTTCTTCCCTGCTGTAAACCTTTCCTGTGGGATTGTTTGGGGAGTCAATAAGTACGGCCTTGGTCTTTTCTGAAACAGCGTTGCTTATCAGGTCAAGATCAAAGGAAAAACCTTTTTTTGTTGGGACTATTCTGGGGATCCCCTGATGGTTGTCCAGGTAAAAATTGTATTCCACAAAATAAGGGCTCGGTATGATCACCTCATCACCCGGGTCCAGAATGGTCTTGAGTACCACGTTGAGGCCGCCCCCTGCCCCAACCGTCATTACTATATCTTCGGGAGAAAAGGCGGCGTTATTAGAAGAACTCAGATAGGCTGCTACCGCGCTCCTTGTGCCAGGTAAACCCGCGTTTGCCATGTAGGCGTGCCTGCCCGGCGTGGAGTCTTCCGCCTCCTTTCTCAGGACTTCTTTGAACCTTGGAGGCGGCTCCAGATTGGGATTTCCAAGGCTGAAGTCAAATACGTTTTCAGCTCCGAACCTGGCCTTACGCCTGGCTCCTTCCTCAAACATCTTCCTTATCCAGGAGGCCTTTGCAATGGCTCCTTCCACCTTCTTTGAGGTCGGCATGGATTTTCCCCCTTTCTTGACTTTCCAGACTCAGAATATGGTTTTGGCGGCGCTTGTCAACAAAAAACCCGCAGGTAATTGGTCTTGACACCTTCTAACGGTTCTTTTAGGCTTTTTGTGGCGGTGTCGTAACACGTCAATAATCAGGGGCAACCCTACTGGATTCCGAGGAGGGCCGGGACAATGCCAGGGACAAAGCCCGGAGAGCGGCTTCTGACGGGGTACTGGACAGACTTCGCCACTATGATTATTTAGTGCCCATCCGTAAATGGCTATTTTCATCGATTTCGGCGTTGGGCTCAGATTTTAATCCTCGAAATACGTCAATGTATTCCTGTGGTTAAAATTCTCGCCCGCCTTGAACTCGACGAAACTATCTCATTTCCGGATGCACACTGTCTATTTTCATTGAAATCCCAGTGTCGTGAATGGGGTGCAGCGAAGAATAAGTATCTTCCCATTGACTATATCCCTTTTCCTCGAAAGGGTATGAGGGGGGGGTGGTTTTGATACAAAAAGGGCGGAGAAAGGCATCCTGGGATTTGTGCAGGAGTGACTTAAGTAAGGAGTAAAAAAAGCAGATAGGCTCAGCAGCCTGTTGATGGAGGTTTTATGGCCAGAAGCGGCAAAGCCAAGAGGACCCTTGCCATCTTGACGGGGGGAGGAGACGTTCCGGGATTGAATCCCTGCATAAAGACCCTCGTCTATAGGGGGGTAAGCGAAGGTTTTCGAGTTATAGGCATAAGGAGAGGTTGGGCAGGCATTCTTGCATACAATCCTGATGATCCGGCATCACGGAAAAACTGTCTTGAAGAACTCCTTCCCCTGAATGTCAGGACAATAGATCGTTATGGCGGCACTTATCTCCACACCTCCCGCACGAACCCTAGTGCCGCTAAAGTAAAAGATGTCCCTGAGCACCTGACGAAGTTATTCTCTGAAGGGGAAAAGACAAAGGATTTCACATCCCATGTCATCCGCAATTTAGAGGCATTGGGCATTGAGGCGGTAATACCCATCGGGGGAGATGATACCCTAAGCTTTGCCGTGCGCCTTCACAAAGAGGGTTTTCCCGTCATAGGAATACCCAAGACAATGGATAACGACGTCTTCGGCACGGACTACTGCATAGGGTTTTCCACTGCCATCACAAGAGGAGTGGGGTTTATCCATTCGCTCAGGACGTGCGCGGGTTCCCATGAGAGGATTGCGGTGGTTGAGCTTTTCGGACGTTATTGCGGGGAGACCTCCCTTATATCGGCTTATCTTTCGGGTGTGGACCGGGCAATCATATCGGAGGTCCCCTTCGATCCGGCGAGGCTTGCCGAACTGATTATGAAGGATAAAAGGGCCAATCCCAAGAACTACGCCATGATAACCATATCGGAAGGCGCAAGCATGGTCGGGGGTGATTTGATCATGGGAGGAGAAGTGGATGCCTACGGTCACAAACGACTGGGCGGCATAGGGGAAGAGACAGGAGCGCTGCTTAAGAAGCTTACCGGTCAGGATGTACTCAATCAGAGGCTGTCATACCTGATGAGAAGCGGCGCCCCGGACTCTCTTGACCTAATGGTAGCCGTAAACTATGCAAATATGGCTGTAGATCTTTTCCTCAAGGGCATATATGGAAGGCTGGTCGCCCTGAGCCGGGGCATCTACACCGATATACCCCTGAGCACGGTAATAAGCGGCCAGAAGCGTGTTGACGTAAGAGAACTCTATGACATAAAGGAATACCGTCCAAAAGTGATGCATGTAAGCGGGAAACCCATGTTTTTATATTGAGTCAAAGGCTGTCATTAATTTTAACCAACGGTAAAGCTCACTCAATTTCCTTGCCTCCGCTGGATAAAACTGAGAAACTATAAGACTACCATTAAATAGTGCCATTTCAATAAATCAGGGGATGGCTTTGCGCAGATCAGGGAAAGCAGAGCAGAAATCAGCTCCTGCAGGTGCGCCTTCAGGCGCACGGCGCACGATATCTGTGCGGCTGAAGCCGCACCTGCCCCGGAGTTTTGCGATCATATGCTAAATTAGAGTCTTTTTGGGAATTCTGGTATGAGCGATGTAATACGAAGGAAGACCAGGCCCATATACCTGGGGGGGATAGCTATCGGAGGCGGGGCACCTGTAGTGGTCCAGTCCATGACCAACACGGATACCCGTGATGTGGATGCCACGGTCGCCCAGATATCGGAGCTTGCGCTGGCAGGCTGCGAGATCGTGAGGCTTGCCGTCCCGGACATGGATGCCGCAAGGGCATTTGGCAGGATAAAGAGGAGGGTATCGCCGCCCCTTATAGCCGATATTCACTTTGACCACCGGCTGGCCCTTGCCGCCCTTGAAGAAGGGGCAGACGGCCTGAGGATAAATCCCGGGACCATGAAGGATGACTCTGCTGTGGCAAAGGTGGCGGAGGCAGCAATCAGGAGGAAAGTTCCGATAAGGGTTGGAGTAAACTCCGGCTCGCTTCCCAAGGATATACTTGAAAGGTATGGAGGACCGGGTACTGATGCACTTGTGGAAGGAGCGGTGAAACAGGTAGCATTTCTTGAATCCCTTGGGGTCGAGCAGATGAAGGTCTCCATCAAGTCATCCAATGTGCCGACGACAATAAAGGCCTATGAGATGCTGAGCGAACGTATGGATTACCCCCTTCACCTGGGAGTGACTGAGGCAGGCACTCTTATCTCAGGTACGGTCAAGAGTTCCATTGGGATAGGATATCTTCTCTACAGGGGTATAGGAGATACATTGCGGGTATCCTTGACCAGGCCTCCTGTTGAGGAAGTAAAGGTCGCCTATGAGATTTTAAAAGCCCTGGGCCTCAGACAGAGAGGGCCTGAGATCATATCCTGTCCGACGTGCGGGCGTTGTGAGATAGATCTATTTTCCCTTGTTGATGAGGTTGAAAGGGGGCTCACAGGGGTGCAATTTCCCTTGAAGATTGCAATAATGGGCTGTGTCGTAAACGGGCCGGGTGAGGCAAGGGAGGCTGATATCGGTATTGCGGGGGGAAGGGGCCAGGGCATATTCTTCAAAAAGGGTCAGGTTGTGAGGAAGATTCCTGAGGCTGACCTGGCAGAGGTGTTGATTAGAGAGGCAAAGGCATTGATCGCCTACGGTCGCCTCACTACAGATGGAGGTTCGGAGAATAGATGAGATATAGCAGCTACTTTTTACCGACCCAGAAGGAACTTCCTTCGGATGCAGAGGTAATAAGCCATCAGTTGATGCTTAGGGCGGGGATGATACGCAAGCTCACGTCGGGTGTTTATACCTATCTTCCCATGGGCCTGCGCTCTTTAAAAAAGGTTGAGAAGATCATCAGAGAGGAGATGGACAGGGCGGGAGCAATCGAGTTGCTCATGCCGGCGGTTCAGCCGGCCGAACTCTGGCAGGAAAGCGGAAGGTGGGACTATTACGGAAAGGAACTCCTTCGGCTCAAGGACAGACACAACAGAGATGCGTGCTTCGGGCCTACACACGAAGAGGTGATTACCGACCTGGTGAGGAGAGAAATAAAGTCCTACAAACAGCTTCCCATTAACTTCTATCAGATCCAGACCAAGTTTCGTGATGAGATAAGACCGCGCTTCGGGCTTATGAGGGGAAGAGAGTTCATAATGAAGGATGCTTACAGCTTTGACGCGGATGAGGCCGGGGCTGCTGAAAGCTACGGGCGCATGCACAAGGCCTACTCACGTATATTTGAAAGATGCGGTCTGGCATTCCGTGCGGTCGAGGCGGACACTGGGACAATAGGCGGCAGCTTTTCCCATGAATTTATGGTCCTGGCGGACACGGGGGAAGATCAGGTTATAAGCTGCACCTCCTGCCAATATGCGGCAAACCTGGAGAAAGCGGAGGTATCTCCTGTGTCAAATCCGGCAGCTGATCCCGCGCTGTCGCCCCTCAAGGAAGTCGCTACACCGGATGTGAGGACAATAGAAGAGGTTGCGGCGTTTCTTTCCCTCCCTCCCGGCCGTCTTGTCAAGACGATGATATTTATAGCGGACGGATCTCCTCTAGCTGCGCTGGTAAGAGGCGATCATGAGATAAATCTTGCCAAGCTTAAGACGTTTATAGGGGCGCAGAGCATTGAGATGGCCCCTCCCGCAGCGATAGAGGATGTGACCGGAGCCCCTGTCGGCTTTGCAGGCCCCTTGGGGTTGAAGATAAGGACGGTGGCGGATAACGCCCTCAGGTACATGGCCAACTATGTCACAGGAGGTAACAGAAAGGATTGCCATCTGATAAACGTCAATCACGGAAGGGATTACTCGTTAAATGAATTCGGAGATATGAGAATTATAACTCCTGATGACAGTTGTCCCCGCTGCGGCGCGGAGATAGAATTCAAAAGAGGAATCGAGGTAGGGCATATATTCAAGCTCGGCACGAAATACAGCATGGCTATGAAGGCATCGTTTCTGGACGACAGGGGTCGTGAGCTTCCCTTCATCATGGGTTGCTACGGCATTGGAGTAGGAAGGACGCTTGCTTCGGCTATAGAGCAAAACCATGATGAAAAGGGCATAGTATTTCCTCTGCCTCTTGCACCCTTTCAAGTGGTGCTCCTTCCACTTCAGATGCATGACTCGCATGTGGTTGAGACATCTGAGGGTATCTACAGGGATCTTGCTTCAAGGGGAGTGGAAGTGATCATGGATGATCGTGATGAAAGGCCCGGGGTGAAGTTCAACGACGCCGATCTTGTGGGGATACCCCTTCGCGTCACAGTAGGGGCCAAAAGCCTCAAGTCGGGCCGTATCGAACTGAAGGCCAGACGTGAAGAAAACGGAAGCCTCCTCGATATCTCCGATGCGGCTTCAGGAATAATCGAAAAGCTCTCCAGTCTTAATGATCCGCTTAAATGACATTACAGGGAAGGTCCTGACCTACCATCCCAGGGCGGATATCCAGCTCATAGAAAAGGCCTATGTTTACTCCGCAAAGGTGCACGAGGGACAGGTGCGTCTAAGCGGGGAGCCGTATCTTTCTCATGTCATGGAAGCTGCCTATATATTGGCGCAGATGAAGATGGACGTTGTCTGCGTTGCGGCGGGTATGCTTCATGACACCCTTGAGGATACAAGCGCAACGCCTGAGGAGATAGAGCGCCTTTTCGGCGCCGAGACCCTGCGCATAGTTGACGGCGTTACGAAGATCAGCAAGCTAAAGTTCAACAGTGCCCAGGAGCGACAGGCCGAAAACGTTCGAAAGATGATCCTTGCCATGTCAACCGACATCAGGGTCATACTGGTGAAACTGGCCGACAGGCTCCATAACATGAGTACACTTCGTTTTCAGCCGCCTGAGAAGCAAAGAAGGATAGCAGAGGAGACCCTGGATATATATGCGCCGATTGCCGGAAGGATGGGCATCAATTGGATTAAATCAAGTCTTGAAGATACTTGTCTGTATTATCTGGAACCGGCGGCCTACGAACAGATTCAAAATACTATTACAAGTAAAAAGGAAGAAAGAGATCACTTCATTAATGAAGTGATACAAATGCTTAGCGATAAGGCTAAAGAATGGGATATAAGGTGTTCGATCAAGGGAAGACATAAGCATTTTTTTAGCATTTTTAGAAAGATGAAGCAGCAAAATCTCGATATAAGCCAGGTTTATGATGTCCTTGCCTTCAGGATAATCGTTGACACTGTAAGAGATTGCTACGCTGTACTCGGAAATGTCCATTCGATATGGAAGCCGGTTCAAGGCAGGATAAAGGACTATATCTCGGTTCCCAAACAGAATATGTATCAATCCCTTCACACGACCGTTGTGGGACCTTACGGCAAGAGGATGGAGCTTCAGATAAGGACCTGGGATATGGATAAGGTTGCCGAGGAAGGAATTGCTGCGCACTGGAAGTACAAGGAAAACGGTGTATCAGGGGTAGCCGATGAAAAACAACTGTCATGGGTGCGGCAGCTTATGGAATGGCAGCAAAGTCTCCAAGACCCCGTGCAGTTCCTGGAATCGGTCAGGATGGATCTCTTTCCAAATGAGGTCTATGTCTTCACTCCCAAAGGGGAGGTGAAGGAGTTCCCGATGGGCGCGACACCGGTTGATTTTGCTTACAGCATACACTCCGAAGTGGGGGAGAAGTGCACCGGAGCGCGCATAAACGGCAGAATGGTTCCCCTGAGATATAAGCTCAGAAACGGCGATATCGTGGAGATAATTACTTCTCCCAAAGCGCATCCAAGCAAGGACTGGGTTGGTTTTGTAAAGACCTCAAGGGCTAAAACCAAGATACGTCAATGGGTTCAGAATCAGGAGAGGCAGGAGAGCATCAGGCTTGGCCGGGAGATACTTGAGAGGTGCCTTCATCAGGACCATATTGCGATACCAAACCTGCTCAAGAGCGAGCAATTGGGGGCTGTCGCCAGGGAGCTTTCTTTCCGCTCGGCGGAGGATATCCTTGTTCAGATAGGCCTTGGAAGGGTGTCGGCCAAACAGGTGCTTGGCAGATTGAGGCCCAAGGTCGTAGATGAAAAAGAAGATAAGTCCGAGGGCATTGTAGCCAAGGTGGTTGACCTGTTGAAGAGGCGCAGGGAGCCGCTGGGAATAGAGGTTACAGGAATAAGCGATATGCTGGTTCGCTACGCTCAGTGTTGTCATCCTATCCCGGGAGACAGGGTAATAGGGTTTATCACGAGGGGCCGGGGTGTATCTGTCCACAGAGAAAACTGCCCCGCGATAATTGACTCGGCCCCCGAAAGGCTTGTCCCTGTAAATTGGTCACCGCCGAAAGACGAGGTCTTCCCGGTCATCCTTAGAGTTACCAGCGTGGAAAGAAAAGGCTTGCTTGCGGATGTGAGTGCAGTCATAACACAGAAGGACGCCAACATCTCAAAGGCTGAAATCCAGACCACCATGGATAAAAAGGGAATATCTTTTTTTACCATAGAGGTGAAAAACAACCGCCAGCTTCAGGAGATAATAGCCTCTATAAGAAAGGTCAAGGAGGTTCTTATCGTTGAAAGAATCTAGGCCGGAGTCTTTTCGGGCAGAGCCTTTTTTATGCGTCCGCTCTTTATGCAGTTAGTGCATATTCGCATGGTCTTTGGCTGCCCGTTCTCGACGCAATGGACCTTCTTTAGATTGGGCAGCCATCTGGTGCGGGTCTTATTGTTTGCGTGGCTGACCTTGTTTCCGAGTTGGGGTTTTTTACCGCATATATCGCAGGCTCTCGCCATTTTCTTATCTCCTTATACCGGAAATCTTGATCGTACGTCTGCTTCCCGGGGCATTTGGAAAACAGATATCAATATCTAAAAAATATTTATAGATTTTTATTCAGCTTTTGGCAAGTAATTTTTTGAGGTAGATATAAATCCATGGATAAATCAGAGGAAAAAACATCCGAACAGACGGAGCATTTTGTGTCCAAGTTACTCAACATGATCCCTGATGATATCAAACATGTGCATCTGATGGGAATCTGCGGAACCGGCATGGCCTCCCTTGCCGGGATACTCAAGGAGATGGGCTATCTTGTTACAGGCTCTGATCAGGATGTGTATCCTCCTATGAGCGACCTGCTTGAATCCATCGGTATAAGGGTTATGAAAGGCTACAAAGCCGAAAATCTTAATCCGGTTCCGGATCTTGTTGTTGTCGGTAACGTGATTACTCGCACTAATCCGGAAGCCGTGGAATTAGCGAGGATAGCATCGCCTTATGTCTCATTTCCCCAGGCAATCGGAAGATTCGCCCTCAGGGGGAAAAAGAGCATTGTAATAAGCGGGACACACGGAAAGACCACTACCTCGTCTTTGAGCGCGTGGCTTCTCCACTGCGCCGGCAAAGACCCGGGGTTCATGATAGGCGGAATTCCCATCAATTTCGGAGTTAATTTCAGACTGGGCAGAGGCCGCTATTTCGTAATAGAGGGAGACGAATATGACACCGCCTTCTTTGACAAGGGGCCGAAGTTCCTGCACTATGAACCGTGGATATGCACGGTCACAGCCATTGAATTCGATCACGCAGATATATACAGAGACCTCGATCATGTGGCATCCAGTTTTTCAAGGCTTATTTCAATAATTCCTGAAGATGGACTATTGATAGCCAATTTCGACAATGAGAGGCTCGCAAAAGAGGCCGTGGCTGCCCGCTGCCTTGTTTCTTCTTACGGGCTCAAGGACGAAGGTGTGTGGAGCGTAAGAAAAATAAAGACGGAAAAGGGCATGACCAGTCTCACCATTGTAAGAGGGGGAAGGGATTACCTTGAGATTGTGACGCCCCTCTATGGACTCCACAATGTGTCTAATCTTCTCTCCGTTGTTGTCCTGGGGGATTTTCTGGGCCTGTCGGGGGCCGTGATGAAAGAGGCCATGAGAGACTTCAGAGGCGTAAAGAGACGTCAGGAGTTGGTCGCTGACGAAGAGGGCATTACTGTGCTTGATGATTTCGCCCACCATCCTACGGCAGTAAGAGAGACTATTGCGGCTGTAAAAAGCCGTTATCCGGCCAGACGGCTGATAGCTGTTTTCGAGCCCCGTTCCAACTCAAGCAGGAGAAATGTGTTTCAGGCAAATTACCCTGACTCGTTTGAGGGCGCTGACCTGGTGATGATACCCAGACCGCCGCTTCTGGAAAAGATAGATCCAGAGATACGGTTCTCCTCTGAGAGGCTTGTTGAAGATCTGCGGAGAAATGGGTTTGAAGCGTTTTACTATCAGGATACAAACGCTCTTCTAGTATCCCTGTCTTCAATGGCAAGATATGGAGACGTGGTGCTTTTCATGTCCAACGGGGCCTTCGACAATCTTCCAAGAAGGTTTTCCGCAGCCATAATGAGCCAATTGCAAAACTATGCCCACTCGTCATTCCGGCGAAGCCTGTCCCGGACCCCGATCCGGGAGCTGGAATCAGTAACGCATTGATTCAAGGATAGACTGGATTCCCCAATCAAGTCGGGAAATGACGAAGCTGTAAATTTTGCAATTGCCTCATAATTGGTAGAATTATTAAGTGAAACAATACAGCATACACTGTATTTTAGTTGAGTTAATAATAGCAGTGGGTTAAAGTACCACGGCTTTTTCAATGCGCTGCTAAACTAACAGCCATTTCTTATATCCCTTCCCCTCGACGGAGGAGGTAAGGGAAGTTATCATTGAACATATTGCAATTGCTATGGAAAAGATAGGCCCCGACATTTACGAAAGGTATATTAAGGCCCTCACCGATATAAGCGGAGCAATTACTTCAGAGAGGTATCTGGAGGATATCCTGAAGCTTATAGTGATGGTCACGGCGAAGGTTACCGGCGTTGAGATCTGTTCTCTCTGGCTCATAGATGAAAGCGAAGAGCCGGTTCGTATAAGACTCAAGGCGACCCAGGCAATAGAACCAGAGTATGTCAAGGACAGATCCCTAAACTTGACGGAGGGGGTTGTGGGATATGTAGCGAGCAGCAATCAGCCTCTGGTCATAAGAGATGTGCTCCTGGAACCAAGATTCAAGGAAAAGGAGATGGCAAGAAAACTCGGCCTTGTCTCGATGCTGGGGGTTCCTCTCCAAGTGAGGGATCAGAGAGTCATAGGGGTATTGAACTGCTTTACTTCAGATGATCGCATATTTTCAGAGGCCGAGATAAATCTGGTAAAGGCAGTGGCCAATCAGGCAGCCGTTGCCATCCTGAATACCGAACTGATGGTCAAAACGCGGGTCATCCAGGAGGAACTTGAGACCAGAAAGCTGGTTGAACGCGCAAAGGAGATCATCATGAGAAGGCGCCGGATGGACGGGGCCTCAGCATACAGATGGATACAGAAAAGAAGCATGGATTCAAGAAAATCCTTAAGGCAGGTGGCTGAGGCACTGATACTTTCAGATGAGTTCTGACACCTTTGCTGTCGCCTATCCGCGCACTCCCGGTATGTTCGATTTAAACATAGAGCCGCTGCGTTCCTCCCGGGTGATTGCGAGCCGGCAGGTAACCTTGCCAAGCGGAAATAGGCTGTAACACCTCTACAGCAGCAGCGCTACCTTGCCCTCTATTCTTCCATCCATGATTCCTTTTCCGTGTTCCCGGAGCCTTTCGTCATCCGTCACCAAAGCCTGTTTATATGAAAATGCCCCTTCCCTTTACCTCTCTCCCTTTACCGTCGAAACGTCGGGATGCAGTGGCATTATTTCCTCTTATCAGTTTATTCTTGACAGCTCTTATAAGCGGTGCTAAGAAAAAAAGCTTAAATTAAAGTAACAGTAACAGCAGCACAATGGCGTGCTGCTTTGATGGGGACGAAGGCGTCTTGCTCCCGTAAGGGGGTGGGCGCCTTTTTATTTTTATTAACCATAACTGCTAATTAAAGGAGGAAAGTAATTATGAATCTTAGCCGTCCAAATTCCAACGAGGCACTTCAGACAAAGAACAGGTCTCGTGACGTCGCCCCCCAGTCCGGCATCTGCTCCAGATGCATGGACGGGTGCAAAGGTAACTGCGATCTGTTCAACGCCACATTTAGAAGCCGCGAGCTTCTGTATCCGGGTCCGTTCGGAGAGATATCCGCAGGCGCGGACAAGGACTATCCGGTTGACTATTCCCATCTCAACATCCTTGGCTACGCGATGGGTGCGCACGGGGCGATAGCCGATCCTGACTGCGCCACGTTTCCTTCAGTGAGCACTGAGACAACTTATGGCGGGGCACATAAGGTGAAGATGAAGGTCCCCATGTTCACTGGCGCACTCGGCAGCACCGAAATAGCACGAAAGAACTGGGAGCATTTTGCGGTCGGTGCAGCCATTTCCGGAATCACCCTTGTATGCGGTGAAAACGTGTGCGGAATTGATCCAAAGCTCAAACTCAACAAAAGCGGCAAGGTTGAAGATTCTCCCGACATGCGGCGGAGGGTGGAAGACTACCGAAAGTACCATGAGGGATACGGGGACCTCATCGTACAGATGAATGTCGAGGACACAAGATTGGGAGTAGCGGAATACGTCGTAGGAAAGCTGGGCGTGGAGACGGTGGAGCTTAAGTGGGGCCAGGGCGCCAAGTGCATAGGCGGTGAGATCAAGGTCGGAAGTCTTGAAAGGGCGCTAGAACTCAAGAAGAGAGGCTATATTGTCACCCCCGATCCGGAACTTAAGGCCAATCAGGAGTCATTTAAAAAGGGTGCCATAAAGGAGTTTGAGAGGCATTCAAGACTTGGTTTTATAGACCAGAACGGTTTCATGAAGGAGGTTGAAAGGCTCAGGAGACTCGGAGCCAAGAGAGTAACACTCAAGACCGGCGCCTATCCCATGAGGGAGCTTGCCATGGCGATAAGATGGTCTGCCGATGCCAACATAGATCTTCTCACCATTGACGGAGCTTCCGGAGGAACAGGCATGAGCCCCTGGCGTATGATGAGTGAATGGGGCATACCATCCCTTTACCTCCACTCAATGGCCTATATGCTGATAGACAGACTGGCCAGGAAAGGGTCATGGGTGCCTGATATAGCCTTCGCCGGCGGCTTCTCCGCGGAAGACCATATTTTCAAGGCACTGGCCCTTGGCGCTCCGTACTGCAAGGCGGTCTGCATGGGCAGGGCCTTAATGATCCCCGGAATGGTAGGTAAGAACATTGGGCGCTGGATTAACGGCGAGGACGGCGGTTTGCCCTCAACTGTGAAGAGTTACGGTACGAAGAAAGAGGAGATTTTTGTCTGCTATGAGGAACTGAGGAGCAAGTACGGCAAGGAGGTGGACAAATTCCCCCTGGGTGCCGTAGGTATCTACAGCGTTTCTCAGAAACTACAGATAGGGCTTCAGCAGCTTATGGCAGGGGCAAGGAAGTGGCGTGTTGACCTTATGACCAGGAAGGACCTCGCAGCCCTTACCGAGGAGGCGGCCAAGGTTACCGGCATTCCCTACATCATGGATACCTACAAAGAAGAGGCCTTAAAGGTTATAGACGCGTAACCAAACGTTCATGCCTGGGTGGCATTTTGCCATCCCCGGGCATGAAAAAACATGGTTCGTCATTCCGGGCTTGACCCGGAATCCATGTCTATATCGCAGAGATGGATTCCGGATAAACCTGCGGCATTCCGGCTGAGCCGGACTCCGGCTCCAATAACTCGTCTTATCTGATCTTTATCCACAGAAGCCTGGCGGTCACAGCTCCCTCGTTTATCCAACTCGAAGGCATTTCTGCTGAAAGGTAGATGAGGTCACCCTTATTTGCTACATAGGTAGCGTTTCCCAAGGTAACCTTAATGCTCCCTGATATCACGTACCCCATCTCATCACCCTTGTGCATAAAAAAATGTGACTGCAGGCTTGAGTCGGGAGCGATCTCTATAAGATAAGGCTCCGCTCCGGCCTCAAGATCAACGGGGATGAGCAGCCTACCCGTGACCGCTCTTTCAGGCATATTATTGAACTTGATCCTGGAGGCATCTTTTGCGGGGAATATGAAGCGGTTTTTCTTAGCACCTGTTTCCTGAAAGAATGAGCTTACTTCCACCGAAAGTATTTCGGCCATCTTGAGGAGGGCGGGAAGGGAGGGATAGATGAGATTTCCTTCAATCTGCGATATGGTGCTGGGCGTAACTCCTACCAGCCTTGCAAGCTCGGTTTGAGAAAAACTCCTCTTTATGCGTAACTCCTTCAGCCTTGCCCCCAGATTCCCCCTTGGGCTTCCTTTGCCTTCATCCTCAAAGGTTACTATAAGTCCTTTTGACCAGTAGCTGAAGGGTCTGTTGAAGGTATCGAGTTCTCTTTTTTCCGCCTTGACAATGCTTAGATAGGTGCTTCCCCGCTTTACCGAGAGGTCTATCACCACCTGTGCTATCTGGTTGATTTGTGCCTTCAGGCGGGGGCTGTGTGCCCCCTTTTCCAGTATCCAGTAGGCAATCGTATTGAGTTCATAAAGCCTGGGGCAGGAGTGGGCGTAAAAGCTGGCCATCTTGTCCTCTCCCCCCCACAGCTCCTGCATACCGGTAATGCTCTCGAACACAAAACGCACATCTTGCTTCATTGTGGCGTGGAGATCGTAGAATGCCTTGGTAAAACTATGTATGTCCTTTGGATCTTCCATGCGGACTATCCTGCAGCCGGTATCGGGCTGAGAATCCTCATAGAACTTGAGAAAGATGTCAGAACCTGCCCCTTTGCCGAAGGTAAAACAGTCGAGTATGGTCAGGAGCCGGTCCTCGGCGAGATCCCCCAGTTTATCGAGGAGATTGCGCGGGGAGCGATCAAAGCTGACATAGATTATGGGCCTTCCCTGAGCGGCTGAGGCCCTTATGAAATTGAGACAAAAGACCGATGCAAGGCTACCTGCGTCGTCATGCCACACTACGTTGTCCCCTATGAACAGCCCGCCCAGTATCCTGTCAAGATACTCTATCCCGGTGCCTATCCTGTTTTTTCCCTGCATAACTTTTTCTCGAAAGCTGAGCCTGCTTGCCGCTTGAGGAGACATGAATCTTCAATACACAAAAAACCCCTTTTGAGGGGCTTTTTGCTTCTCAAATTTATTATTTTTTGACTATCTTGCCTGCGAGTCCGCCCAACCAGTCCTTTATCGAATCCCCGACAGAGGGGCCCTTTATACAAAACGGAGTTTCAGCCTTGAGATTGCTTTCCATGCTTACGGCCCTGGCAGTATAGGTCCCGGCAGGTATAGGTGGCTTGCTGACGATTACTATGTTTTCCATCTTCGCATTGGAGCCCATGTCGGCCCTCAAAAGCTCGGTGATCTTAGAAAGCGTAGGAACGCCGGCTACAAATCCACCGGCCTGGTCAACCTCTGCGTCGGCAAGGGCGATATCCATCTTCTGCCCCCCCTTTTCAACACCCAGAAGGCTTACAAAGACGGAGTCTCCCGGTTTGAATCCCTTGCCTTTGAAGATGATGGGCTTTTTAAGCAGGTTTGCCACTCCCAGGGTTATGGTATCCGGCTCTACGATCAACTGCGGCCCGGTAATTTTTGCGTCAAATTCCTTAGGGGCTGATGCGCAGCCGAAGACAAAGAAAAGCATCACCGAACTGATGATCAGAGATAATCTTTTTATTCCGAATAGATTTGCATTCATGTCAGTCCTCTCTAACTGCCATGCCCTTGCAGGGCACAACGAAGTATGAAAATCACCCCCACCCCTCCCTCCCCCGTCGAGGGGGAGGAGGAAAGGGAAGGGCCATTTTCATATAAAATTGCTGTGTGACACGAGTCTTCCAATTTCACAGACGCCCGAGTTTCTTCAGGACGGCTTTTAGATCAACATCCGATTCCATCCAGTCCATAACCTTCACTGGCTTACCTCCCTCTGTTACCTTGGCCAAAAACGATGCTCTT
>Ga0210042_1000740_pt1 | contig 28913 bp, 24 predicted proteins | sample CryGeymeta201518_FD_183982 | JGI IMG/M metagenome (GOLD analysis project Ga0210042, IMG submission 183982) | Groundwater microbial communities from Crystal Geyser aquifers in Utah, USA - Crystal Geyser metaG 2015-18 (SPAdes) (version 2) | ecosystem: Environmental > Aquatic > Deep subsurface >... | reverse complement strand
TTTTTATACTGCTTTCAGTGTGTTTAAACACACTTTAACTATCAGAGTAAATTCAATTTGCAAAGTTAAAAACTAGCTTGATTTGCTTTAAACGAGTACATTTTTTTTTCGTGCGTTTACCCTATAATTAAACAAAAAATCCTAGCATAAATTAAATTACACTAGGATTGATTTTATAAAAATAGCAATCGTTTTTATTGCTTTTTTATTTTAATTAATTTGTCTGCTGGTGGACGCAACGGAACACAGAAACCAATGCTAAACATAGCTCCTTGATTCGTAATTTTGTAGTTGTTATTAAATCCATTAGTAGCAGCATCTTGTATAACTTGAGTCGTTTCTTCTGGAATATCAAAAGGGTCAGTTGCATTTTGTACTGTATTGACAGCCGAAATATAATCACTTAATCCTACTGAATTTTCTTTTGGTTTTTCAGCAACATTCATAAGACCATAGTATGCACGAGCTTCCAAGGTAAGATATAAATAAGGAGTAAGTCCGACCAAATAACTAAAACCAAAATTAGCTCCCAAATCTACTTGACGAGTAGCCAAAGGTTGTACATTTTCAGTACCTTTTGCAGCGCTTCCTATGGATAAACGTGCAGAAGGTCCTGCTATGATATAAAAATGATTTGGACTACTTGCTTTTATACGAAGTTGTAACATAGGGTCAAACGAAAAATAATGCAAGCTATAATTCTGACGCTGATTAAAATTGATTGTATCTACTCTTCCCATCTGTACGTAGTTGAGTTCCATACGAAGTCCAATCGTTTTGGTAAATTCTTTTCCTGCAAAAAGGCCAAATTGCCCTCCTACACGAACTTTACCAGCATTTGACTCCGAAATCACACTAAGTTGTCCAGTTGTATCGGTTTGAATTCTATCAAAGGAAATGGGCGCACGAGCGACAGACAGACCTCCCTTAAAACCTGAATAAGAAAATCCTTGTGCTTGTAGTTGGGTTAAGGCAAAGCAAAAAAGGAGAGAAAGAAAAAATGTTTTTTTCATACTAATAGTCATAACTAAATTTATATAGGATTTGAAATTTCTTTTTTTGTTCAGCGTACTGATTTTGAATATCTATTTTTAATACAACTAATTCTAATAGAAACTAGCTAGAATAGTAAAGTATGCCAAAAATAAGCAATACTCGCTAATAAAACGAGAGAATCTTAAAAAAATTGAATGAACCACTTATTTTGTTATCATTTTATCTTCACTTCTCCTTATTTATTTTGCTATTTTTTGGAAATGGTGTAGATATACATTTTATTTTTGATAATTTGATAGCATTTCGAATTAAATTCAAAAAAGTAATTTATGGGTTGTTCTGTATTTTGTTGAATTTGATTTGGTAAAATTAGTTCTTCTATACTTTTATCATAAAGTCCTTTTTTGATGACTTTATTCTTGTCTGTAATAAAAATAAAATCTTTTTCGAAGGAAATAGCATTCCAATTTGGGTATTCTAAGACTGTTTTATAACTACCAAAATTATCAAAAATAAGAATTCCTTGTTCTCTTACACCCAAAAAAATCTGTCCTTGATAAAATTGCAAGTAAGAAATAGGATAGTCTTCATCTTTCAAAATTAATCCCAAAGGCGTTTGCGATAGAATTTGTTTGTTCATGACATCGTAATTCTTCAAACTAAAATCAGATTCATCAAAAAACCAAAGTGTATTGTTGGGAGATGGTGCAAGCAAACGCACAAAACCAATTTCTCCATAATTATTACTCTCTATTTTTTCAGAAATTTTGTAATGTTCTATTTCTGTTAGAAAGCGATTCAAAACAACCCATTCTTGCAATTCTTGATAAAAAACAAAGATTTGATTTGGATTTTGTGTAATGAAATTGGTCGGAACAAGAGAAGAAGAAGGCGAAAAAACAAGCTCTACATTGCCCAAACTATCCAAACGCTGAATAACTCCTTTTTTATCACAAACATAAATTTTTCCATACGAATCAATATTACTCAAAATAATTTCATTTTCAAAGTAACTATTTTTCTGAAGAATCAAAGTATCATTTTGAGCAAAAACGAAACTAGAAAAATAGGAAGCTAGAAAAAGTAAAGTTAGTAAAAGTGTGTTTTTCATTTTTTAATTAATTTTAGCTACAAACTTCCCTCCCAAGCAAAATAATAAAGACAAGGAACAAGCCAAGAAAGTACCCAAAAGAGTAAAGTGATTTTTTGGTATTTATTCCAGAATGGAGAATAATCGGTATTTAGTCTGTTTTTTACGGCTACAAAAATTAATTTATTGATTAAAAAAAGACCTAAGAAAAATAGATTAAAGAAAATTATATAACCAATATAATTGTATTTCTGAAAGAAAATATCAAACAAACACAAATGCGAAGGCAAACCATAAATATATTTTACAAAAAAGAATTTTAAGACATAAACACTCAAAATAATGTAAATAATACCATTTAAAAAGAGGAGTAAAGTAGAGAAAGTAGTTTTTCTAGTAGCGTTTTTTGATTTATGGGATTTGTTATTTTTAAATAAATCAAAAATCAAATAAACTCCTAGAATACTTCCTGTCAGAATCCAAGCAAAAATTCCTTCATTGAGAAATGTAGAAGAATTAAGAAAATTAGTACCATCTATTTCTTGACTAAAAAAATTCACACTACAACACGTCGCAATCAAATCTGGATTTATATTCCAAAAATAAAGTAACATCAAAACAAGTTCGGTACTAACACACAAAAAAGCAGGAAAAACTAAATAATATTTTTGAGGTGTAAGAGGATAAGTAGGTTCTTTTTTATCCAAAAAATGCAAAAACAAAAAACTACTATAAACAAATAAACTTCCTATCTTAAAATATAAAAGTGGATAACCAAACTGATTAGCTTCTAATGCACCTGTGGCACACATTGCACCACGCAAAAGCGACGGAATATGTTCATTAATGGTAACCAAAAAGGCAATCAATGAAAAACTTTGAAATAAAAGTACCAATTCTAAAACAGCACCTACTAAAAATGTACGTCTTTCAAGATTAATTTGTGTTTCGTCGTTACTTGAAATATTCCAATTTTTGATAATCTTAAAAACAGTTATCAAAATCATAAAAAGTAAAAAAAAACAGCAGCTTTGTGCCAACAGTTGAGCAATTATCCACGTATCGGTCATGATTTTTTATTTAGTTACTTTTTTTATCAAAAATACAAAAATTAAATGTTGGCTTTTGATTGAAATTGTTAAAACTCGTTTTTTATCCTTTTTTATCAAAATTTTAACTATTCAGTCGTTTGAGAATATCTATTTTTGCCAATTCAGAAACCTGACTTTATCAAAAACTTTTAAATTATAGTCATGAAAACTACCAAATTTACCTTCTTGTTTTTTATATTTTTTCTAGCGTTTGTTTTTTTTAGTAATGAGGCTTTTTCACAAATTGATTCAGAAAAGCAAGATTATTACCTAACACTCAATAAACCAGGAGGAAAAAAAACGTATTCGATTTTATATAGGCGACGAGCTAAAATTCAAATTAAAAGACGAAAAATTTAAACGAACAGCTACAGTTACAGCTATTGATTCGAATTCAGTAACTATAAACGGAGTAGCAAAAATTCCTTTAGAAGATTTCAGAATGATTCAAGTGAAAAGAAAAAGAACTTTAAGTACTATTCGTCAGGGTGGAACAAGTGGAGGACTTTTATTTATCGCTTTAGGGACTGTAAATACTTTACTAAGCGTAAATGGATCGCCAGCCATGATATATGGTGGTGCTATTACGTTGGTATCGGTGCAATTTCTTAGACTATTTGAAAATCGAAAATATAAGCTCAACTCGTATCGTTATTTGCGAACTATACCTCATTGGGAAGGTTTAGATTTAGAGAAAAAAAAGAGTTATTAAGCATAAATCAGAATAAAAAATGCAATTTTGTAGCAGTAAGGTTCAATAAATTTCACTTTTGTTTGTTTTGATGCTATTTCGTTTGACTTTTTTAAGGAAATAGATTATGAAATTTGGCTTTAATTTGCGTTATTCGAAAAGATTTTTTGAGAAATCAAGAATTCAAATAAACAACAAACACACAAATTATTTGCATTTTATTCTAAAATAATAACTTACATTACTTCAACCTGCTCTTTGTGAACGAATTCCAATCTCTTTTAAAAAAATATACAAACGAATACTCACGCTTCTTGAGTGTTGATGGTGCGCTTATTCATTATCGAATTGAGGGCGAAGGTGAGCCTCTTCTTTTACTGCATGGGGCTTTTTCTTCTTTACATACTTTTGAAGAATGGACAAAACGGCTTTCCAAAAAATATAAAATTATACGTTTGGATTTACCTGGTTTTGCCCTTACAGGAACAGTTCCTGATGACGATTATTCGATGAAAAGACATCTACATTATCTCAATCGTTTTATGGAAATATTGGGTATTAAGCAATTTTATTTAGGTGGAAGCTCTTTAGGTGGTTGGGTGTCATGGGAATATGCTCTTGCTTACCCTAAAAAAGTAAAAAAGCTGATTTTGATAGATGCAGCTGGTTTTTTAGATGCTCAAAGTATTCCATTACCTTTCAAAATGGCTCGTACTCCTTTCTTTGGTCGTGTAATAAAATATGTTATTCAGCATAATGTTTTGGAGCAGTTTGTAAGAGAAGTTTATTACAATCAGTCCAAAATTACACCCCAAATGATAGAGCGTTATTACGAACTCTTTACTAGAGAGGGCAATCCAGAAGCATTTTTATTACTCGTAAATAACAAGCATAAAGAAAATACAAAAAGCCTCAAAAATTTGTCTATGCCTGTTTTGATTATGTGGGGACGTGAAGATCGTTGGATTCCTGTACGTAATGCACATCGTTTTCATGAGCTTATTCCACAAAATAGAATGCTGATTTATGATCGTGTGGGACACTTACCAATGGAAGAAGTTCCTGTTCAGACAAGTAAAGCTGTTGTTAAGTTTTTGAGTGAGGAGTTTTGAGAAATAAAGAACTGAATTTATTTTTTACTGAAATTCGCAACTAAACTAAACAAAATCTTAAAAACTTACGTTCAAAAATAGATTGTGAAATTGTAAATCTGTAAATTTGCACCATCTAATAAAACCTTATTCTATTTAATTAGTATAATCACTATAATCACCATGAATCGTAGTAAAGAAGCTCCTTTTTGCAAACTATTTTTTGCATAATTGATAGCAATTCATTTTCTTAGTAACATTATTACAATAAGAATGGCAAAACTATACATTGTATTTGATTAATGTCTAGTTGAAAATTCATTTAAAAAATTCTCACAAAAAATATATATAATTCCAAACATGGCAGACATAAACGTAAACTTTATACACCCAACAGACGGACGCATGATTAGTGCAACTTTAGACGACACAATGAGCGTACAAGAAATTATAGGCGAACTTATTACACACGATTTTATCAAAAATAGTCAGCAAGGATATAATCTTGCCATAAAAGGAGGAACACGTATGCTTAACCACCAAACACTAGGGCAAGCAGGAATTACACACGGAACGACTTTTAGAGTAATACCAGCAACTGATGCAGGAAAATAAATTTAGACCTGCCAAAGCAGCGAAGCTAATTCTGATTTTAGAAGTAATAAATTCATAACTTAGAAGTATAAATTAAAAATAAAATTCAGAATTGCTAAGAAACTACTCATACACAAAAAAAATATTAACCATCAAGTTATACAATCATTGAAATTAACTGATAACTGTATGACTGATTACTGATAACTGAAAAAATGGCTACTCCTCAAGAAATACGAAATCGTCGTTTGGCGAATGATTATAAAGAAATGGAAAATATTAGTGGTTCATTGCTTTCCTTTGAGCCACTTGTAGGCAATGTGCCTTATGTAGAAGAATACGAAGTAACAATTTTTGTACGAAGTATTTTGGATACACAACCTACTTATCGTAATCAACACAAACTCAAAATTACACTTCCAGAAGCCTATCCACAAGCTCCACCACAATTAGAACTGCTTGATGAGCCTTTCGTTTATCATCCAAACTGGTTTAAAAATGGACGTTGGTGCTATGGAACTTGGGAAATGTCAGAAGGTTTGGGAAGGCACATGATTCGAATGATTCGTACTCTTCAATACGATATGGAAATTACGAACGAACATAGCCCAGCTAATGAAGAAGCTCGTAATTGGTATCTACGTATGCGAAATAGTGGTATTTTCCCTTGTGATAAACAAGAAATGCCTGACCCAACAAAAGAACGTGCTGCCAAGAAAACTTCTGGATTCAAAATCACAGGTTTTGGGACAGATACAACGGCACAACAAGAAATTCAAACAAACCAACCTGCAAAAGAAGATAAAAGAGGTGGGTTCAGAATTCACTAAACTTACACGTAACGCAGACTCAATTCTGCGTTTTGTTTTTGTAATTATTCTATATTTTTTTGTGTAAAATGGAAGTAAATCGGCTTGATAAAATAGAATTAGACAAACTCAAATACCCAATTGGCAATTTTGAGAAACCAACAACCAAAAATATAGAAGAAAGCAAAGATTTGGTTTTGGACTGGAAAAATGATATTGATTTTTTTCCTATGCGACTAAAAAAAGTACTTTTTGATTTGAATGAAGAAGAACTAAACTGGAAATATCGCCCTCAAGGCTGGACAATCAAAGAAGTAGCTCATCATTATTCGGACAGTCATACCAATGCGCTTATTCGTTTCAAACTCACCCTTACAGAAGAAGAACCGACCATAAAACCGTATTTGGAATCAAAATGGGCAGAATTACAAGACATGACTTTACCTGTTGAAGTTTCTATTTCTATTTTGGAAGGAATACATCAAAAGCTAAATATAATTATTGAATCTTTATCAGAATCAGATTTAGAAAGACGTTTTTTCCACCCAAAACATCAGGTTTATTTTACGCTTTTTGAGCTTGTTGCAACTTATGCTTGGCATTCGAATCATCATTTGGCACATATCAAACAAGCTATTGAATCAAAAGGAAAGTATTGAAAATCTATATTTTAAACAGGGTTAAAACCCTGTTCAATTCAATAAAGTCAAACTACTAAACATCGTAATTCGTAATTTTTAATTCGTAATTGAACAGCAAATGTTTAAAATCACAAAAGAAACTCCTCCTTATTTTCCCAAAAAAGCTGAAACTATGCCTTTTTGGGAATCTTTTTTTGAAAAAAATTTAAAAGCTTTCTTTCAAGACAAACCTATTTTAGATTCTATTTTTGTTCACAAAGAAGCCTTTGAAGTTATCAAAAATCATATTGGTTTTGGAAAAGATACAGAAGATAATCAAGTCGAACAAGGAGGTTTACTTTTTGGAGAAGTAATAGAATACAAAAATGAAGATAGTGAAGAAAACAAAACTAAATTTATAGGAATTGTTAATTATGCGCTGGCTGCCAAAACGGCTGAGGGTTCGATGCGTCATTTACATTTTAATCATGCTACTTGGCATTCTCTTTTAGAAGAACACGAAAAAATTGAAGAAAAAGAATCTAAAAAACAGCTTATCGGTTGGTATCACACGCACCCAAAACATTTACAAGTTTATTTTTCTCATATTGATAAAGAAAATCATCTCACTTTTTTTGATGCAGATTGGCATTTTGGTTTGGTTTTGAATCCACAACGAGAAGAAATAAAATGTTTTTTGGGCAATGAATTTGATGAAGTTTTGTGTATTTTGGAGTAAAGAATACCATACCCTACTATTTTGTAACTGATTTTTGTTAAGGATTGCTAGGATTTAAAATACATATCAATACGAATACTTTTTAATAAAAAGTCCTAAAAACTTTACCCTTCAAACTATTTTCCAAACCAATAAAGGGTGAGTTTTTAGATTTCGAGACGTTCATTTTTTTGTCAAAAATCCATTCTTCATTTGGATAAAAAACTGTCAAATTTGCTTTTTCTCCTTCTTTGATTTGAGGTTGTTTTAATTTTAAAATTTGCCTTGGGTTAGTTGTAATTTTTTGGATTAATGCTTCTAAACTCAAGTGTTTTTCAGTCTGTTTTCTCATTGTAGCAAAAGCTGTTTGAAAATTTATCATTCCAAAATCTGCCAAATCAAATTCTAATTTTTTGGCTTCTTCATCGTGTGGAATATGATTCGAAACAACAACATCAATCGTATTATCTTTCAAGCCTTCCAAAAGTCCATTTTTGTCATTTTGAGTACGCAAAGGAGGAAAAACTTTCAAAAAGGTATCAAAAATAAAGTTATCTTTTTCCAAATCTTCATCTAAAAAAGAAAGTTGATAAGCTGCTATATCACAGGTTACATTCAAACCTTCTTGTTTTGCTTTTCTAATAAGTTCAACACTTCTAGCCGTAGAAATAGTCGAAAAATGAATTTTTCCACCTGTATAACGCAAAATTTCTAAATCTCTTTGAATCATCATTTCTTCAGCAATGGAAGGCAAACCTTTCAAACCTAATCTTGTTGAAGTAATTCCTTCGTGCATGTGTCCATTCGAAAGGTTTTTATCAGAAGGAAGCTGCATGATAAGCCCATTAAATGCCTGTGCATATTGCAAAGCACGCAGCAAAACGCCAGTATGCAAAATATTTTTTAGTCCATCAGAAAAAGCAACTGCACCAGCTTTATGAAGGTCGTACATTTGGGTCATTTCCTGTCCTTCGGCATTGTGTGTAAGTGCTGCAATCGCCAAAAACTCTACTTTTGAATTTGTTTTTTTATTTTCTTGTTCTAAAAAATAAATATTTTCTTTGTTTTCTATTGTCGGTTTTGTGTTGGGCAAAATAGCCACCTGCGTAAAACCTCCCAAATTTGCTGATTTACTTGCACTCATCAATGTTTCTCTGTGTTCCATCCCCGGTTCAGGCACAAAAGCACGCATATCGCACCAACCTACTGAAACAAAAGCATTTTCACAATCTAATTTTTTATACTTGTTGGGAACTTCAATTTTTGAACTATACTTCTGAATATGAGTAATTTTTCCATTATTAATTCCGATACAAAACTCTGTATTTGAATTATAATTTGTGTCTATAATTTTTACTTTAGGAAGCCAATACGCAGTTGAGTTTTCTGATTGCATTTTTTGAGCTAAAATTTTTGAGCGAGTGAATTTAGATTTGAGTACAAAGGTAAAAACTTTGATGGAAAATTTTAGGACTAGTTTAAATTCTATTATAAAAATTGATTTATCATTTTTTAAGACACAAAAAACAACAGGTTTCCATAAATTGCCTAAAAGAATCTTATCAGAATTTTCAAAATTATATCATACTTCACTTTATTCCCTATGCAAAACTCTAACAATCAGTTTTTTATAGCCTTTTTAGTGTTATTTGTGTCCGTTTTTTCCTATCAAAAAACGCTTGCACAACAAACATTTTATACCAATGGCATCACAGACGAGCGAAATACCGTTTATGCTTTCACAAATGCGACTATTTACACCGATTATCAAACCAAAATCTCTGATGCTACTTTAGTGATTAAAGACGGCAAAATTTTGGAAGTCGGAACAAATATAACTGTTCCTAAAGGTGCAGTAATTGAAGATTTGAAAGGCAAAGTAATATATCCTTCTTTCATCGATTTATATTCAGATTATGGAATGCCTGCCGTCGAAAAAGCGCAAAGACGTTCTTGGTTTCAGACTCAACTCACTCCTCAAACGCCTTATGCGTTTGGAAATAATGAAGCCGTAAAAGCACATCACAAAGCAAGCGAAATGTTTGACCCAACAAATAAAGGCGCAGAAAAAGAGGCTGAAAGTTTGAGAAAAATAGGCTTTGGAACATTGCTTTCTAATCAACAAGACGGAATTGTGAGAGGAACTTCTGCCCTTGTTTTTTTGGGAAATGGAACGGCAAACCAACAACTTTACAAAACCGATGCAGCAGCAGGGCTTTCTTTTAACAAAGGTTCTTCTTCACAGTCTTACCCTTCTTCGTTGATGGGTTCGATGGCACTTTTGCGCCAAACATATCTTGATGGAAAATGGTATGCAAGTGGTGGAGCAAAAGACAAAAATCTTACTCTTTCGGCTTGGAATACTTTACAAAACTTACCTCAAATCTTCGAAGTAGATGACAAAATGAATGCGCTTCGTGCTGATAAATTAGGCGATGAGTTTGGAAAACAATATATTTTGAAAGGAAATGGCGATGAATATCAAGCTATTGATTTAATCAAAAATACAGGTGCTTCTTTTATTATTCCTCTTGATTTTCCAGAGGCTTTTGATGTAAATGACCCTTTAGATGCTCAATTTATTTCTTTTATAGCTTTAAAACATTGGGAATATGCAGCTTCAAACGCAGCTATTTTGGAAAAAGCAGGTATTAATTTTACTTTCACAACTGACGGATTAAAAGATAAATCTAAATTTTTGGAGCATCTTAGAAAAGCAGTTGGTGCAGGTCTTTCAAAAACGGCAGCTCTAAAAGCTCTTACTCACACACCTGCCAATCTTATTGGAGAAGGAAATAATTTAGGAACTTTGAAGAAAGGTGCAGTTGCTAATTTTATTATTACTTCTGGCGATTTATTTTTATCAAAAACAAAAATTCATCAAAACTGGGTAAAAGGTCAAAAAAATGAAATCGTTCCTTTTCCTAATTCTTCGTATGCAGGAATTTATGATTTGACTTTAGAAGAAGAAGGCAAACCAAAACTCTATAAATTGGAAGTTTCTGGAGAAGAAGATAATTTGGATTATAAAATTATTGATGGAAAAGATACATTGAAAGCAAAGGCAAGTTATGAAAAAGGAATTTTTGCCCTTCAATTTTCTCCTCAAAATCAAACAGAAGCAATTCGTTTGACAGGTTGGTATGATTCGGAAGGAAAATATTGGTCAGGTTCGATACGCAGTGCAGGTGGAAAATGGGTTACTTGGGAAGCCAAAAATTCAGATTCTAATCAAAAAATCAATCAAGCTATTGGAGATGCGCCAAAAGTAGATTCTACCCTACAAGCCTTCCAACCAATGTTTCCGTTTGCACCTTACGCTTTCCAAACACAACCAAAAGCTGAAACGGTTTTGATAAAAAATGTAACGGTTTGGACAAATGAAGCTGATGGAATACTGGAAAATACGGATGTTTTGTTAGTTGATGGAAAAATAAGCAAAATAGGAAAAAATCTTTCTGCACCCAATGAAGCAAAAACGATTAACGGAACAGGAAAGCACCTCACAAGTGGAATTATTGACGAACATTCTCACATTGCCATTTCGGGGGGAGTAAATGAAGGCGTTTATGCAAATAGCTCAGAAGTAATAATTGGCGATGTAATCAATCCAGAGGACGTAAATATTTATCGTCATTTGGCTGGTGGTGTTGTGGCTTTACAACAATTACACGGTTCTGCAAATCCGATTGGAGGACAATCAGCAGTAATAAAATTACGTTGGGGAAAAACTGCTGAAGAAATGAAAATCAAAGGCGCACCCAAACGCATCAAATTTGCATTAGGAGAAAATGTAAAACACTCCAACTGGGCAGAATATGGTCGTTTTCCACAATCAAGAATGGGAGTTGAGCAGTTTTTGACAGACGCATTTACACGAGCAAAAGAATACGAAGCAGCTAAAAAAGCAAATCCAACCACGACAAGAACAGATTTGCAACTAGAAACACTTTTAGAAATCATCAATGGCAAAAGATTAATTTCTTGTCATTCGTACGTGGCATCTGAAATTTTTTCGACGATGCGTGTTGCTGAAAAATTTGGTTTCAAAGTAAATGTATTTACACATATTTTGGAAGGCTATAAAGTTGCGCCTGAAATGGCAAAACATGGCGTTGGAGGTTCTACTTTTTCGGATTGGTGGGCGTACAAATATGAAGTAAAAGATGCCATTCCATACAATGCAGCACTAATGAATCAAGTAGGAATTTTGACTTCTATCAATTCTGACGATGCAGAAATGGGAAGAAGACTCAATCAAGAGGCTGCCAAAACAGTAAAATACGGTGGTGTTGCTCCAGAAGAAGCATGGAAATTTGTTACACTCAATCCTGCCAAAATGTTAGGAATTGATAATCGTACAGGAAGTATCAAAGTAGGAAAAGATGCTGACGTTGTGTTGTGGTCTGCAAATCCATTATCAGTTTATGCAAAAGCTGAAAAAACGTTTGTTGATGGAATTCTTTATTTTGATAGAGAAAACGATGAAAAACTTCGTCAAGAATTAGCAGCCGAGCGTGAAAGAATTATTCAAAAAATGATTGCAGCTAAAAACGGTGGCGCACCAACAATCGGCGTAAAATTCAAAAAAGAACATTTATGGGATTGTGAAGAATTAGATTTTGACTATTGGAATACTGTAAATGACGGAGAGTAACTTACGCTTTAGCATTAGTAAAACTGTACCGAATACTTTAGTGTTTGCCTAAAAAACAAAACACAGATTGAAAATTTATTTTCAGTCTGTGTTTTTTTAATCTAGAACTAATATTTTACCTGCATAATTTCTTTCTATACTTTTTACTAAACCTAATTCTTGCTGAACTTCCGTATAAAAATGAAGTTCTGTAAATTGTGCAGCCCAAGCAAGGGCAAAAAGAAATGGTTTGTTTTGTTCATATCTTTTTGAAGGTAGTTTTTGTGTAATGACTTCTCCATTTTTCAGATAAATAGCTATATATTTTTCAGATAAATTTACTAAAAAATCCCAAGTACTTTTATTTATATATTGTATTTTCTGTATTTCGTAATACGAATAAAATTTATCATTTTGAATTTCAATTCCTGTTTCTAATACTTTAACTGTATTTTTGTGTACTCTCAAAGCTTTTCTGATTAGGTTATTTTCCTTTAGCTTTTTAGTATAAATGATAGTAAGCAATCCTATGTAAGATAAAATAGCTGCTAAAACAAATAAACCAGCTACCCAATGGTTTATGTTTATGCCTACTAAAGATAAAATAACTGGAACAATAAAAAGCAAATACAAAAATTTAATATTACTATTTCCGATTTCAAAAATCAATTTATCATCATTATTCTTTCCTCTAGTTTTCTTTTTAGCTCTTAAAGTTGGAATAGGAGCAGGAACAAAACCAAGCGTTTCAGTCTGATTACAATGTTTTTGATTCATATATTCCCAACTTTCCACCAAAAAAACAGACTGACAAGCACTACAAAAAACAACTTCATCATTTGCTTTGATTGCATCGCCTGTAACAGAATCTTGCCTTCCTATGATATGAGAATGATTTTGAGAGCTTAATTTGTGGGTGTTGTACGTCATTTTTTTAATAAAAAGGTCTTTTTTTAGTTAGGATTATATTTATTTCGTAATTTTCTTCTTTCTCTTTTATAAATTGATATTCCTTTTTGTCGTCTGTGTAAAAATCAACTTTTATATACTCTGAAAGCTGCACCAATTTAGTTAGGAGTTTAGTATTATGAGGGTATTTTGAAGGTAAATTAATATCTAAGATTTCATTTTTTACATAAATTTCAAGTTTGTTAGGGATATTTGTTTTATCAACAATAGTGTCAATATTTGATTTATAAGCTATCCCTTCTGATTCTTCCCATTTATACAACTTATCGAATAAAATAATTTTATCTTGATAAAGTTGCAGTGGAATAATTCCTATATGGCATTCCTTCTTTGCATTCTTGTTAAAATTTCTGAGTCCGAATATAACTCCTATTTCATAGAGTGGAATAAGGCTCAATCCAATTATTTTCTTTGTAATTTCCAAATTTTCATTTGTAAGAAGTTTAAATGCAATAACTATTGCTGCCAACGTACAAAAAAATAAGCAAAAGTAAGAAAAGATAATTGATTGACGATATTTTTTTGTATTAGGAGTAATCTCAAAAAGTAAAGATTCTTTCTTTTCAATCTTAATTTTTTTTTCTTGAAGAGGAACAAAACCAAGCGTTTCAGTTTGATTGCAATGTTCCTTATTTATATCTTCCCAACTTTCCTTCAAAAAAACAGACTGACAAGCACTACAAAAAACAACTTCATCATTTACTTTAATTGCATTGCCTGTAACAGAATCTTGCCTTCCTATAATGTGAGAATGATTTTGAGAGTTTAATTTGTGGGTGTTATAGTTCATTGAAAGGAAAATTACTGATTTTTAAAATTTAAGATAAAGATAGTTTGAATATCTTTTTTCACGTTAAAATATAAAAAAAGATTTCTAAATTCTGTTTTAATCTGTGTTTTTTCTTCTTAATTTATTAAAACTAAAAATGACTAGTTCAACTTTTTTGAAATAGCCATTTTTTTATGGTTTGTAAATAGGTCATTCCATGCACAATTCACAACTCTTATTTGTCGCTTTTCTTTTTCCATTTCAAAGAATAAATATCTGTACGACGGTCTTTGAGGTTTCGAACGCTACCATGACTGTGTAATTCTTTCAATAAATCAAGATTTACATCGGCAATCATTGTCATTTCTGTATTTGGAGTTGCTTCTGCAATAATGGCATTATTAGGGAAAGAATAATCTGAAGGTGAGAAAACAGCCGATTGAGCAAACTGAATATCCATATTTTTTACCTTTGGAAGGTTTCCTACACTACCTGCAATCGCTACATAACACTCATTCTCAACGGCACGAGCTTGCGAACAAACACGCACACGCATATAACCATTTTGCATATCGGTAGAGAAAGGCACAAACAAAATTTGCATTCCTTCTTCTGCCATCATACGAGAAAGCTCTGGAAACTCCGAATCATAACAAATCAAAATACCAATTTTTGCCACATCGGTTTCAAAAACTTTTACTTTGTTTCCACCAACCATTCCGTAATCATTTACTTCACTTGGCGTAATATGAATTTTGTATTGAACATCCCACGTTCCATCACGACGACACAAATAAGAAACATTATATAATTTTCCGTTTTCATACAAAGGAAGACTTCCACCAATAATATTTACATTATACGAAACAGCATAACCCACCAATTTATCTCTAACTTCTTCGGTGTATTCTGCCAGTCTTCGAATTGCCTTTGCTGTATCTTCTTCATTGAATTCTGCCATTAAAGGAACATTAAAGAATTCAGGAAAAAGAACAAAATCAGCACGATACGAACTCAGCGCATCTACAAAAAACTCCACATTCTCAAAAAAAGATTCTACCGATTTTACGTTACGCATCTGCCATTGAACCACACCAATACGAATTACTTCTTTGGGTTGATTTACAAGCGTAGGTTTTTCTTCGTAGTAAATATTATCCCATTTCAAAAGACTTGCATACGCTTCTGATTCGACATCATCTGGTAAATAATTACGCAATACTTTCTTTACATGAAAACCATTACTTAATTGAAAAGTCAAAACGGGGTCATAAATTTCTTTTTGTCTTACTTTTTCTAAATATTGTCTAGGTGTTACTTCATCGGAGTATTTACTAAAATTCGGCATACGACCACCAGCAACAATTCCTTTAAGATTTAGGTTTTCACAAAGCTCTTTACGAGCATCATACAAACGCCTTCCCAAACGCATATTTCGGCTATTTGGATGTACGCTTACTTCAATTCCGTAAATTACATCACCGTTGTCATCATGATTTATAAAATTATCTCTTACGATATCATGGTAGGTATGATTGTCGCCAAATTTATCATAATTAATTACCATACTCAGCGCATAAGCAATTACTTTTCCTTTATCTTCTATACAAATCTGACCTTCTGGAAACATATCCAGTAGTTTCATGATTGACTCTTTTGTCCATGCTTGGTCTTTTGCATAAATTAGTTTGGATATTTCTTCAATATCAACTGCATCGGAAGGCTCAACAGTACGCAGCTTGAGTACATGTTGTTCGGTTTCAAAGGTGGATACTATATTTTCTGTTTTATCTATTGCCATAAAAATAGGTTGAAAATTAAATTTTTGAGTTAGTAAAAGCTACTAATTTAGGTTAAAAAACGCAGAACAACGAATTGTTCTGTAAAATGACTCTACAAATACGTACTTTTTAAAGTCAGTCTGTAGAGTATTATGTATATTTGCACTCTCATTTTTTGGCTTGTTTTTCATTAAAAACAGTGAAACTAATAAGCCTTTAAACGCATTTATAAAAGCACGCAAAAGTACACTTTATTTAAAATAAAACTACTATTATTTCAGATTGTTTATATTAATTATTTAGAATTAAAATCTAAAAATAATTCATTGAAAAAATAAATTTAATTAGTATTATTTCATAACCAATTATTCATTTTTAAATTATTCATTGCAGTAACATGTATCAATCTTATCTTTCAGAAGCTAATCAAGCCTTTTCAAAATTCAAGAATCACTCTCGTTTGATTGCAACAATTAGACTGGTTTATTTTTTTGCTGCCTTAGTAGTTCTTTATTTTTTGATTCCAGAGGGTTGGAAAGTAGTAACAGGAACTAGTTTTGTATTATTTATTGGATTTATTTTTTTGGTAAAACTCTATCAAAAATCCGAACAAAAAAGAAATTACTGGAAAACAAGAATTAAACTTTTAGAAAAAGAAAATGAAAGATTAGACTATAACTTCGAAAATCTTGATGATGGAATGGAATTTTACGACGTTCTACACGCTTACATCAAAGATTTAGATATTTTTGGTGGGACTAGCCTTTTTTCTTATATCTCACGCACACATACAAGCGTAGGAAGAAGTTTTTTAGCAAATTGGCTTTCAGAAAAAACAGATGAAAAAACAATCACAAAAAGACAAGAAATTGTAAAAGAATTAGCTCAAGATTCAAAAACGAATACCGAATTGCGCCTGCATCTCCAAACCACAGCACATTTAAGCGAAGAAACTTCAAAAGAATACACTCAACTCAAAAAATGGCTTCAATCAGAAGACGCTTTTTTGGAAAGCAAAGTATTAAATATTATTCGTTTTGTTCTACCTTTTATTACGGTTGTGAGTTGGGTGGCTACTTTTATGGGATTTGTTACTTATATTTTACCTGTCTTTCTTTCTTTGGTTCAACTCGGAATTGTGGGAAGTTTGTTTCCAAAATTACAACTGACGTATGATACAGTAGGAAAAAATATTTCTTTTCTTCAAAAATATGCTTCTTTGTGGGAAATTATAGAAAATGCTACTTTTGAAAAACAAGAAACTAAGACTTTACAAAACGAACTTAAAGGAAGCTCAAAAGCAGCTCAAGAATTAGCCAAAACACTAGAATTATTTGAATATCGAATGAACGGAGTTGCTTTTATGTTTTTGAATGGACTGTTTTTATGGGATATTCATTTTGCTATAAAACTAGAAAAATGGAGAAAAGAACACAAAAACGACACGCCAAAATGGGTAGAAACCTTGGCAGAATTTGAAGCTTTATTTAGTTTTGCTTCTTTTTCATTCAATCATAAAAAGTATATTTTCCCTACTATTTCTGTTTTGAATACAAATGGAAAAGAAGAAAAAGTAACCGAAAATGCTTTTGAAATTGCAAAAATGGCGCATCCACTTTTAAAACAAGAAGTTAGAATTGATAATGATTTTACTGCAAAAAATATACGTGAAATTGCGCTCATTACAGGCTCAAATATGGCAGGAAAAAGTACATTTTTGAGAGCGTTGGGAATAAATATGGTTTTGGCGTGTGCTGGTGCGCCTGTTTGTGCGACAAAATTTGATTTTGTGCCGATGCTTATCAGTAGTAGTATGCGTATTATTGATTCGCTAGAAAAAGGCGAATCTTCATTTTTTGCAGAACTCAAAAGACTAAAACAAATCTTGGATATTTTGGAAGAAGCAGACAAAAAAGGAGAGTACAATTTGGTTCTTTTAGATGAAATTTTGAGAGGAACAAATTCGAAAGACCGTTATTTGGGTTCGGTGGCAATCATCAAACAGCTTTTAAAACTTCCTGCAACGGCTTTCATTGCTTCTCACGATATAGCGCTTTCTAAATTAGAAGCTGAGTTTCCAAACAAAATTACAAATTATGCGTTCGAAGTAGAAAATGTAGCAACTGGTCTGCATTATCCATATAAAATCAAAAAAGGTGTTTGTCAGAATACAAATGCCGTGTTTTTGATGCAAAAAATGGGAATTGAAATTTAACTTGTAGCCTACATTTGGACTAAAATAAAAAATGGAAGCATCTGTAAAAAATCATCTAAATATAAAAAAAGAGAAAGAAACACAATCAGAAACTCAAAAAAATCTTTCTGAACGTTTTTCTATGAATTGGATTGTAAGCCGTCGTTATGACGGTTTCTTTTTTATAGGGAGTTGCGTTTTTACACTCTTTTTTCTGAGAATTTTTATGTGGGCAGAAACGCAAGATTTAGCTCCTCAAGGCGATTCTGTTATCTTGACGTATTTTATTTTTACAGCTATTTTTGACCACCCTCATATTTTTCAAACCTTCTCACGAACTCACGCTGACAAAGAAGAATTTGAAGAGCGAAAACACATGCATACGTGGGGATTAGCTGCTTTTATTGTCGCCGGACTTATTCTGACAGGAATGGGATTTGAAAAAGAACTGATTGTCTTTGCTGCATTTTTTGGAAGTTGGCATATTATCCGTCAGCATTCTGGTTTTTTGAAGGCGTATAAAGGAATTAATCAAGATTTTGATAAAATTGATGATTATTTGGATACAGGTCTTTTTTATTCGGGTATGTTTGCTTGTTTTTTTAGAGATTATTCGGATATTAAAAGTCCTGTCGTGGTTTACAAAGAGCTGACTGCTAACTTTCCTTATCTTTCTCCACAGATTACAGAAATTGTTTGGAGTATTTTTATTTTCTTTTTGGTCGCTTTTTCTCTGCGTCAGGTGTGGAGATTGTATAAACGAAAGTCAATCAATATTCCTAAAATACTATTTTTAGTAGCTGCACTTTCTACGCATTATTTTGTATTTTTTCTTACTGCTTTGCCTTTTTTAGTTGCAGAATCACTAGAAACTGTCTATCATAATATTCAGTATCAAGGTTTTGTGATGCACTACCAAAGAAAGCGTTTTTCTCACATCAAAAATATTGTTTTGAAGTGGTTTGGGGTAGCTATGATTTATGGTTTGGTCGTCGGAACAATAGAAGTAATAGGTCTGATGACCAACGGCTGGGTAAAATGGCTTTTTGTTCCTTTTACAATGATTGTACTTTATCATTACTACATCGACGGACTGATATGGAAATTTGGTAAAAATCCAGAGCTTAGAAAATTGCTTTTTGATAAAAAAGACTAAAAATTAATTAGTAAAAAGTGGAGTTCTTTTATTTGGGGCGCATCTCAAAATGTCGTTTTTAGTCAGCAGTTCCCAATGTAAATTAGATTAGCAATAAAATGTCTTTTTAAGGATTAATAATTTGCAATATGGACTTTAAACTCTTTTAAATATTGATTTTTTTAGCTAAAAAACGCATAAACTTTTAATTTTACATCGAAATCGTGTTAGATTGGAAATTGCTGGTTTTTAGTAGGGAAAAGGCAAGCCTTTTCCTAAACTAGCTGTTTGTATCAAAAAAAATACCTGTATGGAAGGAAAAAGCAAGCCATTTCCCTACAACTATAAAATTAATAGAGAATATCTTGAGACGCACCCTTTATTTGTATCTAGGGATTAATTACGAATGTAAATTATTGATTATCAATAAATGAAAAATTCAAAAATAAAAGTTTATTTAATTCTTGTTCCTAGGGTAAATTGCCCCACTACTGTACCCTACTATTTTTTTGTAGCGTATTATGGTTAAGGATTTTTAGGATTGATAGGATTTGAAATACAGATAAATACAAATAGCACTTTTTTAAATAAATAATTTATAAAAATAATTTTAAATAATACAATTATATTCTCTGTATTCCTCTATGAACTCTGTGTTTAAAAAATAGTAGGGTACAGTATTGCCCCACAAAAAACAAATAGAAAATCTACAGGAAGAAATAGAAAATCAACTTGCAGCACAAAACAAACTCAAAGAAAGTATAGACGACTTACAAATAAGAAAAGAAAGACGCTACAAAGAATTTAAAAGAAAAAGATGAAATTACACAACTCAAGAAAAAAGAAATTTTTGCGTTTTGTTGCCAAGTAATTAGAAAAAGAGGTAAAGCATATTTTAAAGTCAGTCAAAAAAGAAGTAGAAAAAATGATTTTTGGGGAGTAGTTTTTTATAAAAAACCTAAGGGTTTTGAAGTTCCTTAGGGTAGGGTATTTATAATTTGGTTATTTTTTGATACAGTTTTAATTCGTTTTTACGCTTATTTGTAAACTCAAAATGAAAAATTATAAAGCAACTATTTGGTAAATGGTAGTCAAATGATTCTCTTGATATAGAGTAAAATAGTTCTATCAATAAATACACAACTAACTCATTTACAATCGTTTATTTTTTTCATTCATTCGCAAACGAATTAAAATTATAGAATAATGTAACCCAAATTTCAATTTTTTCTTTGTCAAAAAAAGTGTTAAAACTGTACGAAGAATTTTTGAAATTATAACTGTCATTCCCCACCCTTTTATTCAAAATTTTGGTATTATTTAATAATTATATCAATTCAATATTAAATAGTAATATTTAAAGTTAGAGGCTATTTAGCTGCGTAGCTGTTCAATATTTGTAGTCATACAGTTTTAATTTTATTTCATAGAGCTGCCTAGCTGCGTACTATTACTATTTTTATCTACGTCTTAAATTACGATATTACGCAGCTACGCAGCTTGAAATTTCTGTTTGATGTTTTTTTCTACAAACATTTTGCAGCTACGCAGCTAAAATACAATTTATTATCAATTAAATGATAATTTATTTAAATACGGCTTTTTTTTAATTTAGGGTGGGGAATGACAGTTATAAACAGCCTACCCTAAGGGTTTAAGAAATAAACTTCAAGATCAATTACTTGAATTTCACAGAGTTTCCAATATCTACTTTTTTATCATCTCCTAATAACTCCATAAAAGGAATTGTCATGGTAAGTGTTTTTTGATCTTCTGAAACAGTTGTATTCGCTTTATTAGAATACGATTTTACTTTGTTTGGAACGTGAACGATATACGTGTAATTAGCATTTCCAAAAAACATTTGCATCATTTGTTTCATTTGTGCTTTTTCTTCTTCGGTTTGCTCTGTGTCATCATCTCCTTTTTTGCTCCCCATAAGCTCTGACATATCCATTCCATTATCTCCCATCGAAAAAGAATTTGCTCTAGTAAATTTTCCTTTTTTGAAAGAATAAAGTTTTTCCATTATCTTCACTTCGCCTTCTTTTTCTTCTTTTGTTGCATTGATGGCTCTGTTTAGCGCATCCACATCAGCAAAATCATACATAATTGTATATTTTAATCCTTCGGTTGATGTGGCTATTTTGACATTCGAAATACCCTTAACTTGAGATAGTTTTGTTTTGGTTTCCTCCATGGTAGAATCCATTTTGTTCATTCTGTTGTTGGCATCTTTAGCAGAATCGCTTTGCATGTTCAAAGCCATCTGAATCATGGGGTTATTTCCCATGTCGATTGTCTGAATGAAAGAACCCGAACCGTCGTTATTGATAGTAACCTCTTCCTTCAAATCAAAACAACTGGTAAGAGAAATTGCCAAAATAGATACAATAAGTAAACTGTAAAGTCGTTTGAAAATATTTTTCATAAATAAAATTTGATAAGTAAATTAAAAGTGATAAATTCTAAAAGTCTAAATGAATGGACAAATATACTTTATAGTTCACAATGTATATGCCATTTATCAGTTGAATTCAAGATTGAATAAAAAATATAACTTTACTCAATCAATCAAACAGACATACTCAAATTTAGATTATCTTTGTAGAAAGTTAGAATAAAATCTCTCCATCAGCAATAAGAAAGAATTAGTTATGCCAAAAAAACCAGAAGAAATTTTAAAAGATTTACAAGCAGGAAAGTTTTCTCCTTTTTATTTTTTGATGGGAGAAGAGGCTTTTTATATAGACAAGATTTCAGATTATATTGAAGAAAATGCTTTAGAAAAGTCAGAAAGAAGTTTTAATCAGATTGTTTTGTATGGAAAAGATATTCAGATGAAAGATATTATTTCGCAAGCCAAACAGTTTCCTGTCATGGCAATGCGCCAAGTCGTAATTGTGAAAGAAGCACAAGAAATTAGTGATTTTGGAAAAGAAGAAGCCAAAACGCAACTTCAAAGCTATGCCCAAAAAGCTGTTCCTACAACTGTTTTGGTTTTTTTATACAAACATAAAAAATTAGCTCTCAATACAAAACTTGCCAAAGCAATAGACAAACACGCTATTTTGGTAGAATCAAAACCTCTTTACGAAAATCAAGTTCCTGCTTGGATTGGAAATTATTTACAACAAAAAAAATACAGAATTACGCCCGATGCAACAGCTTGGCTTATTGAAAATGTAGGAATAGAACTTTCAAGATTAGCCAATGAAATAGATAAATTATTACTCAATTTTGGAAAAGCAGAAGCAGGTTCGCAGCCTTCACAAATCACAACTGAACTTGTCAAAAAATATATTGGAACGACAAAAGAATATAATGTTTTTGATTTGCAACGAGCAATTGCACAAAGAAACAGCTTAAAGGCACATAAAATAATTAATATGTTTGCAGCCAATCCAAAAGATAATCCTATTATTCCGATTGTTTCTTCACTTTTTGGGTATTTCTGTAAACTTATTTTGATACATAAAAATCAAGGAAAGAGTAATAACGAACTGGCTAGTATTTTAAAAGTTAGTCCTTTTTTTGTAAAAGATTATGCTGCTGCTGCTCGTAACTATACTATTCATAAAATTTTATTTGTCTTACATGCTCTTCGTATTGCTGATGCTCAATCAAAAGGAATTAATAGTAGCGCAAAAGATGGTGAGATTTTGAGAGAACTAGCTGTCAGAATTTTGGGATAAGAATAAATACGGTATTTTTAGGTAAGTAAATTAGATTATTATTGTAATAATAATTAAAATAGATTATAATATAAAAAGTTGTAAGTAATTAAGAAACATTTTTTGTAATAGTGAAGTTTAAAAAGTATATCTTACTTCTTTTTACACACTGATTAGTAGCGTCTAAATTCAATCAAAAATATCCTATTCCATTCTCAAAACATGTTTGAAAAAGAACAACATATTGCTCAGCAAGCCCAACTACTTCTCAATGAAAACCTAACTGCCGAAGAGTGGGGGATAGCTTATGCTCGTCTTGCCTTAGATTATGCCGATATGTTGGCTGATATGAAATTTTTTACTAAAATTAGTGATAGACTTCAAAACAAACTCGCTCTCATTAATGAAGAAGTAATTGAACATTCAATAAAATTAGAAAATGCTAAAAAAATAATTGCTATTCAGAATAAAACATTAACTACAAAAGTAAACCAAAAAACTTCTGATGTAGGAAATGCCTATTCACAACTTTTGGCAACCCATTCTGAACTTGACCAATTTGTTTATAGAGCTTCTCACGATTTGAAAGGACCTATTGCTCGTCTTTTGGGGTTGTGTCAAGTGGCTAATTTGGAGATAAAAGATTCACTAGCAAAAGAATATTTGGAGAAAATTGAAAAAACATCTTCTGAAATGAATAATATTTTGGAAAATCTCTTGTATATTAATATGCTCAAGAATGAAGTTGCTGAGCCTTCAACTTTTAATATACTAACAGAGATAGAAAAAATATATCAAACACTAGGTTTTCTTTCTAATTATTCCAAAACAGAATTTAATGTAGAACATGAAAATGAGGAAGTCTATTTTTACACAGATATAGATATTTTTAAAACGATTATAAAGAATTTGCTTGAGTTTGCTATTAAACACATTGATCCAGCAGAAAATAAAAAATCGTATATTCAAGTACAGATTTTGCAAAAATCAACAGATTTAGAAATTATCATTAGTTATAACGGCATAGAAATACCTAATTCTAATTATCATCTTATTTTTAATTTGTTTCACAAAGTAGCTAATCTTGATGAATCCACAGGTACAGAACTTTATACAACACAACTAGCCGCTTATAAACTTCACGGTTCTGTAATTTTATTAGAATCTACCAAAGAAAAAACTACATTTAGCCTTCATTTGCCTTCTTTTGATAAGAAAATGCTAGAAAACAACTTTTGAAACCTTTTACTATATTCATTTTTTGTAAATTAAAAAATCCCTATCCAAAATTAATTGAATAGGGAATTTTTGAAATATATTTATCTCAAACAGTTGAAAACTGTTTGCTACATTTAGTTTACACGCTCAAAAATACCTGCAATACCTTGTCCACCACCAATACAGGCAGTAACCATTCCGTATCTTTTGTTTTGGTTTTCTAACTCGTTCATAATTTGAATGGTTAGTTTTGCTCCTGTGCAGCCGAGTGGGTGTCCGAGTGCAATGGCACCACCATTTATATTTAATTTTGATTCATCTATCTTCAAATCACGAATTACGGCTAAGGATTGTGCTGCAAAGGCTTCATTGAGTTCGATTAAATCAATATCTTCTAATTTTAAACCTGCTTGTTTGAGTGCTTTTGGAATGGCAGCCACAGGTCCAATTCCCATAATACGTGGGTCGACACCAGCAGAGGTGTAAGCAACGAGTTTTAAACGAGGTTTTAACCCTAGTTCGTTTATCATTCTTTCTGACATTACCAGCACAAATGCTGCACCGTCAGAGCTTTGTGAAGAATTACCAGCCGTCACTGTTCCATCATACGCAAAAGCAGGACGAAGCCTAGCCAAGCCTTCCATAGACGTATCTGCACGAGGTCCTTCATCTGTATCGACAATATATTTACGAGTTTTTTTCTGTCCGTCTTCGTAATAAATATCCTCTACTTCAATAGGAACAATTTGACTTTTGAATTTTCCTTCTTCAATCGCTTTCAAGGCTTTTTTGTGAGAATTTAAAGAAAAAGTATCTTGTTCTTCTCGTGTAATTCCATAATCACGAACAATCTCTTCTGCTGTCAGTCCCATAGAAAGCATATATTCAGGGTGTTCGTTTACGATATTCCAATTTAAAGCCGTTTTGTATCCCATCATGGGAAGAAGGGACATAGATTCTGCTCCTCCAGCAATAATACAATCTGCCGTTCCTGCGTGAATACGTGCAGAAGCCAAGCCAATAGCCTCTAAACCTGAACCACAATAACGGTTCAGAACCATTCCCGGCACGCTTACAGGAAGAGAAAGAAGAGAAATAAGTCTTCCCATCTGCATTCCTTGTTCCCCCTCAGGAATTGCATTACCAACAATGACGTCGTCTATGCGTTCAGGGTCAAGATTAGGAATTGATTTTACAAGATATTTAATTACTTCGGCAGCTAAATCATCGGGACGAGAACTTTTGAATCCTCCTCGTTTAGCTTTTCCTACGGCTGTGCGAAAGCCTGTTACTATGTATGCGTTCATATCAGTTATCAGTTATCAATTACCAGTAATTAGTTAATTTCAAGTAGCTGACAGTTTTCAACTGTCAGAAGTTTAACGATACTTAAAAAGTATCGGCTACTAATTACCAGTAATTTATGTTATGTTATTTTATAGTTTAATTAACAAAATGTATTTGAATTTTAAATTTAGAAGTTTAATTTAATAGTGTTGTTTCATTTCAGACTTCTAAATTCTAAAATCACAATTCTAAATTAGTTTCTAAGTGGTTTTCCTTTGAATAAAATGCTATTGATTCTATCCAATGTTTTTTGTTCACCACAAAGCGATAAAAATGCTTCTCTTTCTAAGTCTAAAAGATATTGCTCTGAAACTTGTGATGTGCCTGAAAGGTCGCCACCTGCAATGACATAAGCTAATTTTTTAGCAATTTTAATATCGTGAGCCGTTGCATAGTGTCCGTAAAGCATTCCCACTGCACCCGCCGTAAAGGTTGCTAAGGCAGTTTTTCCCTCTACTTCGATATTTTGTTGTTGAACGGGTTGTGTGTACCCCGATGCTACGATTTCCATGGCTTTGCGTTTTGCGTCGGCTAACAAACGAGAACGGTTGAGTGTATAGTCATCGTGTCCACGCAATAAACCCATTTCTAAGCCTTCTTGTGCCGAAGTAGCTACTTTTGCAGTAGCAATATTTAAAAATACTTCTTGCAAACGATTTATTCTAGGGTCGCCATTTACGTAAGCGTTGGCAGTACGACGAATCATTTCTTTTGTTCCACCACCAGCAGGGATAAGACCCACACCCACTTCAACCAATCCGATATAGGTTTCTGTGTGTGCTTGAACGTGGTCAGCATGCAAACAAAGTTCGCATCCTCCACCCAAAGCCAAGCCCGCAGGAGCAGCAATGACAGGAATAGCTGAATATTTTACACGCATCATGGTATCTTGAAACTGACGAATCATCATTTCTACTTCGTCAAATTCTTGCTCTAAGGCATACATATACAGCATGGCAAGATTTGCACCTGCCGAGAAGTTGGGAGCATCATTTCCGATAACTAAACTTGTGTAGCTTTTTTCTGCCAAAGAAATAGCGGTATTGATTCCTTCAATAATTTCGCTACCGATAGCATTCATTTTAGTATGAAATTCCAAACCTAAAACGCCGTCGCCTAAGTCAAAAATAGTTACTCCATCGTTCCCCCAAACTTTATGAGTTCCACGAATAGCATCTAAAACGATAAATTCTTCCGTTCCTGGAATTACTTTATATGATTTAGATTCGATATCAAAATACAATTTTTTGCCGTTTTCAGTTTTGAAGAATGAATCTACATTTTTAACCCAATCAGCTACTTTGTAACCTGCTACTTCCATTTTGGCAATCGTTTCTTTTACACCAAGGGCATCCCAAGTAGCAAAAGGACCCATTTCCCAACCAAAACCAGCAGAAACTGCATTGTCGATTTGGTATGTATGGTCTGCAATTTCAGGAATACGGTTAGAAACATAAGCGAATACATCATAGAATGTAGTACGGAAAAATTCGCCGTATTTTGAGTCGTCATTTAAGAAAATAGAAAAGCGTTTGCTCAAATCATCTTCGTCTTTTGCTTTGCCATATACTTTAATGTTTGGCTTTTCGGTAGGCTTGTACTCGTAATCATTCAAATCTAATTCAAGAATGAGAGTTTTACCTTTTTCGTCTTTAGTTTTCTTGAAGTAACCTTGTTTGGTTTTATCTCCGTACCATTTGCGTTTATCCAATTCTTTTACAATGTTTGGCAATTCAAACATGTGTTTTTGCTCGTCGTTTGGTACGTTTTGAGCCACTCCTTGTGCTACTTTGATAGTTGTGTCTAGTCCAACAACATCAAGAGTACGGAAAGTAGCCGATTTTGCACGTCCGATAATTGGTCCTGTAAGTCTATCTACTTCGCCAACTGTAAGACCATATTTTTCTACTGCATGAAGCCCAGACATAATTGCAAAAACACCAACACGGTTAGCAATAAATGCAGGCGTATCTTTACAAAGAACAGTTTCTTTACCTAAATAAAGGTTGCCATACTGTAAAAGAAAATCTACAATTTCTTGGTTGGTATGCTCACAAGGAATAATTTCCAAAAGACGCATATAACGTGGAGGATTAAAAAAGTGCATTCCACAGAAATGTTCTTTGAAACCTTGCGTTCTGCCTTCAATAAGCATATGCATTGGAATACCAGAAGTATTTGAAGCAATAATTGCATCTTCTCTACGGTATTTTTCAACTCTTTCGAAAAGTTGTTGCTTAATATCAAGTCTTTCAATAACAGCTTCCAAAATCAAATCACAATCAGCAATCCAATCAAGGTTATCAGTAAGATTTCCTGTTTTGATACGGCTTGCAAAGGCATTGCTATAAAAAGGAGCAGGTTTAGACTTAGTAGCTTCTACCAAGAATTTGTTTACCAAGCTATTTCTCCAAAGAAGGCTTTTTTCTTGTTTTTCGTCTTTGGGAGCATCTAAAGGAATGATATCTAATAAGATAACTTCACAGCCAATATTGGCAAAATGGGCAGCAATACGAGAACCCATTACACCAGAACCTAAAATTGCCACTTTGCGAATGTGGCGTTCTGCTGTTTTTTTTGCACTTTTGCTTTGTTGAGCAGGAGCTTGAGCAACTTGAGTCATAAAATATATAGTTTTGGAGTTAATTATAAAATCAATTTATACACTTAAGCAAATTATACAATTATTTATGGACTAAAAATTTATTCTGAAATAAATAATCTTTTGCATAACTTACCCAAAACCAAAGATAATAAAAATTTAGAAAAAATAGTATGCACGCATAATTATTTAAGAAATTTTTAATTCACTTTGTACAAAATAAAACCCTAAAAGAATTTAGATTTTAGGGCTTCAAATAGCTTTATTTTTGAAAATTATTTTTCTGAGCTTCCTCTACTTTTGCACGAACGTCTTGTACAAAATCATTTTTTTGAGAAAGGTTTTTTTCGGCAGTTCGATTGATATGCTCAATTACTTCAAAGAAGTTTTCCATTTTCTCTGGAGAAATTTTATCAAAAATCTGCATATTGAATGTTTTTACGGATTGTCTAGCTGCTTCTCTTCGTAGCTTTCCTTCATCTGTTAGGCAAATCATTACTTTTCTACGGTCTTCGCTATCACTTTGGCGAACGATTAGCCCTTCTTCTTCCATTGATTTCAAAATACGTGTCAATGAGCGTGCTTCCATTCCCATAAGAGGAGCTATTTTGGTGGCAGGAGAACCATTTTCTTGGTCTATATTCAATAAAACAAATCCTGTTGAGTGCGTAATTCCGTGTTCTATGCCTATCATATTATACATTTTGGCAATCGACAACCACGATGCTTTAATGGCAAAATCGACAGAACGTCTTTTTTTTCTATCAATTAAAGAAGTATCAGAAAAGGAATCTGTATTCTCATTGAGGCTTTTCTTCATGCCATTTATTTTTGGCTGCGTTTTGCTAGTACTCATTTTGATTTATTGTTTTAGCTGATTTTTTTGGT
>Ga0210042_1000739_pt1 | contig 28976 bp, 19 predicted proteins | sample CryGeymeta201518_FD_183982 | JGI IMG/M metagenome (GOLD analysis project Ga0210042, IMG submission 183982) | Groundwater microbial communities from Crystal Geyser aquifers in Utah, USA - Crystal Geyser metaG 2015-18 (SPAdes) (version 2) | ecosystem: Environmental > Aquatic > Deep subsurface >... | reverse complement strand
CTGGTCTTAATCAACGATAGCTGTGTTGTTCAGGTTCGCAATAGTACACTATTGCTCACCTTCACGCCTTGCTCTCCTTGATTAATCCTCACCGAAAAAATCGCAATTTATGCCCCACTTGAGTATATCTCAACGATCAGTTCCTTCTTCTAATCTGTTTCTGGTAAGTAAAGGGTTTGAATTGGTAGTCAGGGATATGGATGTATACCTTACTATGGCTCTGAAGGGACAAATGCCAGTGTCAGAGGGGTTGCCTCTGAAAGATGTCAGGGGTGTGGTTCAACAACAAAAGGGCTTGTTGTTAGAGATGGATGCGGATATTGTTAAGGCTCTATCTGAGGAGGGCAAAAGACTCAAACAACAGGGTGCCTCTTCTCTCCTTGAACAACATGAGGTATTTATTCAGAGATATCGGCAAAACATGGATAATTTGCTTAAGGTTTTAGAGCAGATAATCAAGGCAGATGATGGACAATTGTTTCTCGAGATTGAGGCTGCCTTGACATGTATCCATCAGTTGATACCACCAAAAGAGTTACAAGAGCCCCATCCCTCTTTGCCAGAACCACCAACCAATGTTCCACCATTCATTCAACTGCCTATGGACTCTGTGACTATTGATGAGATATCAAGTAGTTTTGAGGAAGAAATGTTTCCGAAAAATAAAAAACAAATTGCCCCTTCCTTACAGTCTGCTCCAATAGATGAGTCTATCCTTCTGGCTGAAACACCAGATATTCAGATAACCCCTGAGATACGGGCATTGGCTGAGAAGTTGGAACATTCGCCGGTAAAGATATTTGAATGGGTATACAATAACATTGATTATACCCCATACTATGGTTCGTTCAAGGGTAGTCAGCATACATTGTTAGAGAAATCAGGTAATGATTGGGATACCTGCTCATTACTCATGGCATTGTATCGTGTCTCAAATATTCCCTGTCGATATGTAAGGGGCGTTATTCGTATGGATATTGAAACAGCCATGAACTGGATTGGAGTAAAAAATCCTCAGGCAGCAGGTAATGTATTTTATTATTCCGGATATCCAATCACAAGCTTACTTAGCAGTGACAGACAAACCCTGCTTGGGTTTAGCGGGTTGGAACATGTAATTGTTGAGGCATATCTTCCGTATGGGAATTATCGGGGTATTTGGAATGATTCTACGGAAAAGATATGGATACCACTGGATCCGAGCTTTAAGAATTATGAGTATACAGAGGGCAATCTTAATGCAAGGAATGTAGATTTTGCTACCTCCACCTATTATGCTAAGGTACAGGAATTATCTCCGATTGAATATCACAAGGCACAGATTACTGGCAATCAGAAAGAGATGCGGATAACAAGACAGATTAAGCAGAAAAGATTCGAGTTTTTGCCAGAGGTATTGCCATATTATGGAAGCAATATGGATGAGGATAAGGGCGTATATTATCCCTATTGTATCTGGCGTGGAAGCCTTGATACATTAACCAGCTTGGAGGAAAGGCACAGATTTCGGATATTTGCTGGTGCTGGGTATAGTGAGGTTGAAGCACACTTGAGTTTTCCAGATGCCTATGGCAAAAGGCTGATTCTTAGCTATGAGCCTGCTACAGAAAATGATAAAAAGGTTATGGATGAGGGGCATTTTTATCTGGCTAAGTTCAAGGCAGTATTCAGATTGGATGGGGAAAAGATAGCCGAGGGTAAAAAGGAGCTAAGTGCACGGGATATTGGAGGGACAGAATTGGCAGGAATATATCCTATTTATCCTATACCAAAGGAAAAGGATGCAGAGGGCAATGGAGCTATTGGTACGGTAACAAAATTTACAAGAGTTTCTGTTGGCGGATGTCATGCCTTTGTTGTGGATACAAACGGGGATACCGATAGGTTAATAGAAAATAGGATACAGAAGATTGTAGATGATATTGATACAGAAAACACAGGATTGGTGGATGAAAGGGTTATTGGCGAGATATTGAATATTGCCGGGTTGAGGTATTTTAATAATTGCGAGAGACAAGCAAAGGAGATAGCCAGCCTGAATCATTACTATTATCAACCAAGAATAAGCAATGCAATCTTATCCCAACGAATATCTCCAATTATGTTGGCTGGGAATGTAACCGGGATTGAGTTGACAAATGAATTTATAGATGCTGATGTATGGGACGACAAGTATGGTGATTTTCTTTGTCCTGTTGAAGGTGTAGGGGATAAGAAAGAAAGGAATCTATCTATATTGATTGGTGCCAATGGTTCATATTTTGAGCATAAGGTATTAGAGGATACATTTGATGTCCCAGCTGTCTCCACTGTAAAGATTATTCAACTGGCAAATGAGCGGGGTATTGCTATACGATATATTACAGCTGATACTATTAGTGTTCTGGATGGGATAGGTATATCAAATGCTGCTAAAAAGTATATTCGTAATTGCCTTACAGAACATCCAGAACGAGTGATTATTATCCCTGAAAAAGAGATTGAATATCATGACTGGGTCGGAATTGGATATATTGTGGAGGATACTGAGACAGGAAATGGGGGGTATATGATTTCTGGGGGTCTTAGGGGTGGGGAGACGGCGGAGGGGGCTGAGAGAGGATTGTGGGAAGGGGGCTGGATGTGAACGAGCATTATGGAAAGTGTCCAAGAAAGAATCCTATTGGAAAAATGTGAAAAAAGCAATAGGTGCAGGATATGCAGCTGCTGAAGGTGCACAGAAAGTAATGGATGAAGTAGGGAGAATACTTGGAAAAGATTTAAAAACATATCAGGAAATGCAAGACTGGGCTAAAGCACTCAGATGGTATAACGAACAAGGCTATGACATAACAGATCCATGTCTAATGATTCGAGCATATAAAGATGCGACTGGAAGAGATTTAACCCTAACAGTATGGCAGGAGGCAACTAATGCAGCTATAAAAGAGGCACTAAAAAACTATACTATGTAGAAGTCACTTCAAGTATTTTAATGAGAAAAGACATGATTAAGGAGCATATTAGAGATGGAGAAGTTTAAAAAGTTTAGGATGTTTCTGATAGCTATAGTTATTATTGGATGTTCTGGTTGTAAAGAGAAAATAAGACTTCTTCATCCTATTCTTCCTTCCACTGAAATTATATTTGTGAGATGTAAGCCATTTGCTGAATGGTCATTATGGGGAATGGATAGAGATGGAAAAAACCAAATAAAATTGATTGCAAAACCAAAACCAATTCGTAATCCTTCATGGTCTCCAGATGGAAATAAGATTATGTTTGTTTGCGGATACGGAGATGCTTATGGAGACGAATATGCACATATTCCATCAGAGATTTGGATAATTGACACGGCAACAATGAAAACAAATAAAATATCCGTAGAAAAAAAATATAAAATATCTGGTGATGTATGTTGGTTCTCAAGTGGAGAGCAAATCCTTTTTACTACTGGAACATGTCGTCGAGAGACTTATATAGTAGACATTTCAGGCAAGAATTTAACAAAATTGCCAATTCCTTATAAAAATAATGAAAGTCGAAGAAGTATTGTATGTTCACCGATAGAAGATACAATTATTATTTGTGCTCTCAGAGGAGAAGGATGGAAAATTTACATAACGGATAGTAAGGGAAGAAAAATAGAACGATTGACAGAAGCATCTTCTTCAACAAGTGAAATTTCACCTTGTATTTCATTAGATGGAGAATGGGTTGCTTTTGATAACAGTGAAAAAGGATATCACAAAATAATTTTGATAAGTCTTAAGACTAAAAAAAGATATGAAATTTCACCTTTTTCTAAACATTTATATTTGAGTCGCAGTATGTGTTTTTCCCCTGATGAGAAAAAGCTTATTTTTGAATACGATATTCCAGAAGTATATAAAAATGATCTCTATACTATCGACATCAATGGTAAGAACTTAAAGAATTTAACTAATACACCAGATTGGGATGAATCAAGTCTCTCATGGCGACCGATTGTTAAAGTGGGGAGAAGAGGAGAATCCTGAGATAGGGAAATGGGGGGTATATGATTTCTGGGGGTCTTAGGGGTGGGGAGACGGCGGAGAAACAATCAAAGACTTTGCAATGGTTGAAAATTTTCAGCGAAGAGGTTATAAATAGATTATGTCCGAATCCAATTCCATCAATATTTACTGATCCAAAAACCATGGAATCAACAATAAATATACTAAACCATAATACACAACAATATCTTCTTTATCGAGATGAACTTGGATATTCTGATAAAGACAATCCTTATTTTACTAAACCAAGATGGAAAGATGGACAGTTACGAACATATCAAGATATTAAATAATAATAAGGTGAATGTAATGAGAAAAAAAAGAAGATATATAATAGTTATGGCTACATGTATATTATGCTTTTTTGGAATTATTTATTTTATTGTCCCAAAAATATTATTTTATACTCAAATGTATGATAATAGGATTAATGTTGCCATAAAAAATGCTACAGATATTCATGATTTATTAGAAGAAGCTATTCATTGTATTGAAAAAAGACAATATTATAGTGCAATAAAATTATATCAAAAAGTAGTTCAAGATTATCCTTATCACAAGAAAACTGAAGGAGCACAGCATGCTATAGGTTCTTGTTATGAATGGGCAGGTAATTATAAAAAAGCAAAAGAGGCATATAATATCTTTATGAAAAAATATCCTGATAGTAAGTTAGCGGAAATATGTAGACAACATGTTGTAGAATTAGATAATCCAATTTATAGAAAAGTAAATGATGCTATGGTAGATAAGCCAGAACAATTAGATAAAATAATTAAGAAATGTCAAAAGATTGTTAATAATTCATCAGGACAAAAAAAAACAGATGCTATGCTTAAAATGGGAGAATGTTATTTTCTTAAAAAAGAATATCTTATGGCTATAGAGATTTATCAAGAAATAATAAGTAATTATCCAGATTATTCAAGAATTCGTGAAGTAGAGCAAATGATAGGTGTATGTCAGGGATTACTTGGTAATTATGGAAAAAGATGAAGGATGACAGTTTTTTGTGGCAACATTAGATTAAGTTCAGCCATACAACATGGAGGCTTTTATGTTCAATCACAAATTAACCTTAACATTATTTTACCTTTTATTATTCGTCTGTCCAGCCTTTTCCTCTTCTCTCCCTCAAGCCATCTCTTACCTTTACACCCAGCAGCATCCAGATGGCAGTTTTGGAGCTGCAACATCTTTTAGAGATACCTGTGTAGCGGTAGAGACTTTATTGGAATTGGGGCAAAAGGATGATGAAAGGCTGAGGAAGGCAATTGGCTACATAAAGACAATCGATGTTTCTACTACAGACTATTTGGCTCGCAAGATACGAGTATTAGCAAAAGCAGGGGAAAATGTAGATGAGCTTGTCCAGAGGCTTGTTAGTTATCAAAATGAGTATTATTGGGATAGACAATTCAAGGAAGATGGTGGGTTTGGGTATGAGATGTGCTATCCAAGTGATGTAATAGATACCGCTTTGGCAGTATCCGGGCTGGTATTGCCTGAGTTTGAGGGTAAGGATGATGTTTTGGGATTGGCATGGAATTGTTTACTTAATATGCAGGGATGGGATGGATATTGGAGGTATTCATGGAGTGGAGAGAAGAGCCTCTCGCTTACATGCTTGGGCATTATTGCCTTATCTGAGCTGATTGAATCTGGAATACCACCATCTGAGATTGGCAAAGAGATAAAGCAAACACTTGATACCACAGCCTTGTACACTATTCTCCAAAATCAGAATGAAGACGGCAGCTTTTGTGATGGTGGGATTATTGAGACAACTAATGCCTGTTCTGCTCTGGCACATACCATGTATCGTGATTCTGAGAGAACAAAGAAAGCTGTAAGTTTTATCCAGAGTAAACAGAATACAGACGGCAGTTGGAACAACAATGTCTATGAGACTACATTAGCATTACAAGTATTGTCCGTAGCAAAGATGCCAGAGCTGACAATCTTGCCAAAAAGTGGCACGGTTGGGATGTTGATAACGGTAAATGGCAACGGCTTTTGTGCTGGTGAGTCGGTAAGGATTGACTTGGGGAAGAGCGTAAGTGTAGCAGTAACCACAGCATCTACCTGCGGCACATTCACCACAGCGTTTGTTGTGGATACACAACCATATGGCACACATACAATCAGCGTTATTGGCATTACCTCTGGCAGCAGAGCTGATGGGGTGTTTAGAATACTTGGTGGCATCACTGCGATTAGCCCAGTCGAGGGCACAGTTGGGATATTGGTAATGGTAAATGGCACTGGCTTTGGTGCTGGTGAGTCGGTAAGGGTTGACCTTGGGAATAGCGTGAGTGTGGCAGTAACCACAGCATCTACCTGCGGCACATTTACCGCAGTGTTTTCAGTGGATAATCAAGCAATTGGCACAAAGACAATCATAGCAAGGGGCATACTGTCCGGGCAAAAGGCGTATGCCTATTTTGTGGTCAAGGCAGGACTATCAAGGTTGACTATGGCTGGCAGGGTAATGGATACAAGGAGTAATAAACCTGTTAAAGGGATAAAAATAGAGTTGTTGCGTGGCAAACAGGTTGTTATGGCAATATTTACCACCACAGATGGAAGGTATGAGCTGCGAGATATTCCCTTAGGTGAGTATTCGCTCAAGGCAAGCAAACAAAGGGTTGAGGTGTGGAAATGGTATGGATGGGTGTGGAAGGTTGTTTGGGATGAATATATCCCAGATACAAAAGAAGGAGTCAGCCTTGACTCAAGCTATAATCTTTCAAGCATAAACTTTTACATGCCCAGATGTAATGGCTATTTTTTGAACAGTGATTATGGATATATGCAGGAAAAACCCAACAATACAAGGATAAGCCTTGAAACTCGTAACTGGTCATCGTCATATAGATTTTATCTATATCCAGCAAAGCCATTGGTCAATGATATAGTTGGCTACAACTCAGCGGTATCCGGAATAAATGGGACATCGTTCTGGTATTGGTCATGGAAGGAAAGAAAATGGGTATATGCCTTAAGCAACTGGAATATCCAGAAGGCAACGATTGATACGGCAAATAATCGTTTGGTAATTGATGTAACCTTGAGAGGGTTGTGGTGGTGTCGGACATCATTTAACCATACATACCTGCTGGAGTTCAATGAAGGAAATAAGAAACAAGCATCAATGCAAGAACTAATGTCTGCTGGATATAAGGAGGAAACTACCCCTGATCACTTATTAGAAAGGAATGGAACTGAATTACCAGCCTCAACGGTATTTCTCTCACCCATACCAACTCAAGTAAACTCTGCACCTTTGTTAAGCGATGATCAGGCAAAGACATCTATTATGGTCAAGGATGTCAGAAAAGATCTATCCACAGCCGAGATTAAGCTCAGGTTTGACCCAAACAAGGTAAAGGTAGCAGATATAGAATCGCCAACCCTTCCTGATACTGGAATAGAGATAGTCATTGACAAGAGAATTGACAACCAGAAGGGAGAGATAGAGATAAAGGCAGTGGTTAGGGAAAAGGAAAGAGAGACAGAAACACAGCAAGGACAGGAAACAACAGAAATACAGCAACAGTCTCCCTTGTTTGAAACTGATGAAAAAGTGTATGAAAATATTGAGGATGTAGAGAATATTGCACCTATTGCCAATTTAATTCTTCAACCAGCAGATAGGACATCTGGAATCAGGGCACCACTCCTGTCTACATATGATATGATGAATGCTGTCAGCATCGTCTCAATTGAATTGAAGGATACAGATGGCAATGCGATTGAAGCAAATGTGGTGGGTAATAATGTTGTTGCAAATGTTCCAGAGCAAAATTTGAAAGCTGTCTATTGCTATCCAAACCCGAGTACTGATGGGCAGATAAACTTTGAGAATCTGACAAGACAGGTGAGGGTGCAAATATACAACATTGCTGGCGAGCTGGTGTATGACAGAACGCATACCACGGATGGCAAATGGGTCTTTAGATGTGAGAACAATGATGGGGATAAGGTGGCCAGTGGGGTATATATCTACATTCTGACCAATCCAGAGACAGGTGAGATAAGGAAGGGTAAGGTTGGGGTGATACGATGATTAGCAGAAGTGTCGAATGTTAGGGTAGGGAACAGGTAGGCTTGTCCTCTATTACTATTCTGTCAAATCTAAATTGACGGATAGCCTCCTCTATTTGCAATGGTGGTAATACACACTTAGTGGGACAGGTTTGGTAGGACAGGCTTCCAGCCTGTCTCTCTCTGTCTCCCTTCTTTTGCTATCCCCTTAATATATAACCACTTATTTCACAGGTTGGAAACCTGTCCCACCAACTCCCATCTAAAACATTTAGTAATCGACACCGACATCCAGTTATACTCAAGTGGGGCATAAATTGCGATTTTTTCGGTGAGGATTAATCAAGGAGAGCAAGGCGTGAAGGTGAGCAATAGTGTACTATTGCGAACCTGAACAACACAGCTATCGTTGATTAAGACCAGCGAAAAACGCAATTTATGCCCCACTTGAGTATATATTCTAAAAGCCATAATTAAAATTGCTGAATAATTCTTGACATATATGAGAATTTGTGTTATTATTTGATTGTGGGGGTGATCAAAATGTATACTTCAAAACCTCTTTCAGGACAAAAAGGTATGGCTTTAGCCATTACTTTATTATTTCTTCTTATTCTGGTAATGAGTGGGAGTTTATTCTTTATTGCCAGTCAAACTGAGCTACAGCATGGTAGTTCCTACACTCGTCGCATAGAAGCATTATCTGTAGCTGAATCTGCAGCAGAGCGGGCACTCTGGAGATTAGGTAATCAAATAGGCACTCAGAGTTGGTCAGCCATAAGTGCAGATGAATGGAATACTAATTTTGGTGGGGATACCAACTTTATTAAGGTAGCTTCGGGTCAATACATGCGTGTTTCCTACCCTGAAGTCATATATCGTGGCACAGATTATGCCAATGTAAAGGTTATTGCCACTGGTATGCTTGGACGCGAAGAGGGGGGAAAGGTGATTTCTATCTCTACAAAGCAGATTGAGATCATTGCTAAGATAAACAGGACGGTACCTTTAAGCGAGCCAAAGGTATTTGATTATGCATATTTTATTAACAACTGGGGTTGGTGGTATTATGGCGGCGGTGAACACTGTTTGGGTAGTATGAGATCAAACGGTAGGTTTGATGTTCAAAGTGTATATAATCCTCCCAGAGGAAGGGTTACGATTGATGGAAGTGTAGAGGCACACTTTGATGCAGATTATCACAGTTACTCACCAAATGGACTGGCTGGATTAAGATCCCGCCCCCCTACCTATGATCAAAAACCATATAGAAGACCAAATTTGAGAAAAGAGAATATCCCAAACCTGCAAGATATGGATTATTATAAAAAAATCGCAGAAGGTTTTAACCCGGATACAGGGACATATGATCATCCCTCAGGTGTGATTAGAATAGGTACTACAACATTTACAAATGATGGGGTATTTGGTGATGATGAGCCCCATAAAAACCTGATACTGATTGGTACAAACGATGCCCCTATCGTGATTGAGGATAGTGTAGTTATTGAGGGTAATCTGATAATAAAAGGTGTGGTTCAGGTTATAGGACATAGAACAGGCTATGAGAGATCCGGGGCAATTTATGTGGGTAGAAATGTATACATTGCCGGAAATATCCAATATGTCGATGGACCGAATTGGTCTACCTATCCTCAGTGGCAGCAGTATTCCGGTACTGACTATATAAATCCAGCCAGTAGTACCTTTAATATGGTTGGTAATGATGATGGCTTACCCGGTAAATCACTAATGGATACATGGGTTCACAATAATGCCACAAAGACTCTTTTATCAGTGTCTGCAAAGGGTGGGTTGGTTTATGGAAATTATTCATCTGGTGATTGGCTTTCAAATAGATGGCTTTTTAATATGGGAAGTGAGGATGTTGGGGCAGACGGCATACCAGGTACAAATATATATGTAAATGGTACATGGACAGATCCAACAGAAGGGGATGGCATCTTTCAGCCAGCTACAGAGGACCTTGATGGGGATAGGGTTTTTCGCGAGGGTAATTATACTTGGAAGGATGTAAGCACTACTGGGGGCAATAGCAACAATTCTGAACCATTAAAGAACTTTGCCGGACTTGGAAGGACAGCGGATGACCATGGTAGGTTATGGGATCCAATAGAAAGAAAGTATATTACCCATTATGGTGAAACAGCTACAAATATGATTAGTACCATAGATGGTGTTTATTATACCCAACATTTTCTTGCCGGCAGGGTAGCCAATTCACCCAATTTTCATGGCTCTCTTATCAGCAAGGATGAGGTAATTGTCTACTCTGGGGTATTAAAATTAATACAAGATGCTCGATACCATAGTCATTATCGAAAGGATCCAAATTTTCCCATCTATTTATTTCCACCAGGTTCAATTCCTCTTGATGAGGAGGGTGAGATATTAGGGGTATTGCAAAGTGGGGGGGTACTTAGCTGGAAAGAAGTTCGCTGAAAATAGGTTTATGAGTTGATGAGTTTATAGGTTAAAGGAACACAGATTATAAACCTATAAACCTTTCCCTTTCCAACTTATCAACTTATCAACCCATCAACTTATCAACTTTTTGTGTCTTCGTGGTGAGTAGTTACAAAAAATGTAACACAGACATTCTTGTCTGTGATTGGAGGTTCACTGAAAAAATGAAACAGATTATATTTGTAACTGTATTTTTATCGCTCTTTTTTACCGTAGGAACTGTTGATGCCAGATGGATTCCAGAAAATGCTACCTCTGAGGATATAGATAGATTGATACAGATGGAAAAAGAGGATAAGGAAAAGATAATTAAAGAACAATACCTTAAAAAACATAAGATAGAGCAAAAAAGGGAAAAAGAGGGACAAAATGTTACGACAGAAGGAATGATAGAGAAGAAAGGGGAGAGGGGGAAGGAAGGCAGGGAGATTTCTCCGCAAGTATTATCATCAGATGCACAACAACAAGTTGTTTCAGGAATATCAGGAATATCAGGAGTATCTACCCCAGAACAAAAAACATCAATTACAGGTCAAGAAGAAGGAAAAGCAGCAGGTATTGCAAAACCAATAGAGATTAAAAAACCCGGTTGGAAAGATTGGTTAATTATCGGACTTTTTTTATTTATTTCTATTGGCTCTTTAATATTTTATTTCTATTCCATAAATAAAATAAATAAGAAAATAACTGATAGGCGTATTACCTCAAAAGGGATAACCTTAGTAGAGATATTGATAGCTACAGTAATAGTTGCTATAAGTATCTTATGTATCTTAAAGGCATTTCAGCAATCCTCTCTTATCCATCCTCACACCGGCGAAGCAAGTAAGGCAATAACACTGTGTCAAGAAAAATTAGAAGAGATACGGAGCATGCCCTATGGAAGTCTTACTGTAGGGACAATAGAACAACAAAAGATAAGTATGCCACCCTATGGTTGGAATGGGAATACCCCGATAAATGGTGGAGCAACCCGAAGCGTAACAATAAAAAAAATAAAAGAAGAAGGATCCCCTCCAACATTTGAAGAGACAGATGGTGCCTTTGATTATTTGAAAGCAACCGTTAAAATGGAATGGGGCACTACACCCCTTAAACGGGAATTGAGTGTTTTTATTGCCGAAAGACCGTGACAGGTCAGACAGGTCAGACAGGTCAGACTAGTCAGACAAGAGGTAAATATGAATCTGCAACGACATCAAAAAGGATTTACCCTTTTAGAAATACTTATTGCCATGGGTATAATAGGGATTATAATCATGGTGATGAGTTTTGTTTTTGTTGGTGCTACAAAGTTGTGGCTCTCAAGTGATGTCCATATGCAGGCACAACAAATGGCAAGAAACATACTCTCTGGCGACCCTCACCTGAAGGTAGAAAAAGGAACAGGAACTGTAACATGGCAGGGAATACTTAATGAACTTCAGACTGCGTGCCTCCTTCTTCCTGCTAATCCTGGGGGGACACAAACACTTGCCTCAAATAAGATTAGATTTGCTACAGAGGCTTACATTCAGGATGGTGGGGATAATATCTGTCACTCTTCCAATCCCGCTACAACACAGGGTATCTCAGATATTCTGATAGCAACATCAAGCTCAATTTTTATTATTTGTGGAAAGGATGGAAAATTTCGCTCTACGCCAGGGGATACATTATTTAGCAGGGATGCAGATCCAGACAAAATCGTGGAAGAAGATGATGCAGATGATATACTTTATGGTCGTATTATCTGTGGACCAGATGGCACAATCTCAACTATGAGAAGGACTGAATCAGATGATGTTAGAACAGCTTCTTCAACTATTGGATCAATACTTATTAACCCGGGAATAAATAATCGATTACAATCTATACTTGGAGATAATAATGGGGATGGAGACCTTCGGGATACTAATGATCAGACAAATCCAGATGAATATATTGTAGGCGATGTTATCAGCTATAAATTTGATGCTACTAAAAAAACCATTACTCGCATACTAAATGATACTACTGAAACAACCATTGGAACGGACATCTCTGATTTTTCTTTAAGTTATTACGATGCTGCTGCTTCTCCAACTACTGACTTAAGTAGTGTCAAACAGATAGCTGGCACACTAACCGTTGCTATTCCCAAAAAGGCTGGAGCTGCATATGCTACATATACACTTACATTTAAGGTGAATCCAAGAAAATTGGATCCAGCGTTTGGTGGAATGTAATGAAAATCAACCACAAAGGCATGAAGATACAAATTATCATCCTATCTGTTATCCTCTTATTTACCTCATCCGTATCAGCCCAGGATGAATTTGGGAAAAATAAGGTTAGATACAATAAGGTTGACTGGAAGATATTAAAAACAGAGCATTTCGAGGTATATCATGACCAGAAGACGGAAAAGTTAGCCAGAGTTGCTGCATCCATGGCTGAAGAGGCTTATGCGTCTATCAGTCATAGTCTGAGGCATCAGGTCTCAAATCCCATTCCATTTATCATCTTCAAATCTCATTATGACTTCCGTCAGACAAATATTATTACAGAATTGATTGACCCCGGGGTAGGAGGATTTTCTGAGGTTATAAAGTTTCGCATGGTTATCCCCTTTGACGGCAGTTACTTACAATTCAAAAAAGTTATTACCCATGAGCTTGTCCATGTCTTTACCTATGATGTTCTTTATTCTAAGGGCTTAGAATCCATGCTTTCTGCCTCTGCTATCCCGCCCATGTGGTTTATGGAGGGGTTGGCTGAATTTGAAACAAGAGCATTTGACCCAATAGGGCATATGATGTTGGTAGATGCGGTTGTAGAAAATCGTATTGACTCATTAGAAAATTTAACAGATTTCGGAATGACAGGCAATGTATTCCTTGCTTATCAGGAAAGCCACTCCTTGCTGCGATATATTGCCCAAACCTATGGAGAGGAAAAGGTATCCATTCTTTTGAGAAAATTCAAAAAAAGTGCAGGATTAGAAGGGACAATCAAACAATCGTTGGGTGTGGATATTAAACAATTAGAAACAGGATGGATAAAATCACTCCGTCAGGCATATTATCCGGAGGTAGCCAAAAGAAGGCTTGCGGCTGATGACAGCCAGCAGATTTTCAAAGGTCAAGTAATCCCTGCTGCCCCGTCATTTTCACCTGGTGGAGATCTTGCAGCAGTTACTATTATTAAGGATGGCATCCCCTGCATTGCCTTAATGAAAACCTCAGATGGAACAGTCGTTAAATATATTACAGAAGGGTTGCGGGGGATAAAATTTGAAGACCTTAGCTTTGAGGTTTCACCTGCCTACTCAAGGGATGGTTCAAGGATTGCCTTTATTGCTAAATGTAAGAACAGGGATGTTGTTTTTCTCTTTGATGTGTTTGATAATAAATTGTTAAAGACACTAAAGGTAGATTTGGATAATATCTCCTCTTTGTGTTTTACTCAGGATAGTGATAACATCATCTTATCTGGCCTTAAAAATGGGGAAAGCAATATTTATAGGTTTAATATTCCAACAAAAGGGCTGGAAAAGATTACCCATGGGATGGATAGACAGCCTGCTTATTCACCTATTGGCAACAAAATAGCATTTATCCGTGAGGCAGGAACGGCAACCGACCTTTTCGTGCTGAATATGGATACCGCTGAGGTTACAAGACTTGCACTACCTGATTCGCTGAAGATAAACCCATTCTGGTCACCGGATGGGAATATCGTTTATTGCTCATGTCTGCTTAATAAAACATACAATATTTGGGCGGTAAAACTTCAGGAAGAAGGCACAAAGGAGGAAGTAGGCAGAGGTGAAATGCTTATGCCCCTGCAAGATGAAAATTCAGGTTATTTTTCTGTTCCCTTCCCATTTACTCAGGTAACAGATTACTTTGGCGGGGCATTTAATGGTGGATATATGGGCGATAAGATGAGTTTTTCGTCCTATGAAAAAGGGGGAAATGCTGTTTATTTTCATGAAAAGCCATTGGATATGGTTTGGATTCAGCCAGAAATAAATGGCAGCACTACTGCCAAAGCCACCACCTCCCTTGCGATTAAAAAAACAGATGGCAACATAACCCCATATAAAACAAGGCTTACCTTTGACTGGAGAAGAATGGATATGTTGTACAGTTCTGCTAATGGGTTTGCAGGGATAGGGGAACTGGCTATGAGCGATGTGCTTGGTAATCATCGATTTATCTGGAGGGGTGACGCATCATCCTCAATTGGGGGAGATGCTAATTTTATCCTTGCCTATCTTTATCTTGGCAAAAGGGCATCGTATGGGGTAGATATATCTGATTGGTCTAATTCTTATAGGTTTTTGAATGAGGAGTCTAAGGAAAAAAAGTATGGTGTCTCCGGCAATGTTTCCTATCCATTGGATATATTTCGTCGGGTAGAGTTTGGGCTGTCCTCCAAAAGGGTTGTAACCAACTATATTTTGCCCAAGTCGCCAACTGTAAGAGAGAATATAAATCTTGTTTCAGCTGCTATTATTCATGATACAACCGTCTGGTCATGGAACGGACCCATTGGTGGTTCAAGGGCAAGGATAGGGGTTAGTGATACAATTAATCTTTCAGATAATGACCTTGATTTTACGAACCTTGAGGTAGACTTGCGAAAATATATCAAGGCTGGAAACAGATCTGCCATGGCATTTCAACTTAGCGGCAAGACCTCAACTGGACAGGATCAAACCCAGTTTATCCTCGGTAATGGGGGAATAATGGTAACAAATGAAAATGGAAGAATAAAACAATATTTTGTTGATGAATTCAGGGGGGGAACAGAGCTAAGGGGAAAGGCATTTGCCAAGGGTTCATTTGAGTTTCGTTTTCCATTGATTGATACCATCCAATTTAGCCTGCCCATGTCTATTAGAAACATTCGTTCTCTTGTATTTTTTGATATTGGTGCTGCATGGCAGGAAGGAAAACCGCCTGTATTCCGTAAGGCTATCGCTGAAAACAACATAAGAGGTGCATTCGGCTGGGGGATACGGTCAAACCTATGGGTTTTTCCCATAAGGATAGATTATGCCAGAGGGACAGATTTTATAAATTCAACCTCAGGGGCAGTAACACATTTTAGTCTTGGGTATGATTTTTAGAGTATAAACGGTAATAATACGCAAAAGATCTAAAATGTATACCTTGCCCTTGATTGGTCAGTAGAGTTAGTTTGTGAGCCTTCTACACGGAACATGGGGACTCACCCCCCCCCCTCATTCACAACAGGCAAAGAGATTGCTCCCTTCACCGGTAAGCTGAAGAAAAAGGTTGTCTTTTTGTCAATCTCGCTTTCCACCCATATCCTGCCGCCAAGGTGTTCAACAATCTCCTTGCAAATAGTCAAGCCAAGCCCTGTGCCCTTTACCTCTGTAGGGATATTTTCTATCTGACAGAATCTTTCAAAGACACTGGCAAGTTTTTCTGGCGGGATGCCATGACCGGTATTAGAGATAGCGGTAATAACCTCTGCCGCAGCCGCGACAGTTTCGTAAATTTTAACCCCTATCCTGCCTTCATGATTCACAAACTTAAGGGCATTGTTCAAAAGATTAACCACTACCTGAATCAATTTATCATGATCAGCAGTAACGACTGAAAGGTGTTCAGGGACATCTACACTCAAGAATATACCTTGTTGAACAATATACCCCTTTATCCCATTAATAGCGGTTTGAACCACCTCTATCATAGAAATGTCTTTCATGTGCCATGTTGCTTTCCCTGCTTCTATCTTTGAGAGATCAAGGATATCATTAATCAGACGGGCTAACCTTTCGGCTTCTTCTTTCATAATCTTTAAGAAGTCATTTCTGGTATTTACATCTCCATCAGGATCCTCAAGCAATAATTCACTAAATGCTCGCATAGATGTCAACGGTGTTCTTAGTTCATGAGCTGCAACCGAGAGAAAGTTGCTTTTTAACTCATCTTGTTTTTTTAACCGCTCATTTGCCTCTTTTAGTTCGGAGGTCCGATCTTCAACCTTCTGCTCAAGGGTTTGCAAGTACTCTTCTATCTGCTTGGCTGATTCAGATAATTTTTCAGTCATTGTATTAAAGGCAGCGGTAAGATCTCCAATCTCATCATGCCGTATCTTCCCATTTACGAAACGACATAAATCTCCTTCAGCTACCCGTGCAGTCACCCTTACCAATTGCTTTATTGGCTGGGTGATTCTTCTGGCTAACAATACAGTCCATACTATTCCGACCATGATAACAAGGAGAGAGATAAAAAAGGCAATCATTTGTATGGTTTTTACAGTTTTTTCTTTGTTCTCAAGCAATATCCCTACCCGGACAAATCCAATATTTTCTTGGCTTTTTGTTTGACCAATCTGGCTATCAAATATTAGCGACTCACCCTTGTTTACCCTTCTGATAGTAGAGACAGGGGCAATAATATCATACACACTCTTGCCCTTATAAGAATATTGATTAATAGTACTATGAGTCGTCCTGACGCCCTTGAGGAAATCTATCCACAGTGTTGAATTAACAATTGATGCAATAATTTTGCTATTTTGATCGCAAACAGCTACAAAGGCTATATCATCATTTTTAAGCACACCCTGAATAAGTTTATTCAGCATCTCCTTATTCTCAAAAAGCAGTCCATATTCACTATTATAAGCCAGATTTTTAGATAGCGATAGCCCACGATTACGAAGCTCGTTTTCAATGATTGCCTTCTGCTTGCAAACAAAAAAACTGCTCAAAACCACAGCCATGCTGATCACCAAAAGGCTGACAGAAAGGATAAGTTTAACTCCGAGAGTAGGTCGTATGAGCATTTTTTATCTCCTCACTTTACCACTTCATTCGCTAAATCCCTCACTTGAACAGGAATAACAATATTCATTAATTCAGCTGTTTTAATATTAATCGTTAAAAGCGGATCTTCCGGCTCTTCTATGGATATTTGAGTATTACCATTAGTCAATATTTGCCCAATAAGTTTAACTGTTTGCTTGCCAATTCGGTCATAGCCAGCTGAAACCGAAAACAACGCCCCATTCTTCACAAATGTCGGAGATGGGGCAATAACCGGAACATTAGCCTTCAGGGTTGTCTCTAAAATATACCTTGCAATTGATTGATTGGCAACCATTGGGTCAGGCACAAGCCAGAAGGCATCTATGCTCTGTTCAATCATATTCTTTAAGGCAGGGGCAATCTGTGTCTCAGATTTCACAGGAGAGGCAACAATGGAGATGTTTTCTTTTTGGGCAGCAGCGATTAAAGAGGCAGAGACAACTGGATTATAAATAACCCCTATTTTTTTAGCCTTTGGCAATATTTTTCGCAAGACTTGAATCTGTGCCCTGGCTGAAATATCCAGAGCCACCCCACTCATATTGAGCTTGAGAAGATATGGATTCAGGACCATGCTGAAGATTGTGGGGATGCCCTTGGTTTTGTCAAAGCATCCTTCCGCAGCCTCTGTCCCAATAGCCACAATAATATCAGGTTTTTTGGACAAAATCTCTGCGATGATTTTTCGGATATTCTTCTTGTCCCCATTCAGATTGTATTCATAAAAGATGGCATTTACACCATTTTTAATCTCCTTGACAACGACCATATACGGTTGTATCTGCCGAGAGACAACTATGGCAATTCGAGGCTCTACTGCATAGACATCAGATGCCAAACAAAACAGGCTTATCAACAGGCATATTAGCCAAAAATGTAATTTCATAGTCTTTGTCTCCGAGACATTCAGGCAGATACATAGGTTCGCCCCTACAATTCCCATCCTATCCTTACCTGCACTGACTGTCTGCTTGTGGTTATAAAATTCGGACCCTCTTCATACTCCTCGTCCGTCAGGTTTCGTCCAATCACAGATAGGGATACAGTATCGCTCAGCCTCCATCTAAGATAGGAATCCAGCATAAAATAGGATGGCAGCGTAACAGGATCAGGGTGTGCCCTTGTAATCATAGAACGCCTTTTCCCTACACTTGTTCCATTTATGCCTATTTCCAGATTATCAACAGGGTTATAATTCAGTTTCAAGCACATCTTGTTTTTAGGAATATAAGGCATGGTATCATCCTTGTTGGTATCTAATTGCGTATATAAAAGTGATGCAAAAAGATTATTCATCAGGCTCTTTTTCAGCTCCATTTCTATCCCCTTTATTTCAACAGTAGACGACTGATTGACATATTCCCTTCTGATAGGTGTAGTTGCTACAAATGCAGTATAAGGAAAATCAATAAGTTTTTCCATCTTATTCTTGAATATGGTTATCCTGCCCATTGTTTTTTCATTTAATTGATGAAAAACCGCTGCCTCGTAGGAGGTTATCTCCTCTGGCAGTAATGGATTACCCTCTTGTTTTTGAACCAGGGCAGTGACAAAATATTGTTGATTATAAAGCTCGGAAAAATCAGGTGGACGAAATGCCTTGCCAGCAGAAACCTTAAAAACAGTGGGATGATTTTTAAGGTTGTAAACCATGCCAAACCGTGGGCTTACCATTGAGCCATAAACGCTATGCTGGTCATACCGTGCCCCTATAGTTAGGGTTAATTGATTATTTGGCTTAAACTCATCCTGAATGAATAAGGCACTTGTATTGCCAGTATATCTTTCGTTGATGCTATTACTATATACGGTTGTTTCTGTTGTGCCTTGAGGCAATTGGACAGTTGCCGTAGCTGTATCTCTATATCTTGGCAATTCTCCAACCACATAACGAAGGTCGAGTCCCCAGATAAAAAAGTTTTGTTCATTTATTAACCAATTGTGTTGAACCTCAAGACCGCTTGCTGATTCAGGATAGTGAGGATATTCCATGATTGCGGTTGTTTCAGTTGAAGATGTTACACGAATAGTAGGCAGTTGAAAATCTATGTCTGTCCTCCCGCTGTAACCTCGAATGGATAGATTGGAGACCGGATTAAGGACACCATAATACAGCACATCTGAATACTGATTTTTTATGCTGCATCTTCCAACCTTTCGACCATTCTCCAGAAAGTATTCAGCAAGACCAAACCCTCCATCAGACATACCTACCTGAAATGTAAGGCTTGAAGAATCCTTGAGCGGAACCTTGAGTTTTGTTGTAATAATATCATTTTTCACATCTGCATTAGTCCTGCCATTATCTGCATCCAGATGACTTGCGGTTAAGAATAATGACGACTTATTTTCTATTTCGTGTCCATAGTGTACTTGGCAATATCTTGAATTACCAGAGGTTTGCCTTGCTGGAGATTTGGTTCTATCCAGCATTTTATTTAGTCCAATCGAGGTTGTAACCCCTACGGTATTCTTAACCCCCGAACGAGTGATGATGTTGATTACACCGCTAAAGGCATTGGCACCATACATGGCTGAACCAGGTCCCTTAAGGATTTCTATCCGTTCAACATTATCCAGCCCAACCATCATTGGTTCCACGCTTCCAATAATGACAGTATTCAATGGCCTTCCATCCAATAAGAACAATATCCTCTCACTTCCAGATGTACCACCGCCACCCCGTAGACTGACAATGGTAAAAGCCCTATTATTGAGAATATCAACATCGTATTGCAGCCTGAGAAGTTCATCAAGGTTCCTACACCCCCAGTCTTCAATCTCTTTTCTGGTTATAACCCTGATGGTAGAAGGTGCTTCAATAATCTTTTGCTCCCGCTTTGCCGCAGTTACTACCACCTCATCCTCATTAAAAAGCAATAACTCCAATGGACCTTGAGAAAAGACAGGATGGGAATAAAGAATCAGGAAAGAGATAAGGAATAACTTAATCAATGGCTGTTTCATGCTTAGAACCTCCTGAGGATAGGGTGATGATAGGGCTGCTATTATTGCGGGATATTAATATACCTTATAACTAATATACACCTTTTTTGAAAAAAAGCAAGGATTATTTTTATTTATTAGTCATAAAAGTATGAATGTACACAATTATTATTAATAACCTCAGGCTGAAGGTTGATTTGTCCCTGCCTTACTGTTCAGGGCAAACCCAGCAATTCTCATTATGAAAAAGTATAGGAAAGGATAGTGTGGAGATAAGTATGAATTTACGACAAATGACAGGTAAGAATGCTTGTCCTACCAACTATTTTGTTGATAATCTCCATATCTCCTTCATCACCTTATCCCTTCTGGACATAAGTTTTGCCAAAATGAGAATTGCTGCTTACAGTCATTTTTCTATTGACATTCCTGCTTATTGATGATATACTTCGCAAGAGATAAAAATCAGGAGGAGATCAATAATGAAAAAAGAAAACTTGATTGGTGGCGGGATACTTATTTTTTGCATTGTAGCCATTATTATTGGAATATGTATGGTATTCTTTCCTGGTACAAAAAAACAAACTGGGATTGTTGCAACCATGGTTTCACAAAAAAAGATTGCAGTAGTCCGGATATATGGGGAGATTTCGTTTCAAAGTCAGGCAGGGAATGCATGGGGAGTATCTGCTAAAAATGCAGATGGGCTTGTAAAAAAATTATCAGCACTAAGTCGTGATCCCTTAGTCAAGGCTGTAATCCTGCGAATAAATAGCCCTGGTGGAACGGTAGCTGCTACTCAGGAGATATATAACCAGATAAAAGAATTAAAAAAACATCACAAAAAGGTAGTTGTCTCTATTGGTGATATTTGTGCCTCCGGGGGATACTATATTGCCAGTGGTGCAGACAAGATAGTCGCTGATGAAGGGAGTCTTGTTGGTTCAATTGGCGTTATCATGCATCTGCCAGAGGTATCAGGGCTTCTGGAAAAGGTTGGGGTAAACCTTCGGGTAATAAAAAGTGGTGCGCATAAGGATATTGGCTCCATATCAAGACCAATGTCAGAAGAGGAAAAGATGTTGCTTCAAGGGGTAATTGATGATGCCTATCAGCAATTTTATCAAGCAGTAAAAACGGGAAGACAAAATATGTCAGAGGCTAAGTTAAGGGAATTGGCTGATGGTAGAATATTTACCGGCAGACAGGCGAAAAAAGCTGGATTAATAGATGAGATTGGTGATTATCAGCAAACCATAGCCATAACTGCTCAATTAGCAGGAATTAAGGGTGAACCAGTAGTTATAGAAGAGGAAGAGCCTTTGCAATGGCTTAAAGATTTAGTAGAAGGTTCTTCTGTGCCAACATCCCTTTTTAAGGGCTCTTCATTTCTGAAATCTGGCTGCCTTGAATATCAATGGAGACCTTAGACATGAATGGTTACATAGAAATATGCGAATCCAAAGAACAAAATGCCGAGATGAAGGGGTTAGAAATAATCTATCAATTATTTACCCATCCGGTTAAATGTATGCAAAACCTATCAAATACAAAGGCAAGCTATTTTGTTGCCTTAATTATTATTCTCTCAGGGATAAGTGTTACTGTTTCTGACTTTGTTTTATTTGGAACAAATACCTTTATCAGACCATTTTTCCCATTTTGTTTATTCATGAGTGTGATTGGGATTGCCGGGATATGGTTTGTCTCCGGGGCAATATTTCATCTTGTTGCTGAATGGCTCAATGGACAGGGTAAGGCATCAGTCTTGTTAACTGCTTTAGGGCTCAGTCTTAGCCCAAGCATATTAACCGTTCCCATGGTATTGATAGCTCAAGCCTGCGGGGACTTGAAACTTTTTGTTTATCTCGGGTTTAAGCTCCTTATACTTATATGGGTAGTAGAGCTTCAATTCATATCTATCCGTGAGGTTCACCGCATTTCAACCTTTAAGACCCTCCTTGTTTTTGGCTCACCCTCTATAATTATTACTGGAATATTGATTGTAATTATGGTTATGATAGGGGTAACGGTGTAGGTATGATCGGCTAAGGGTAAAAGAAGAAACATGAATTTATTACACGAATTGAACGATCCAATTCAATATCTCAAGGGGGTGGGTGAGGCAAAGGCTAAAAAGTTTGCATGCCTTGGAATAAAAACCATCTATGACCTCTTAACCTATTATCCGAGACTATATCAGGATAGAAGCAAGGTAAATCGAATATTCTCCCTTCAGAATGGACAAAAAGAAACCTTTTCAGGCATAGTCATTGGGCATACTAATGCCGCATTTCATCGCAAGGGGATAAAACTTACCAAGACATGTGTTTCTGATGGAACGGGCTATGTGTATCTCCTCTTTTTTGGTGGGTACAATATGGAGAAAACACTTCCACCCAGAACAAAGATATTTGTTACTGGTCGTATCCGTCGGTATCAGGGCGAGATTCAGGTTACTGATTTTGAGTATGAGATAATCGATGAAAAAGAAAGGGAATTATTGCATACCAATAGAATTGTCCCCATCTATTCACTAACCGAGAAGGTGCCTGCATCCATTGGACAACGAATGATTCGTCAGGCAGTACAGCAGGCTCTTGAGAAATTTTGCAATATCAAGGATATGCTGCCGGCAGAGATACTGTTACGACAACAACTATCTGATTATTATACAGCATTAAAAAATATCCATCTGCCAGAAAGTCAGGAGGAATATAAAAAAGCACGGAACAGGCTGGTTTTTAATGAATTTTTTCTTCTCCAGCTTGCTTTTGGTATCTCTCAAAAAAAGATTGCTACTACAGAAGCAGGGATACGATATTTTACTTGCGGGAAATTAGTAGACACCTTTATCAATTCCCTTCCCTTTACCCTGACCGAGGCACAAAAAAGGGTGATAAAAGAGATAATGGATGACATGTCCAAACCCATACCCATGAATCGGCTTATTCATGGTGATGTTGGCTCTGGTAAGACAGTGGTTGCTGCCTGTGCTGCCTTGATTGCTTGTGAAAATGGCTATCAAACCGCATTTATGTCACCAACTGAAATATTGGCTGAACAGCATTTCCTGACACTTTCTCGACTTTTACAGCCATTAGAGATACGACTTGGTGTATTAACCAGCAGTACTAAAAAAAGACAACGAGATAATCTACTTGATAGGACAAAAGAGGGCAAAATTGACATCTTGATTGGCACCCATGCCCTTATTCAAGATGCTGTAATATTTAAGCAGCTTGGCTTGTGCATTATTGATGAACAGCATAGGTTTGGGGTTGTTCAAAGGGCTGCCTTAAAGGAAAAGGCAAGGGATAAGGATAATCAACCAATTACACCCGATATTTTAGTCATGACTGCCACCCCTATTCCGAGGACATTGGCACTCACCCTTTATGGCGATCTTTCTACCTCTGTAATTGATGAGTTGCCACCAAGCCGACTGCCTGTTATTACCCGTTGCCGATCAGAGCAAAGTATGGATAAGATATTTTCCTTTATTCGTCAGGAGGTGTCAGACGGGAGGCAGGCATATATTGTCTATCCCCTGATTGAAGAATCAGAGGAGATGGATCTCAAGGCTGCGGTAACGATGTTTGAAGAATTAAAAAAAGTATTCCCGGAGTTTCATCTTGGTCTTCTTCATGGACAGATGAAGGTGCAGGAAAAAGATGAGACCATGACTGCCTTTTATAATCATCAGATAAATATTCTTGTTTCTACCACAGTGATTGAGGTTGGGATTGATGTGTCCAATGCTACGATTATGCTCATTGAACATGCCCAGCGGTTTGGACTTGCCCAACTTCATCAACTGCGGGGCAGGGTAGGAAGGGGTGGACATAAATCTTATTGTATCCTTATGGCTACTGAGAAAATAGCGAATATGGTTAATTCCAATATACCCCTTAATCAAATAGATGACACAATCTTTAAGGGGGCAAAACGACTCCAGACCATGTGTGAAACAAATGATGGCTTCAAGATAGCAGAGGTTGATCTGGAGATACGGGGACCCGGGGAATTCTTTGGCACAAGGCAACATGGAATGCCGGAATTAAAGCTGGCAAATATTATTTATGATGCCCAATTGCTTGAATTAGCAAGGAAAGAGGCATTTGCCTTGCTAAAAAATGACCCATTTTTGACAGATATTGACCATCAGGATATCAAGAAAACATTTTTTTATGAGTTCAAGGATAGGATTGAGTTAGGAAGTGTGGGGTGAAGAAAAGGTAACGATGATATACTCAAGTGGGGCATAAATTGCGTTTTTCGCTGGTCTTAATCAACGATAGATGTGTTGTTCAGGTGAGCAATAGTACACTATTGCTCACCTTGCGCGCCATTGCTCTCCTTGATTAATCCTCACCCCGAGAAAAATCGCAATTTATGCCCCACTTGAGTATAAATGTTTTCGCCAATGAATCTGCACCGCTTGATATCACAATAAAATGTACATGATTGTCCATTAAACAATATGCCAATACCTTAACCCCATACCTTTCGCTATATTCCTTTATCCATGACAAATATTGTACCCGGTCATTGTCGGTATCAAATACTAATTGCCTGTAATTACCCCTCTGTGTAACATGATAAGGTATATTTGGTATGATAATTCTTGCTATTCTTGCCATAACAGACTTCTACAAAAGTCTCCTTTTATGGGCTATTTTTTTGGACAGTGTCTATTTCACATAACTCGTTGTCTGTTAGGATGTTATGGTTTTAATGGTTGATTTTTCATAAAAGATAACACCAATAAAATCAATTACTTGCAAATACTGAATGTCCAATTTTGCTCTGTTTGGCGTAACTTGTTGAGAGTCAACGACTTCAATCATCACGATAAATTGACTTGTAGAAGTCTGCATAATAAATAAATATTATCATACAAATAGCATTTTGTCAATAAAAAAACGGGTGCTGTCCCCGGTTTTCCCCAAATTTTTTGTTTGACAATATTCATAAAATATGCTATACTTATATTAAGTTATCTATGGAAGATAATAAATAATGTTAGCAGTTGAGACGATGCGAAAGCGGATGTTTGAATGCTGATGTGATAAAACCTACATTGAGTTGTCGATGAGTTATTGATGGGTGCGGGATGCCGAAAGCTGGTTGGCATAACTGGTGGGCATAGCGATGTGAATATCCGTGCTGGCTGTTTCAGCAATACCAGCGAATGATGGGCTTTCCGCTAACAAGTCGTTGGAGTTGACCACGGAATATGTTATCCACGGTTTGTGATAGTTCAAATATTAGTAGTGAAATCAACATTAAGGGGACATGCCATCCCCGTGGCAACTCAACATTAGTCGTTAGACGAAATGAGGAGATTAAAATATGGATATAACAGAATTCACAATAAGACTTTTACTTCTTTTCTTTCCTGGCATAATTTGTTCGTATATCGTAGACACATTTACAATGCATAAACAACGAGAACCGTTTTTCTTTTTGATTCAGTCTTTTGTTCTCGGATTGTCTTCATATTTTTTATTTTGGATAGTGCTTTTCATCGGAAATAAACTGGGTCTTTGGAATTCTATATCGGAGGTTGTATTTCTTAGGGCACTGATTAATGCCAATATTCCCATCTCCTATTCTGAAATAGCTTGGGTTTGCTTTGTCTCAATTATTCTGGGATTGATTATTACTGTAATTGAGACCTACAAAATTCACTTTCGATTGATCCAGACATTAAAGATCAGTAACAAATTCGGTGAATTGGATGTATGGGGTTATTCCTTTAACGCACCCAATATGGAGTGGGTGACTATCAGAGATACAGAAAAAAACTTAGTTTATGATGGATGGGTTCAGACTTTTTCTGACGATTCGAAAAATGCCGAATTACTTCTTCGCGATGTTTCTGTCTATAGCAATTCAGAAGGAACATTTTTATATCAAGTTGGTGCAATGTACATTTCTAGAAATCGCGATGACATTACAATAGAATTCAGGACAATTCCAATTACTGAAAGCAGAAATATGGAAAAAAAGGAGGATGATAAAGATGAGCAAGAAAAAGCCGATTCTAGAACCATTGCATGAGGGGTTTGTAAAAAAGGGAGGTGTGAATCAACCGCCAAAGACACCACCACCACCACCACCTAGAAGTCAAGGAGTACCCGTGGTCCGACCTCAAAAGCAGAATTAACTATCCAGACTTCTACAAGTCAATTTATCGTGATGATTGAAGTCGTTGACTCTCAACAAGTTACGCCAAACAGAGCAAAATTGGACATTCAGTATTTGCAAGTAATTGATTTTATTGGTGTTATCTTTTATGAAAAATCAACCATTAAAACCATAACATCCTAACAAACAACGAGTTATGTGAAATAGACACTGTCCAAAAAAATAGCCCATAAAAGGAGACTTTTGTAGAAGTCTGGTAATATTATTATTTTTCGTGTCTTTCGTGTTTTTCGTAGTTAAAAATATCTGTGGTAATTTCTGGTTGCACAGGTGGAAATCATCCTAATTTGCACACAATATATGATATCTTGAATCATTATAGTATGGAAGGTTAGCTAAAAATTAGTTCCGTAACAGCCTGTTGAGTGGTTTATTTTTTAGTGTTCGGCACACTTGGGAATATCTGCTGTATCTGTTTCCACCATACTTCTTTAGTAGGCTTAGGTTTAGCTTCAACCAATTGCTCACCTACATAGCTATTAGAGAAGAAATTAATATATTCCTTGCCAAGGTATCCAGAGGCAGGGATCCTTGTTTTTGGATCGATAATACCTGGAGTAATATGCAGCAAGGTCGGGTCTGCAATCCTTATTCTCTCCTCATTTCTTTTCAATATCCAATTAGAAATACCCATAGATGGGATCATTATATCCGTGTAAGTGTTCAGGTTGGAAACAATATCCTTATAATCATGGTTTTGATTGAGAAAAGTAATGTAATTTTGGTTACTTTTTCTATTTGACCAATACACATTTCCCTGAGATGGGCCAGCTAATCCTACCCTGCGTTGAGTATATATCTGATTCTCTAATAGTAGCTTTTCTGCTATTAAACATCGTTGCACGCCTCCACTATGACCTGTAAGGAAGATAACATCCCCTGCCCCAATCTTATATCCATCTACGATACTATAAGCCATCTCATACCCATAACCACTGGAGAGATTAAGTAAACTCCAGAGAACATCTGTAATACTACCATATAGATAAGGAATAGAACGAACCTGTAATTTCTCCGCACTATCACTCTTCTCCAACCCCTTTATACTGATATCTATCCCTTGCTTAGCATGGACATTAGTAGCTGCAATTTCCTTGATTTTGATATCTTCTATCAATATATTCTTCATAAATTGTTCCCAATTTTTTGTATCCTGTTCATCCTTCGAACGACCATAGATACCACGGGAGATAAAAAGATACTTTGGAGTATGTGTTCCCATAGAAGAATAATGCGTATCCCTCGGAATATGGTTACCAATAAAGGGTACCTCACGAATTGGTTCCAAGACAAGATTTAATGAGAGGTTTTTTAGTTTGCACTGATGGTTGAGTTTATCAAGTCGATATAACCAGATATATCTGATATCTTTTATATGCTCCCAGCTCGTCTTTCCACCTAATTTCATGGCACTACCAAGCCTGACAAACGGTTTATCTGAAACCTCAATATCACTGAATATGAAAAATTTTACTACTGAGATACCAACCAAATGAAATGGTATCTTGATCAATTCAAAGGCTGTTTGTTTAGCACATATCCCTATGTCTATGGGAAGATAGATATAATTTTGCCAACCAGTCAGTCTCCAATCCTTTTTTATCCTATTATTCTGAAGTTTACCCTTGTTCTTGTCTGCTACCATTCGTTGAAGTTCTTCACTGCCAAGAAAATCGTATCCAATTAATCGATTATCATGATCAAGATACAAAGCCAGCGTTGCCTGACTATCCTTCATAGGGAAATTGTTGTCTACACTGATATTACTCAAATTACAGATATAAATAGAAATACTACTTGTATTATATTTGATGCTATTGTCAGAGGTAGTATCTTCTTTTTTAGCATTTCCATCTGTAATACGATATATATCCTCATAAAGGGTTTTTGGATATGTCCTGATCAATTCAAACTCATTTCTCTTTTCGTTCCTTCCGATATAAAGGCTATGGGATAAAAACCTCAAGTATTTCCTAAGATTATCTATATCGTTTACCGGATTAACGGGGTATCGGCTATAAATAACCATATTATCAATAAATAGCCTTGTCCCTTCAACATCAAAATAATAGCTGTTTTCCTCGGAGTCAACATGAAGTATTTTATAGGCATGTTGATCAACCTGTTTTTCGAGTTGAGCACATATTGTCCCTAAGATAGGATACCTTTCATACTCCTGAAATGGTATTGCCGCCCATATACTGCCTCTAGAAAACAGTAGCCAAATAAGCAAACCAATGGTAATTTGCAATAATCTCATGGTGTATCCCTCTTCCTTAATAATTTGTTATAAACTATTAACTTACAGACTTCTACAAAAGTCTCCTTTTATGGGCTATTTTTTTGGGGGGAAAACCGGAAAACCGGGGACAGCGCCCGTTTTTTACTGTTTTCGAGGTCTTCCTATAGCTTTTGGCTTTAATACTCGACCTAACAATTCTTCCAATCTTGTT
>Ga0210042_1000735_pt1 | contig 29078 bp, 29 predicted proteins | sample CryGeymeta201518_FD_183982 | JGI IMG/M metagenome (GOLD analysis project Ga0210042, IMG submission 183982) | Groundwater microbial communities from Crystal Geyser aquifers in Utah, USA - Crystal Geyser metaG 2015-18 (SPAdes) (version 2) | ecosystem: Environmental > Aquatic > Deep subsurface >... | reverse complement strand
CGAGCAATACAACCGGCGCTTTGCCGTGGAACCCAAAGACGCGTCTGACGCGCATCTGGCCTACTCTGGCACACTGGAAACCTTGCTGCGCACCCTGTCGGTTCAGGTGACGAAAACGCTTTCAAAAGACCTGTCTTGCCAGCATCAAAACCAGTTGCTGCAAGTCGCCACTACCGGCACAGGACTGGGGTTGCGGGGAGCCCATGTCACGATCCACGAGCACTTTGACGGAAGCCAAGAGTTGCTCTGGAAGAAGCGCAAACTGACTTATGGCGTGATGAGCAAACCGCAACGACAGTCCGCTGTAGCAGACGGAAAATCGGTCAATGCGCAAGTCGATAAAGCGATGGCGCGGCGCACCACGGGCCACAAACCCGCTGCCGATCATCCGTGGAGAAAAATGTCCGTCGGCAAATCCGCCCACGACGGACAGCGCGTTACACCGTAGCGAAAGGAAAACAGGAAAAGCGGACATTTCTACTTTGCAGGAAAGCGGACATTTCTATTTAGCGTTGACAGAGCAAGCGTGTTCCTAAACGCAACAATTCCTGCAATAATCGAAAGCACGACGATAATCCAAATCAAGGAGCCCGTATCATGACCATGACTCAAGACGATATGAAGCGTGCCGTTGCCCAGGCGGCGGTCGCTTACGTGCCGAACGATTGCATCGTGGGGGTGGGCACCGGCTCCACCGCCAATTTTTTTATCGATGAGCTGGCGAAGATCAAGGGCAAGATTCGAGGTGCGGTGGCCAGCTCGGAAGCGTCGGCCAAGCGTTTGCAGGGGCACGGCATCGAAGTGCTGTCGCTGAATGAGGCGGGCGATCTGCCGGTGTACGTGGACGGCGCGGACGAGATCACCCGGCACATGCATATGACCAAAGGCGGCGGCGGGGCGCTGACGCGCGAGAAGATCGTGGCGGCGGCGAGCAAGAAATTCATTTGCGTTTGCGACGAGAGCAAGCTGGTCGATGTGCTGGGAAAATTTCCGCTGCCGATCGAGGTGATCCCGATGGCGCGCAGTTACATCGCGCGCGAAGTGGTCAAGTTGGGCGGCCAACCAAGATTGCGCGAGGGGTTCACAACGGATAACGGCAATGTCATTCTGGATGTGCATAATCTGCAAATCATGAATCCGGTCGAGCTGGAAACCCTGCTTAACCAGTTGCCCGGCGTGGTCACCAACGGCCTGTTCGCGCGGCGCGGCGCCGATGTCCTGTTGCTCGGCACACCGCAGGGCGTGCAGACGCTGACGCTGACGGTGTAACAAAGATTTAACAGTGGCGGTTTAGCATCGCGCATTTATTCAATTTACCCGAAAGAAAAACATGGCCAACATCGAACACACTTCCAAACAATTTGACGCCGAACTGGAGGCGGTGCGGGCGCGCGTGCTGCAGATGGGCGGCTTGGTCGAGAGCCAGATTCGGCTGGCGGTTGAATCGCTGGTGAACGGTGACGTGGCACTGATGACCCGGGTGATTGAGGATGACCACCGGGTGAACGCGATGGAAGTCGAGATCGACGAAAGCTGCAACCACATTCTGGTGCGGCGCCAGCCGGCGGCGGGCGATTTGCGCATGGTGATGACGGTGATCAAGACCATCACCGATCTGGAACGCATCGGCGACGAGGCGGAAAAAATCGCGCGCATGGCCAAGCTGCTATCGCAGAAAGAACGCCTGCATCTGCCGCGCTACAACGAGATCAAGCGCGCTTCCGATATCGCCCTCGATATGCTGCACAAATCGCTGGATGCTTTCGCGCGGCTCGACCTCGCCACGGCGGCGACAGTGGTGCGCCAGGACGAGTTGGTGGACGAGGAATTTCGCGCCATCATGCGTTATCTGATCACCTTCATGATGGAGGACCCGCGCACCATCTCCACCTCGCTGGAAATTCTGTTTGTGGCGAAGGCAATTGAGCGCATCGGCGACCATGCCAAGAATATGTCCGAATATGTGGTGTACATGGTCAAGGGGCGAGACGTGCGACATGTCACCGTCGAGGAAATCGAGCGCGAAGTGAAACAATAAATTAGCCGCGTGCCATTCCGTGCAACAACAACTCCTCATCGCCGCAGTTGACCTGGGTTCGAACAGTTTCCGCTTGCAGGTCGCGCGGGTGGTGGACGACCAACTCTACATGCTGGACGGTCTGCGCGAGGCGGTCAGACTGGCCGCCGGGATGGATGAGGATAAAATCCTCAACCAAGAAGCCCAACAACGGGGCTTGTCCTGTCTGCAAAAGTTCGGGGAGCGATTGCGCGGTTTACCGCCCGGGGCGGTGCGCGCGGTGGGTACCAACTCACTGCGCGTCGCCAAAAATGCGCCGGAATTCCTCAAACTGGCCGAGGTTGCGCTCGGCTTCCCCATCGAAGTCATCTCGGGGCGCGAAGAAGCGCGTCTGATCTACCTGGGGGTCGCCCAGGGATTGCCGCGCACCGAAGAGCGCATCATGGTGATGGACATCGGCGGCGGCTCGACCGAATTCATCATCGGCCGGAGTTTGCAGCCAACCCGATTGGAAAGCCTGTACATGGGTTGTGTCAGCTACAGCGCGCGCTACTTTGCCGACGGGAAGATCTCCAAATCCAATCTCAAGCAGGCTGAATTCGCCGCCCGCAACGAGTTGCAAACGATCGTGGCGGATTACACCGGCGAGCATTGGGATGTGGCGCTGGGATCATCCGGAAGTGCGCGCGTGATAAGCGACATCCTGGAGCAGAACGGATACAGCGACGGCGGCATCACGCGTGAAGGGCTGGAGAAATTGCGCGCGCAGCTGCTCAAGGCGGGGGATGTGAACAAGCTGGACCTGCCCGGATTGAAACCGGATCGTGTCCCGGTGCTGCCCGGCGGCTTCGCCATCATGTATGCGGCATTCTGCGAGCTCGGCATCGGGCGCATGCGGCCGGCGCTGGGCGCGCTGCGCGAGGGCGTGCTGTACGACCTGCACGGGCGTTTCACCCACAACGACATGCGCGAAGCGACCGTTCAGCAATTCATGCGCCGTTATCATGTGGCGGAGCAACAAGCCAAACGCGTCGCCGATCTGTCTGTTTCCCTTGCCCGGCAGTTCCTGGCGGGACAGTTGGATGATTCGATCCGGCAATATTTGCAATGGGCGGCCCGCTTGCACGAGATCGGGATCAGTGTCGCGCACAGTGGTTACCACAAACATACCGCCTACATCCTGGCCAACGCCGACATGCCCGGATTTTCGAGAAAAGAGCAGGCGCGCTTGAGTTTGCTGACCTTGGCGCATCGTGGCGGTTTGGCAAAGTTGAGGGATCAACTGCGGGAGCCGCAAGACCTGGCACTGGTAATGGCTCTGCGTTTGGCGACCTTGTTTTGCCGGAATCGAAGCGCCGCTTCCTTGCCCGAACTGCAGGGAAAATTCAGCGGAACAAAATTCCATTTGATGCTGGAGAAGGGATGGTTGACCCAGAACCCGCTGACCGAGACCGCCCTGCAAGACGAAGCCAAACAATGGAAAGCGTTGGACGTCAGTGTCCAGATCGCCGAGGTTTAGGCATCCCCGTGCTAAACTCCATTCCGAAGCTGGCCAGACAGTCGCTGCATAGTACGTTTATGCAGAGGAAAGTCCGGGCTCCATAGAGCAGGATGCCGGTTAACGGCCGGACGCCGTGAGGCGATGGAAAGTGCCACAGAGAACAGACCGCCGATGGCTACGCAAGCAGTACAGGCAAGGGTGAAACGGCGAGGTAAGAGCTCACCGCGGACGTGGCAACACGGACGGCACGGCAAACCCCATCCGGAGCAAGACCAAATAGGCTGGCCATGACGTGGCTCGCGTCGCCGGCGGGTAGGTTGCTTGAGCGTCAGGTAACGAAACGCCTAGAGGAATGACTGTCCACGACAGAACCCGGCTTATCGGCCAGCTTCACCTTCTTACTTGTTCGCGGTGAGCGCCTGCTCCAACTGGTCCGCAGGCAAATAACCCGGATTCATCACACCATTGCCGAAGATCAGCGCGGGTGTGCCGTTCACCCTTAGCTTGCGTCCCAGTGCCACGACCTGATCGGTTTTGGTGGCGCAATTTCCTTTGGCTGGACGGATTCCCTTCAGCATCCAGTCATCCCAAGCCTGGAATGGCTTCTTGCTGCATAGCATGCCTTGCACCAATTCGGCGGACCCATCGAAGATCGGATACAGGAAGACGTAATGGGTCAGGTTGTCGATCTGTTCCAGTTCGCGCGCCAGCCGCTTGCAATAGCCGCAATTGGGGTCTTCAAACGAGATCAGCGTGCGCTTGCCGTTGCCTTTGACTTTCTTGATCGCCAGTTCGAGCGGCAGTTTCTTGATGTCAACGGCAAACAACTGGCGTGCGCGCGCATCGGTGAGGTTGCTGCGCAACTGCATGTCGAACAACTTGCCATCGATCAGGTAGCGCCCGCTCTCGTCCGAATAATAGATGTGATCGCCGGTGACGACTTCATACAGTCCGCCGATCGGGGTGGGATTGACCTGGTCGATGGGGCCGATGGCCTGCTGGTAATTCTGCTGCAGGGTTTGTTTGATCGCGGTCGTGTCGTTGGCGGCGAGGGCGACGCTGGCGACGCTGGCGACGCAGAAACACAACAGGGACAACAGGATTTTATGCATCGTGATTTCCTTTTCTGGGTTGATCAGTTGAGGGCGTGGCGCGCCAGCATTTTTTTCAGCGGCGTAACGGCATTGGTCGCGGAGAGACCGACGTTGCGCAACAGGCGCAGTAGCGGATTGGTGTTGACGAACAGGTGCTTGAGCGCATCGGTGGTGAGCTGCATCGACAGGATGTCTTCGTGGCGCGCTTTTTCATAGCGGCGCAGCAGCTGCAGATTGCCGCAATCCAGTGCGCCGCGCTGCAACAGCGTGTGCGCCAGTTCGCGCGCGTCGCGCAAGCCGAGGTTGACGCCCTGGCCGGCCAGCGGATGCACGTTATGCGCGGCATCGCCGATCAGTGCGAGGCGCGGCTGGGTGATGTGCGCCAGATTCAGCACGCGCAGGGGAAAGGCGGCGGGGGGCGTGATCAGGGTCAATTCGCCCAAGGTATGGTTCGAGGCTTCGGCTACACGCGTGCACAGTTCGGCGGGAGAAAGCGCCAACAGTTCGGCGGATTTTTCCGGGCTGACCGACCACACGATGGAGATGCGCCGCCCCGGCAGCGGCAGCAGCGCGAGGATGCCGTCCTCCTGGAACCATTGATGGGCGATGCCGCGATGATTTTTGGCGCAGCTGAAATTGGCGACCACACCGTGCTGTTTATAAGGCGTGGGTGTTTCGGGCATGCCGGCCTGATGCCGCACCCAGGAATCACGGCCATCCGCGCCGACAATCAGTCTGGCGGTGAGTTCACGCCCGTCCTGCAAGGTCAGCCGCGCCGCTTCTTCGTCCCGGTTCAGTTCGGCGCACCGGGCCGGCTGGAGCAGGGTGAGATTGTCCTGTTCGCGCAGAACCTGCCACAGGGCATCCTGCAACAAGCGGCTTTCCATAATGAAAGCCAGCTCTGCCGCGCCGAGCTGGTAGGCGCTGAAATTGAGCCGGGCACCGGTGTCGCCGAACACGCGCATGGCTTCCACTGGCTGCACCCGCGACATATCCAGCCGCTGCCATGCACCACATTCGTGCAGGAATTCGGCATTGCCGGGGGTGAAGGCGTAGATGCGGCTGTCCCAGTTATCCGTAGCGTCCGGGATTTGAGGTGAGGAACCACTTTCAACCAGCGCCAGTTTCAGGCCGCTGTCCTTGAGCGCCGCCGCCAGGCTGGCGCCGACCAGTCCGCCGCCGATAATGACGATGTCGAAGTCCATGTCGAATTATTTTTAGAAAAATTCGCGAGCATCATAGCACGGGCGAGTTGATTAAATTATAATCAGCGCCCCCTGCGGAAACACCCCCATGCAAATCGGAAAATACAAACTGCGGAACAACCTGATCGTCGCCCCCATGGCGGGCGTGACCGACCGGCCTTTCCGCATGCTGTGCAAGCGCATGGGCGCGGGTATGGCGGTGTCCGAGATGGTGGCGTCCAATTCCCTGCTGTACGGTTCCGAGAAGACCAAGCGCCGCGCCAACCACGAGGGCGAGGTCGATCCGATCTCGGTGCAGATCGTCGGCGCGGACGCGAAGATGCTGGCGCGGGCGGCGCAGCACAATGTCGAACACGGCGCGCAGATCATCGATATCAACATGGGCTGCCCGGCGAAGAAGATATGCAATGTGATGGCCGGTTCCGCGCTGCTGCAGAACGAAAAACTGGTTGGTGAATTGCTGCAAGCGGTGGTCGGCGCGGTGGATGTCCCGATCACGCTGAAAATCCGCACCGGCTGGGATAAACACAATCGCAATGCCGTGAACATCGCGCGCATCGCGGAAGATTCCGGCATTCAGGCGCTGGCCATCCACGGCCGCACCCGTGCCTGCGCCTACACCGGCGATGCCGAATACGACACGATCCGCGCGGTGAAAAGCGCGGTGCGCATCCCGGTCATCGCCAACGGCGACATCACCACGCCGGAAAAAGCAAAATTTGTTTTGCAGCACACCGGTGCCGACGCGGTGATGATCGGGCGCGCCGCGCAGGGGCGGCCCTGGCTGTTCCGCGAAATCGCGCACTATCTGGCGACGGGCGCGCATCTGCCCGCGCCGGCGGTGGACGAGATTCTGGACGTGCTATTGCAACATCTGCACGACCTGTATTCTTTTTACGGCGAACAGACCGGGCTGCGCGTGGCGCGCAAGCACATCTCCTGGTACACCAAAGGACTGCCCGGCTCGGCCGTGTTTCGCCACCGCATGAACCTGCTGGAAAGCGCGGAAGCGCAGTTGCGCGCCGTCAACGAGTTCTTTGCAGAACAAAAAACAAGCGGCGAAAAGCTGCGGTACGACGAAGTCAGGGAGAAAGCAGCATGAGCGAGAATTGTCCGATCAGCGAGAACGACATCGCCAGGCATGTGCGCAAGGCGCTGAGCGATTATTTCAAGGATCTGGATGGCGAAGAGCCGTCGGTCGCCATCTACGACATGGTGTTGTGCTGTGTCGAGAAACCGATGCTTGAAACCGTGTTGCAGCACGCGGGGAGCAATCAGACCCGCGCCGCCGAGTTGCTCGGTATCAACCGCAACACCCTGCGCAAGAAGATGCAATTGCACGGAATCTTGTAGGTCGGGATGAATCCAGACCTACAAAAATCCACAAAGATTATTATCAAACTGGAACCCTCATGACAGCCATCACCCAAGCACTCATCAGCGTGTCGGACAAATCCGGCGTTCTCGAATTCGCCCAGGGCTTGCACCAGCTCGGCGTGAAAATCCTTTCCACCGGCGGCACTGCAAAACTTCTTGCTGATAACCAGATTCCCGTCACGGAAGTGGCCGACTACACCGGTTTTCCCGAGATGTTGGACGGGCGTGTGAAGACGCTGCAACCGAAAGTGCATGCCGGCATCCTGGCGCGGCGCGACCTGCCGGCACACATGGCGACCCTGAAGCAGCACGACATCCCGACCATCGATCTGGTGGTGGTGAATCTGTACCCGTTCGCGGCGACCATCGCCAAACCCGGCTGCACGCTGGAGGACGCCATCGAGAACATCGACATCGGCGGGCCGACCATGGTGCGCGCCGCCGCCAAGAACCACGGTCATGTGGCCATCGTCACCGATCCGGCAGACTACGCCGACCTGCTGGCCGAGATGCAGACCAATAGCGGCGCGGTGAGTGATGCGACCCGTTTCGACCTGGCGAAGAAAGCGTTCTCGCACACTGCCGCCTATGACAGCATGATTAGCAACTATCTGACCACGATCAACAGCGACGGCAAGAAGAGCGATTTTCCCGCGCAGATCAACTTCAACTTCGCCAAGGTGCAGGAGATGCGCTACGGCGAGAACCCGCACCAGAAGGCCGCGTTCTACCGGGAGCTGACGCCGCTGGCGGGCAGCATCTCCAACTACACCCAGGTGCAGGGGAAAGAGCTTTCCTACAACAATATCGGCGATGCCGATGCGACCTGGGAACTGGTGAAGTCGTTCGACGAACCCGCCTGCGTCATCGTCAAGCACGCCAATCCGTGCGGCGTGGCGGTTGCCGATACCCCGCTGAATGCCTACAAGCTGGCCTATGCCACCGATCCGACTTCCGCGTTCGGCGGCATCATCGCGTTCAACCGCGAACTGGATGAAGCGAGCGCAAAACAGATCACGTCCAACCAGTTCGTCGAGCTCATCATCGCGCCCTCGGCAACGGATGCGGCGCTGGCCGTCACCGCCGCCAAGCAGAATGTGCGCGTGCTGATCGTGCCGCTGTCCAAGGCGCACAATCAATACGACATGAAGCGCGTCGGCGGCGGACTGCTGGTGCAAACGCCCGACCTGTTCACGGTCAAGCGCGAACATCTCAGGATCGTGACCAAGATTCAGCCGACCGAAGCACAGTTGAACGACCTGCTGTTTGCCTTCCGCGTGGCGAAATTCGTCAAATCCAATGCCATCGTGTTCTGCCAGGACGGCCATACCCTGGGCGTCGGCGCCGGCCAGATGAGCCGCGTGGACAGCACCCGCATCGCCAGCATCAAGGCGCAGAACGCCGGCTTGAGTCTGGCCGGTTCGGTGGTCGCCTCGGATGCCTTCTTCCCGTTCCGCGACGGACTCGATGTGCTGGCCGAAGCGGGCGCGAAGGCGGTGATCCAGCCCGGCGGTTCCATGCGCGACGAAGAAGTCATCGCCGCAGCCGACGAGCACGGGCTGGCGATGGTGTTCACCGGGTATCGTCACTTCCGACATTAAATAGGTAGGGTGGGTTAGGCTATACGCCGGAATCCACCATCAAACAAAGATGCAGTTGGTGGGTTACGCAAAAAACCGCTAACCCACCCTACGTTGGGGTTGTTATGAAAATTCTGGTCATCGGTTCCGGCGGTCGCGAGCATGCGCTGGCGTGGCGTCTGGCACAGGGCGCGAAAGTGCAGAGGGTGTATGTCGCACCCGGCAATGCCGGCACGGCATTGGAAGACGGCGTCGAGAACATCGCCATCAGCGCGATTCCAGACCTGATCGAATTCGTCAAACGCGAGCACATCGAACTCACCGTGGTCGGCCCCGAAGCGCCGCTGGCGGCGGGCATGGTCGATGCGTTCCGCGCGGCGGGCCTGAAAATTTTCGGCCCGACCCAGGCGGCGGCACAATTGGAATCCTCCAAGGATTTCGCCAAGCGCTTTATGACGCGCCACCACATCCCCACCGCGTTCTTCGAAACGTTCAGCGAGATCGCACCCGCCAAAGCCTACGTCGAAAAACATGGCGCGCCCATTGTCATCAAGGCCGATGGTCTCGCGGCGGGCAAGGGCGTGGTGGTGGCGATGTCGAAACAAGAAGCGTTTGATGCTATCGACATGATGCTGTCCGACAACAAGCTGGGCGATGCGGGAGCAAGAGTCGTCATTGAGGAATTTCTTACCGGCGAAGAAGCCAGCTTTATCGTGATGGCCGACGGCAAGCATGTGCTGGCGCTGGCGACCAGCCAGGATCACAAGCGTTTGCTCGACGGCGACAACGGCCCCAACACCGGCGGCATGGGCGCATATTCGCCCGCGCCGGTGGTCACGCCGACGATCCACGCAAAGGTGCTGCGCGAAGTCATCCAGCCCGTGATGCGCGGTATGGAAAGCGAAGGCATCACCTACACCGGCTTCCTCTATGCCGGACTGATGATTGCGCCGGACGGCGGCCTCAAGGTGCTGGAATTCAACTGCCGCATGGGCGACCCGGAGACACAGCCGATCATGCTGCGTCTCAAGAGCGACTTTGCCGCCATCGTCGAGCACGCTGTCAACGGCACGCTGGATAAAGTGGAGGCGGAGTGGGACAGACGCACCGCGCTGGGTGTGGTGATGGCCGCCGCCAACTATCCCGACACCCCGCGCAAAGGCGACATCATCACCGGCCTGCCTGATGGTCAGGCGGCGAAGAAAATGCAAGACGCGCATGTGTTCCACGCCGGTACCTCGATGCAGGACGGCAAGGTCGTGACCAGCGGTGGTCGCGTGCTGTGCGTCGTCGCCCTCGGCGACATGGTCAAGCAGGCGCAGAACCGCGCCTACGAGATCGCCGACACCATCAAATTCGACGGTAGCCAGATGCGCAGAGACATCGGCAATCGGGCGATAGGGCGGAAGTGATAATCCGTTCGTCCTGAGCCAGTCGAAGGATGAAGGAAAAAGTAACGGGGAAGCGGCAGCGCTTCCCCGTCTTGTTTGAATGGGCGTAGGGTGGACAGACAGGTTTATCGTCTGCCAACGCGGCTTGGTTCCGCGTTGGCATAAGAGATTGATTCTCCAGCGTTCGTATTCGCTGCCCGCTTCAGCAATCAATCGAACCCTGCGGGAACAGGCTGCGCCTATTTCATATCCGCCGGCTTTGCGCGCATCTTCGCGGCGATGTAATCCGTCTGGGAGATGTGGAGCAGGTCGGTCATCCTGCGCATCAGGTGATTTTCGTGGGCGCTGATGTGGCGGTCGGCATAGGCGACTTGCCACATGTATTCGACGATTAGGATTTTTTCTTCCCGTGCCAGTTCGCGGTTGAGAAGCGAGGTGAACTGGTAGAGGTCGCTGGCGTGCTGCGCGGTCTGCCGGCCCAGCGCGGAGAGTTGTTGCACTTCGCTATCGGCGAGTTGGAACCGTTGCTTGAGGATGCGCGTGACTGTGGCCAGCTCTGCCTCGGTACTTTCGGCATCCGCGCGCATGACTTCTATCATCAGTACGGCGGTGGCGAGTTGCAGGGTGTGTTCGGGTTGCTGCGCGTCGTTGGGCGGGGTGATCAGGGTCGAGAAGAATCTGTTCAGTTTGTTGAGCATGGTGTTCGAGTCGTGGTGTCGGGACGGGTGCAGCGTTTTGTTAATAATGCGGCGGCCGCTCGTTTACTGAGGGGCCTGCATTCCGGGTTTCTGAAAGCGCGCGGATCTGGGCGGCGAGTTCCCTGCAGAACTCCTCAAGCCGTTCCAGTCTTTGTTGTTGCTGGTAGACCGTCTTGTTCAGTTCGTCAATCTGGTCTTCCTGGAAAGTGATCTTTTCTTCGATGTGGATCAGTCGTTCGTCAGTCATGTGCGTGCAGTGAATGTGTGGCAGAAGGCCGGGCGCGCATTGTAGCGCGGTACGACCGACTGCAATTTCGGTATGATGGCGCGCGTTATGCGGGCGTTGCTTTTTTTTGAAGCTTGGCCGCGAAAATTCACAACACGCTACAAGCAATGCCACCAGCCCTGCACATTCCATCCCGTTCGCTCGCCGCCCACCTCAAGCGTGGTGGTCTCATCGCCTATCCGACCGAGTCGTGCTACGGCCTCGGTTGCGATCCGCGCAATCGGCGCGCGGTGCAGCGCATTCTGAAGCTGAAGCAGAGACCGCAGCACAAAGGGCTGATTCTCATTGCATCGGGCTACGCGCAGGTGGTGCGATATATTCAGCCGCTCGCACCCGACGGACAGGTGAAGCTGCAACAGGATGGCGTGCAGGCGGTGACGTATCTGATGCCGGCCAAACCTTCCTGTCCGTGCTGGTTGCGCGGCGCGCACGAGACGCTGGCGGTGCGGTTGACCGCGCATCCGTTCGCCAGAAATCTTTGCCGCAGCGTGAACCGTGCGCTGGTGTCCACCAGCGCGAACCGCGGCGGGATGCGTCCGGCGAAGACCGATGCCGAGTGCCGGCGGCTGTTCGGCAAACAGGTGCGGGTCTTGCGCGGGCAAGTCGGCAAACGCAGGAAACCTTCGACGATACGCGCGTGGCCGGATGGTAAAATCCTGCGCCAATAATGATTAACCCGCCAGTCCGGCGCAGGCCGGAATAATGTAACTACCGGAGAGAAAATGGATAGCGCCGCCGTCAAGGAATACCTGCTCGAACTGCAAGAACTGATTGTCGAACGCCTGGAACAGGTTGATGGCAAAAAATTCATCCGCGATCCGTGGACGCGGGCCACCGGTAGCGGCGGCATCGGCAAGGGCGAGGGCATCAGTTGCATCATCGAGGAGGGCAATGTGCTGGAGCGCGGCGGGGTGGCGTTCTCGCATGTGCAGGGTGACAAGATGCCCGCATCCGCCACCGCGCACCGGCCCGAGCTGGCGGGTTGCCGCTGGGAAGCGCTTGGCGTGTCGCTGGTGATGCATCCGCGCAACCCGTATGCGCCGACCTCGCATGCCAACGTGCGCATGTTCATGGCGCACAAGCCGGACGGCGACACGATCTTCTGGTTCGGCGGCGGCATGGACCTGACGCCGTATTACGGCTTCGAGGAAGACGCGGTGCATTTTCACCAGATCTGCAAGAATGCACTGGCGCCGTTCGACCCCGCGCTGCATGCAAAATACAAAAAATGGTGCGACGAGTATTTTTTCCTCAAGCACCGCAACGAGCCGCGCGGCATCGGCGGCATCTTTTTCGACGATCTCTCCGAGCCGGATTTCGACACCGCTTTCGCCGTCCAGCAAAGTGTCGGCGACCACTACCTGTCGGCCTACGTGCCGCTGCTGGAGAAGCGCCGTGACACACCCTACGGCGAGCGCGAGCGCGATTTTCAGTTGTATCGGCGCGGGCGCTACGTGGAATTCAATCTGGTGATCGACCGCGGCACGATCTTCGGTCTGCAATCGAACGGCCGCACCGAGTCCATCCTGCTTTCCATGCCGCCGGTGTGCACATGGCGCTACGACTGGCACCCCGAAGCGGGCACGCCGGAAGCGGAGTTGTACGAGAAGTTTCTGGTGCCCAAGGATTGGGTGTGAGCTTCTGAGAGTCGTATGTAGGTCGGGTTTTAACCCGACAGCCGTCTGTAAATCAACGGTCATTGTCGGGTTAAAACCCGACCTACAAAAACCTGTTTAGAGGGCCTCTAGAGATTCACTTTTGCGGGATGAAGCGCAAGGCGCACGGCGCGCAGGAGCCGGAATGTACAGGTGCGTACATGAGGACTCCGAAAACGCAGTTTCGGTGGAGGCTCATGCACGAATTGCGTGATGCCGGAACCAACACCGCGCAACGCAGCGATTCGCCCGCAAAATGAATTTATAGAGGTTCCCTTTAGCCTTTCTGCATGAACCGTTCCAGATGTTCCAGAAACACGCGCGTCTTGTACGGCGGATAGCGGCGCATCGGCATCACCGCCCACGCCGGGACGCTGGGCAGACTCCATTTTGGCAACACCGGCACTAGCCGTTTCTGGCGCACATCTTCGACGGCAAAACTGACCGGCAACGCGCCGATGCCGGCGCCATCGAGCAGCAACTGCTGGATCATGTCGGGCGAGTTGAGCGCCAAGCGGCCCGGTGGCACCGCTTCCCACACTTCCTTGCCGCGCGTCAGCCGCCACGGCACGGCACTGCCGTTGGCGGCGAGCAGGCGCACGGCGACATGCCTGGCCAGATCGTCCGGGCGGCGCGGCGCCGGGTGCAGGGCGAGGTAGATCGGGCTGGCGTAGAGGCCGAAACGTTGTTCGTCGATTTTGCGCGCGACCAGGGTGGTGTCGTCGTCCAGTGCGCCCATGCGAATCGCCAAGTCGAAACGCTCGCCAAGCAGATCGACGCGGCGCGCGCCGAGGTCGAGGTCGAGTTGAATTTCCGGATAGGTTTCGATGAAGGTGGCGATGGCGCGCGAGCAATTTTGTTTGGCGTAATCGCCGGGCATCGAGACGCGCAGATGGCCGCGCGGGGCGAGTTCGCGGCTATGCACGAAGTCATGCAAGTTGCCGACCTCCTCGTTCACGCGACGGCAATGGTCGAGAAATTCCTGGCCGTATTCGGTCAGCGCCAACCGGCGCGTGGTGCGCAACAGCAGGCGCTGGCCAAGCGCGGCTTCGAGATTGGCCAGCCGCCGCGAGACGGTGGCCTTGGGCATGTGCAGTCGTTCTGCGGCATGCGCCAGACCACCCTGTTCGACGATGGTGGCGAACAGGATCATGTCATCGGCGGAGAAAGTCGTTTGTTCCATTTGTGGAACAGTCTATCCCGAAAACCGGGCTTTATCTATTTCTCAATAATCCCTACCATGCTGCTCAACTTTATTGCTGACAGAGGTCGGATATGGATACAACACGGGTTAGCCCTGCATCGCGCCGCGTCGAACGCATCGTCGAAGGTGTCGCCACCTCGGACGGCGCGGGCGTGAGTCTGACGCGCGTGCTAGCCGGTAAATTGCAACGCCGCCTCGATCCTTTCCTGATGCTGGACGCGTTCGGCAGCGACGACCCGGACGACTACATCGCCGGCTTTCCGGACCATCCGCATCGCGGCTTCGAGACCATCACCTACATGCTTTCCGGCCGCATGCGCCACCGCGACAGCGCGGGCCACGAGGGCCTGCTCGGCGACGGCGGCGTGCAATGGATGACCGCCGGGCGCGGCGTGATCCATTCCGAGATTCCGGAACAGAAAGACGGAGTGATGGAGGGCTTCCAGCTTTGGCTCAACCTGCCGGCAAAGGACAAGATGGCCGAACCCTGGTATCGGGATTTTGCCAGTGCAGACATCCCCGAATATGTGACCGGGAACGGCGTGACCGTGCGCGTCATTGCGGGGGAGAGCAACGGTGTGGCGGGTGCGGTCAGGCGCGCAGTGACCGAGCCGCTCTATCTCGACATCCATTTGCCTGCGGGCGCGTCGTTAGCGACCGCCATTCCGGCCACGCACAATGCGTTCATCTACACCTATCGCGGGGCGGCGAACGTGGCGGGAACGGAAGTGGCGGCGCAGCGCATGGGCATTCTGGACAACACGGCGGACGCGGAAGGAATCACTGTGTCCGCGACCGAATCCACGCGACTCATCCTCGTCGCGGGCAAACCGCTCAATGAGCCGATCGTGCAGTACGGCCCGTTCGTGATGAACACGCAGGAAGAGATTCATCAGGCGCTGGAGGATTTCCGCAGCGGGCGCTTTGCCAGCGAAAGGAGGGCGGCATGAACGAACCGGTCAATCGCTACGACGGCGTTGCCATGAGTCTGCACTGGCTGGTGGCGCTGCTGATCTTCACCACCTTTCCGCTTGGTGTCTACATGCACGACCTGCCGCTGTCGCCGGCCAAGTTGCAGTACTTCAGCTATCACAAGTGGATCGGCGTCACGATCCTGTTGCTGGTCATCGTTCGCGTCGTGTGGCGCTTCATCCACACACCGCCACCGTTGCCGGCATTGACGCCGCGCTGGGAGGTGGTGGTGAGCCACCTCACGCATCTGGCGCTGTACGGTTTACTGCTCGCCATTCCGCTCTCGGGCTGGCTGATGAGTTCGGCCAAGGGTATTCAGACGGTGTGGTTCGGCGTGCTGCCGCTGCCCGATCTGGTGGGCAAGGACAAGGCATTGGGCGAACTGCTTACCACCGTGCATCAGGGTCTGAATCTCGCCCTGTTTCTGCTGGTGGGCATGCATATCGCCGCCGTCATCAAACACAAATTCATCGACCACGACCGGATTCTGGCGCGCATGCTGCCGAAAGGAATGAGCAAATGAAAGCACACTTTAACTTGAGTCTCGCGCAGCGAGGACATACCGTACCCCTCGCCCTCCGGGAGAGAGAGAACGGGGGGCGAACAAGGGGTTTCGTGGCGCATGCGCCACGCCTTGTGAGCGGTTTCGGCTCTGCCGAAATGCGCCCTGCAAGGGAGGGAAACGCTCAGGGCACAGACGATTCATCTTTTCGGGTGGCCTGCGCCATGTGCGTGAGCATCGCTTTGTTGGGTGCCGCGCTGATGAGCGGTATTGCATCTGCGGTCGAATTCAGCCAGGTGCAGGCGAATGAAAGCACGGTGACGTTCGCCTACCGGCAGATGGGCGTGAACATGGACGGCACGTTCGGCAAATTCACCGCGCATGCCGCTTTCGATCCCGCAAAATTGGGCACGGCGCAGGCGCGCATCGAGATCGATCTCGCCAGCATCGACACCGGTGTCGCCGAGGCGGATGACGAAGTGAAAGGCAAGCTGTGGTTCAACACCCAGGCCTTTCCGGCGGCCAGCTTTGTTTCAACCGGGGTGAAGCCCCTGGGCGGCAACCGTTACCAAGCGGCGGGCAAGCTTACCATCAAGGGCAAGACGCGGGATGTCGTTGCCCCCTTCAGCTTTGAGGCCAACGGCGCGCGCGGGGTATTTGATGGCCAGTTCACCATCGGGCGTCTCGATTACAACATCGGCGAGGGCATCTGGGACGATGTCAGCGCGGTCGCCAACGAAATCCGGATCAAATTTCACCTTGTCGTCACCGCAGCACCCGGCAACCAGTAGTCTCACCCCAACCCACCACAGGAGAACACCATGAAAAAACTCATCGCATTGACTTTCGCCGCTTCGCTGTCGTCTGGCGCTTTTGCCGCGCCAGAAACCTATAACATCGATCCCACGCACACCCTGCCGCGCTTCGAGTACAGCCACTTTGGTTATTCCACCCAGCTTTCCAAGTTCGACAAAACCTCCGGCACGATCGTGCTCGACCGCGCCGCGAAGAAAGGATCGGTCGATGTCGTGATCGATGCGACCTCGGTCAACACCGGTTACGCGCTGTTCAACGGGCACATTCAGGGCGAGGATTTTTTCAATACGGCAAAATATCCGAGCATCACGTTCAAATCGAATCAATTGAAATTTGACGGTGACAAACTGGCGGCGGTTACCGGAAATCTTACGATCAAGGGAGTGACGAAGCCGGTGACCTTGACCCTCACTTCGTTCCATTGCATGCCGCATCCGATGCTCAAAAAAGATGCCTGCGGCGCGAACGCCACCGTCACGGTCAAGCGTTCCGACTTCAACATGGGCAAACACGCGCCCTATGTCAGCGATGAAGTGAAACTGACCATTCCGGTCGAAGCGATCAAGCAATAATCAACGAGGAAAAAGAAATGACTGACACCCTGTTTACCCCGGCCACGCTGGGCAAGCTTCAACTGAAAAATCGCATTGCAATGGCGCCGATGACGCGTTGCCGCGCCACCGGCAATGTGCCGAACGCGCTGATGGAAAAATACTACAGCCTGCGCACGGCAGCCGGACTGATCATCACCGAGGGCACTTCGCCTTCGCCCAACGGCCTTGGCTACGCGCGCATTCCCGGATTATTTTCGCCCGAGCAGGTCGCTGGCTGGCGCAAGGTGACCGATGCCGTGCACGCTGCAGGCGGCAAAATCTTCGTGCAACTGATGCACACCGGACGCGTCAGCCATCCCGCCAACATGGCGGCCGATGCCATAATCCTCGCCCCCTCCGCGCTGGCCGCGCCGGGCGAGATGTGGACCGACAGCAACGGCATGCAGCCGTACCCCGTGCCGACCGCGATGAGTGACGATGACATCACGACAACCATCGGCGAGTATGCAACGGCCTGTAAAAATGCCATTGACGCCGGCTTCGACGGCGTCGAGCTGCACGCGGCGAACGGCTATCTGATCGACCAATTTCTCAATACTGCAACGAATCAACGTACAGATCGCTGGGGTGGCAGTGTCGAGAACCGCATCCGCTTTGCGGTGGAAATCGCCAAGGCTGCCGCGGCGCAGATCGGCGCGGAGCGCATCGGCATGCGCATCTCGCCCTACGGCGTGTTCAACGGCTCCGTGCCCGATGCCCAAATGGATGCGCTGTATCTGCGCCTGATCGAAGGCTTGAACGAGATCGGCCTGGCGTATATCCACGTGGTCGATCACAGCTCGATGGGCGCGCCGGAAGTCAGCCCGGAACTCAAAGCGAAGATCCGCACCGGCTTCAAGGGCAAGTACATCCTCTCCGGCGGCTACGATGCGGCGCGGGCAAACGCCGATCTGGATGCGCAAAAAGGCGATCTGGTTGCGTTTGGCCGCCCCTTCATCTCCAACCCCGATCTGGTGGCGAAGCTGCAAAGCGGCGCGGCGCTGACCCCGCCCGACATGAGCACCTTCTACACGCCGGGCGAAAAAGGCTATACCGACTACTGATCTCGCGCCGGGCGTGCAGGAAGTAAAAACGTCTGCACGCGGAGGCGCGGAGACATTCAGGGCAAAAAACGGGATGGGTGAAGGTCGGTTTTATCCTGCATCGGACGGCAATTCAACTCCAACCCCGAGTGTGACCTACACCACCAGCCGCCCGATCAGTTCCGACCTGTTCGAGTAAGTGATGAACGCCTCATGCGTCGCGCGCGTGATGGCGACGTAGGTCAGGCGGATGTCGTCTTCTATCTCCTCCGCCTTCTTCAGCGCACCCAAGCCGCCAATCGCCACGCAGGGGAACTCCAGCCCTTTGGCGTTGTGCATGGACAGCAAGCGCACCGCGTCGCGTTCTGTCTCTACGCGGTTGTGATGTTCCTTGGCCACGTCCACCGGCACGCCGTGTTTAGCCAAAATCTTCTCGAATAACCCGCCGATGAAATGCCGGGGATACAGCACCGCCATCTGCCCCCACTGGTAGCCGGCGGCCTTGCGTCCGAGCAACCATTCCGCAATCGCGTGCGCTTCGCCGTCATAGCTCACGCACTGGCGCACCACCGGCTCCACACCCTCGCGCCCGCCGTCTTCCGGCATCAGGATCGCGCTCTCGTCACCGGCGCACACGCCCGGTGCGCCGATCACGTCGGCGGCAAACTTGCGTGCGAAGCGCAATATCTGCGCGGTGTTGCGGTAATTCACCTTGAGCACCGTGGTGCGTCCGGCGGCCTCGATGCCGAGTTGCTTCCACACCGGGCGCTTTCGCCCTTTGTAAATCGCCTGCGCATCGTCGTAAACGATCATCAGCGCCTTCGTGTCCCGGTTCACCATCTTCGCTGCCAGCGCCAGCCACTGCGGCTCGAAGTCGTGCGCCTCGTCGATCAGTACCGCGTCGTACTGCCCGCCCGGAATCAGACCGCGCTCGGCGGCATCGAGCACGGCTTGCACATTGGCAGCCTGCCGCTCCGAAAAGTCGGAAAACTCTTTCTCGGTCGCAATCGGCAGGCCATAAGTACGCAGCATCTTCCAGCACCAGGAATGAAAGGTCGAAGCGACCACTTTGTCCTCCACCCCTCTGTCCTGCATCGCATTCTCCAGCCGACCCGAGATGCCGTTCGCGTAACTCAACAGCAGTACCGGGCGGCTCGCCGCGCGCGCGATCTGCTCGGCGCGGAACGCCAAAATCAGCGTCTTGCCCGAGCCCGCCACGCCGCGCACGATGCGGTGTCCCTCGCCCATGCTGCGCGCCACCTGTTCTTGCTGCATGTCCATCACTTCCAGTATGCGGTCTTTGGCGGGCGAGGCATTTTCAGGCGGTTCGTCAAACGGCAGCGCAATCTGGGTGACGCGAATCTCAGGGAACAGAATCGCGCGCACCCGGTTGATCTGCGGCAGCGACAAGGCAGGCCCGATGCGCGGCGACACCATGCGCCAGACCCGCTCGCGGAAGGCATCCGGATCGACGCTCTCTGTCATTTCGTCGCGGAAGATGCAGCGCGCCGGCGGAAACACCTCATGCAAATCGGTCTGCTCAAACTGCTTGCGCGTGATGTTCGTGAAGGCCACGCCGTGCCCGAAGGAAAACACCGGCTTGCCCTTGAAGCTTCCTCTCTCGTTGACCAGCAGCGGATCGTGCTGCAACGCATTCACCACGTTGAACATGTAGCGGCGCACCTGCTCGAAAGGATTGTCAGTCGTCACATTGCCGCGATCAGTTATCAGCTCCACCTGCTTGCTGTTTGCATTGGCTATCGTATCCAGCCGCCAGTCCTTCACCTCCAGCACCACAATGCCCTGCTGCGGATGCAAGGTCACGAAATCCGGATGCCTGCCGAAAGGCCCGACCGGGATGTTGTGCCACACCCAGGCGTTGTCTTCGAGGCAATCCTTCAGCCGCTCGGCGAGGCGTAACTCGCCACGCGCATCGAAGCGGGCGGCGCCGAGGGTGGGGATTAGGGTGGCCATGGGGTGGGGTTATCGAAGGTGGTTTTTGTACTTTAAGCTTGCTGCACAGCTATTGCGCAGCGGATTCCGATGAATGCGCCAGCGCCTGCCAACCGACAACGCGACACCCGTCGCGTTCATACTGCCCATCCCCGCCATAAATAATGCCCGGCGATAGTGCCGCATCGCCGAACAGTGCCGACAACTTGAGCAGCACAGTCGTCCAGTCGCTGCTGAAAGTGGAGCCGGATTTGATTTCCACGGGCATGAACTGGTTGCCCTGTGGGATCAACAGATCAACCTCATGTCCCGCACTGTCGCGCCAGAAATACAACTCGGCAACCTGACCGGCGTTGAACTGGCGCTTTACCCACTCCGACACCACCAGCGTTTCAAACATCGCGCCGCGCGAGGCATGGGTGGTCAGCGTATCCACATCGCGTATGCCCAACAAATACGCCATCAAGCCGGTATCGAGAAAGTACAGCTTGGGCATCTTCACCAGCCGCTTGCCGAAATTCTCATGGTGGGGGCGCAACAGATAAACGATATAACTCGCCTCCAGCACCGTCATCCATTCCCGTGCGGTTACATGAGAAATGCCGCAATCCGCCGCCAGCGCGGAAAGATTGAGCAACTGCCCAGAGCGTGCGGCGCACATCTTGAGGAAACGCTGGAACAGAGACAAATCGCGTACCGCCAACAACTGCCGTACATCTCTTTCCAGATAAGTGGCCACGTAGTTGGGGAACCAGTCGCCGTGCGCAACGGGGCGGTCGTACAGCGGCGGATAACACCCTCGCAACATCGTTTCATCCAGCGTTGCGGGCAGCAAGCCGCCTTCCCTCAACTCGGCCAACGAAAACGGCAGCAACTGCAACAACCCCACCCGTCCAGCCAACGACTGGCTGATGTTCGACATCAAACCAAACTGCTGCGACCCCGTGAGAATGAACTCGCCCATCCGCTTGCGCTTATCCACCACGCCTTGCAGATAAGAAAACAAATCCGGGCAACGCTGTACCTCGTCCAGAATCGCCCCCTGCGGAAACCGCGCCAGAAACCCACGCGGGTCGGAGTCGGCAAACGAACGCTCCTCCGGGTCTTCCAGCGAAACGTAAAACTTGTCGGCAAACAACGCGCGCGCCAACGTCGTCTTGCCGGACTGACGCGGCCCCGTGATCGCCAGCACGGGAAAACCCTGCGCCAGACGCAATGCGGTGGAAAATGCGGATCGATTCAGCATGTTTGCAAATTGAAAGTTTAAACTTCAAATTGTATGGTAAGGGGAAACGGGGTGGAGGGGAAGGGGGTGTGCCGTTATATCTATTGTGACGCTGCCCCGTTTAGTTTGCTATATTCAGCTTCTATTGCGAATCTGTTCGTCAATTCTTTTCGCCAAGAACAATTGGCGGATTCAAGTTCGAAGTGCAACAGCTAATAATGGCTTTGTGTAACGCATCTCCACCCCGAATAATACTTCATGCGTCGATCTTCCCCCCAGCACTTTGCGTGGCCGGTGGTTAAGCCGTTCTACCGCCCATTGCACTTGCTCCTCAGTGATGTTGGTCAAGTCCATCCCCTTGGGAAAGTACTGCCGGATTAGCCCGTTACTGTTCTCGTTCAGGCCACGCTCCCAAGAGCTGAAACAATCGGGGACAATCGGGGACAGACCACGGTTTCACGCCGCCCTCGCATGTTGTATGTCCAGCGGGTATGCACCGTTAGCGCGCGCTTCCAGCAGCACGACTTCCACTGTGCTGCCATCCTCGGCGTAGCTGATGTGTGTATTCCAGTTTTGTGAGACTTCGAGGACGATGGGTTTGTCGGACAAGCGGATCACCAGGATGTCGTCTTCGTCGAAATAGGTTGTGTGCATGGCAGCCTCCTATAAAACTGAAAAGGTGCATGACTGTTTTGACGACCACGCGGTCTTCAAGTACCAGTACCGCACATAGCAGATTATCGTGCCGTTCCGGGAATTCCTTGAACGCCCACAAGTGGGTCGCGTCCTTGTAGCGCGTATCTCCGGAATCAATCGCATCGCCTCGCTGATTTCGCGCTCGACCATGCGCATTTTCGCATGGCTCGAAATAACGATGGCGCGTTGAAAGCGATTGCTGGACATGGCACATCCTCAATGCTGACTGTGGGCGCAGTATATCGCAGCGTTACTTGATTCCCACCCCCAACCAAGCATCCGAAGTCAACTCGGAATTAAATGTGCCTCAAATATTTACCCAGTGATATGGGGTTAGCATCGCAATTGAATTCTCAAGCCGCCATCTTCAATTCAACTTTCTTTCCCGCTCTGGTCGCCAGCGTGACCAGCATATCCAGACTGAACTTCTCGAACTTGCCGCGTATCAGGTCGGAGACGCGCGATTGCGAGATGCCTAGCACTTGCGCGGCTTCTGCTTGTGTCCATTGCTTGTCGCGGATCAGGATTTCGAGTCGGCACATGAGTTCGGAGCGCATGGCGAGGATGGCAGCCTGTTCCGGTGGGAATCCGAGGTCGATGTAAACGTTGCCGCTGGATTTGGTGATTTTGAGTTTCTCTTTTTTCATTTGGCACTCTCCTTGAGTTGCTTGTAGCGGGCAGCTGCCAGTGCAATATCTTCTTTGCGCGTTTGCTGCGTCTTCTTCTGAAAGGCATGCAGCACATAAACTGCATTGGCGAATTTCGCTACATAGATCACGCGCCATTCGCCCAACACATGGACACGAATCTCATAAGCGCCAGCGCCAACACTCAGCATTGGCTTCCAGTCTGCAGGCATCAAGCCAGCCTGGACGCGAAAGAGTTGAAAACCTGCGGCTTGCTTCACTTCGCGCGGGAATGCGGCCAGATCGTCTGCGCTTGAGCCGGTGAATATGAGCGGCTTCATATGGGCAATATATAAGTAGTTAGATAGTGGCGCAAGCGGATTTTTTGGCGGCAATGGCTTCGTTGGCGAATTGCTCGAACACGAGCATGGTGGTTTCGGCGTAGCCGTCGGCGACGAGATTCGAGGGCTCGCTGGCGGAGAGCGGGTTACCGCCATCCCAGTCGAAGCCCGTGATTTTGCTCAGGTCAGTCATGGTTTGTATATTTATGAAGCTATACGCAGGAATGCAGGCGGGCCTGCCGGCTATCTGGACTACTCACTTCCCCCCCCACCCCCAATCACGCATCCGCAGTCAGCGGCCTTTTCAGCGGATGTCAAGTTGCGCGATGGGCCGCGCGGGTCTAATCTGTTCCGCATCGTGGGGACATTAAAGATTCATCTTGTTGCGCTACCCTTCTGCTGACCATTTTCCAACTCCTGATCGACCGCTATCATGAATACGCAAACCGCTCCTTTGTCGGCTGACGAAGTCCAACATCTCGACGCCTATTGGCGCGCGTGCAATTACCTCGCCGCCGGGATGATTTATCTGCGCGATAACCCGCTGCTCAAGCAGCCGCTCGCGCTCGAACACATCAAGCATCGCCTGCTCGGGCACTGGGGGTCGAGTCCCGGTCTGGCCTTTACCTATATCCACATGAACCGGCTGATCAAGAAGTATGACCTGAACGCGATCTTCATGGCGGGGCCGGGACACGGCGCGCCGGGGGTGCTGGGGCCGGTGTATCTCGAAGGACGCTACAGCGAGGTGTATCCGAACAAGGGCGAAAACGAAGAAGGCATGCGCCAGTTCTTCAAGGAGTTTTCCTTCCCCGGCGGCATCGGCAGCCATTGCACGCCGGAGACACCCGGCTCGATCCATGAGGGCGGCGAACTCGGTTACAGCGTGTCGCACGCCTTCGGTGCGGCCTACGACAATCCCGATCTGATCGTGGCGGTGGTGGTGGGTGACGGCGAATCCGAAACCGCGCCGCTGGCGACCTCGTGGCATTCCAACAAGTTCCTCAATCCGATCCGCGATGGCGCGGTGTTGCCGGTGCTGCACCTCAACGGTTACAAGATCAACAATCCGACCCTCCTCGCGCGCATCTCGCACGAGGAACTGGAGAATCTGTTCAAGGGGTACGGTTGGACGCCGTACTTCGTCGAAGGCAGCGACCCCGCAACCATGCACCAGGCGATGGCGGCGACGATGGAGCAATGCGTATTGGAGATCCGCCGCATCCAGCAGGAAGCGCGCGGCAGCGGCAAACCGCTGCGCCCGCGCTGGCCGATGATCGTGCTGCGCTCGCCCAAAGGCTGGACCGGCCCGCAGGAAGTGGACGGCAAGAAGGTGGAAGGTTTCTGGCGCGCACACCAGGTGCCGATCGGCGATATGAAGACGCCGGAGCATTTCGCCAAGCTGGAAGCCTGGCTGAAGAGCTACAAAATCGACGAGCTGTTTAACGCGGACGGCGCGCTGTTGCCCGAACTGAAAGCGCTGGCGCCGCAGGGCGAACGCCGCATGAGCGCGAACCCGCATGCCAACGGCGGCCTGTTGCGCAAGGCATTGCGCCTGCCGGACAGCAAGGATTATGCGGTGGAAGTGAAAAAACCGGGCACCACCGTGGCCGAAAATACCCGCCCGCTGGGCAAGTTCCTGCGCGACATCATGCGCGACAATATGGGCAATTTCCGCGTGTTCGGCCCGGACGAGAACAGCTCGAACAAGCTGGACAACATCTATGAGGTGAGCAAGAAGACCTGGATGGCCGAGATGCTGCCGGAGGATGCGGGCGGCGGCGAACTGTCGCCGGACGGGCGGGTGATGGAGATGTTGTCCGAGCACACGCTGGAAGGCTGGCTGGAGGGTTATCTGCTCACCGGCCGGCACGGTTTCTTCTCCACCTACGAGGCCTTCGTGCATGTCATCGATTCCATGTTCAACCAGCACGCCAAGTGGCTGGCGATGTCGAAGGAGGTGCCGTGGCGCGCGCCGGTGTCGTCGCTGAATCTGCTCATCACCTCCACCGTGTGGCGCCAGGACCATAACGGCTTCACCCATCAGGATCCGGGCTTTCTCGACCTGGTGGTGAACAAGAGCCCGAACGTGACGCGCATCTATCTGCCGCCCGATGTGAACTGTCTGCTGACCGTGGCGGAGCATTGCCTGAAGAGCACCAACTACATCAACGTCATCGTTTGCGACAAGCAGAAGCATTTGCAATATCTCGACATGGATGCCGCCATCAAGCACTGCACCAAGGGTATCGGCATCTGGGACTGGGCGAGCAACGACGACGGCAGTGAGCCGGATGTGGTGATGGCCAGTGCGGGCGACATTCCGACCAAGGAAGCGCTGGCCGCGGTGGTGATGCTGCGCGAACATTTCCCCGCCCTCAAGATACGTTTCATCAATGTGGTCGATCTGTACAAACTTACGCCTTCGACAGAGCACCCGCACGGCTTGAGCGACCGCGATTTCGACAGCCTGTTCACCCTCGACAAGCCGGTGATGTTCAACTTCCACGGCTACCCGTGGCTGATCCACCGCCTCGCCTATCGCCGTGCCAACCACAAGAACTTCCACGTGCGCGGCTACAAGGAAAAGGGCAGCATCAACACGCCGCTGGAACTGGCAATCCAGAACCAGATCGACCGTTTCAGTCTGGTCATCGACATCATCGACCGCCTCCCGGCGCTGCATGTGGCGGGCGCGCATGTGAAGGAAAAGATGCTGAACAGGCAGATCGAATGCCGCAACTATGCGTATGAGAACGGCGTCGATCTGCCGGAGGCGGACGGCTGGACGTGGCCGTATTGATGAACGTTATTTCGTCATTTCCCTGCAGTCATGCAGGTCGGGCTTCAGCCCGACAAAACGAGCCGCTTGCCGCGAGTTTCGAGGAACGGGAAAACAGCGTCGGGCTGAAGCCCGATCTACAGATTCCCGCATGCGCGGGAATGACACTGCGTTGATTTATGCCCACTATCCTCACGATTAACAGCGGTTCCTCCTCGGTCAAGGCCAGCCTGTTTGGGGCGGACGGTTCGCGCCGGGATTTTTTTTACGGCCACCTGCGTGATCCGCGCAGCGGCTTCGACCACTTGCTGCGCGACCTGCAGGGGCATGCGCCGGACATCGTCGGCCACCGCTTCGTGCACGGCGGCGACATCAGCGATGCGGCGCGCGTGGTGGACGATATCGAGTTGGCAAGACTGCGGGCCATCGTGCCGCTTGCGCCGCTGCACCTGCCGGGCAATCTGCTGGGCATCGAATTGTGCCGCGAGCGTTTTGCCGTGCCACAGATTGCCTGCTTCGATACCGCTTTTCATTCGACCCTGCCGGAAATCGCCAGAAGACTGCCCATCCCCGCATCGTATGGAATGCGCCGCTACGGTTTTCACGGCTTGAACTATGCGCATGTCGCCGGCGTGCTGCCCGCGCTGCTGGGCGACACCGCGCGCGGCAACGTGATCGTCGCGCACCTGGGCAGCGGTGCCAGCCTGTGCCTGCTGCGCGAGCTGAAATCGCAGGACACCACGATGGGCTACACCCCGGCGGGCGGCATCGTCATGGGCACGCGCAGCGGCGATCTCGACCCCGGCGTGATGCTGGAGCTCGCACAACGCCACGATGTGGATACCTTGCGCGACATCGTGTTTCACCAAATGGGATTGCTGGCACTCTCCAATGGGGAGAGCAGCGAGATGCGCGATCTGCTGGCCAGCCGGAGTGATGCGGCGAAGTTTGCGGTGGATTATTTCTGCCGCCAGGTCAGCGGTGCGATCGGTAACTTCGCCGCCAGGGCGGGCGGCCTCGATGCGCTGGTGTTCACCGGCGGCATCGGCGAACACAGTGCGCTCATCCGCGACAGGATATGCAGCACGCTGGCGTTCATGGGAATTCGCCTCGACCCCGCGGCCAATGAAAAAACTGCGCCGCGCGTCGAAGCTTCGGGCGCAACTCCTGTCTGCATTATTCCAGCGGACGAGGAAAGCGTGATTCGCCAGTTATGTCTGCAAACCTGAAATTGCTGCTGTACGGCACGACGTGCTGCCATTTGTGCGAGCAGGCGGAAGCTGTTCTGCATGCAGTCGGCGTGCCTGCCGGGCACATTGACATCGCCGAGGATGACGCGCTGCTGGAACGTTACGGCATCCGCATCCCGGTCGTGCGCCGCCTCGATAATGACACCGAACTGGGCTGGCCGTTTGACGAAACTTCCTTGCGCCGATTTTTGCGCGAGGGTTAACGCAAGCAGCGAAAGATCAGGCGATGAATCGCTTGGCGCGCAGCGTTTCGATGATCTCCGGAATGATGCCGGGATCGTCGATGGTGGATGGCACCACATATTCCTGCCCGTTGACGATGCGGTTCATGGTCTTGCGCAGGGTCTTGCCGGAGCGGGTCTTGGGCAGGCGTTTCAGGATCACCGAATCCTTGTAGCACGTGATGGCGCCGATGGCGTCGCGCACGCGGTTGACCAGTTCCTTCTGCAGCACCGCCTCGTCGATGGTGACACCCGATTTCAGCACCACCAGCCCCACCGGCACCTGTCCCTTGAGTTCGTCGTCGCGCGCGATGACCGCGCACTCGGCCACCGCCGGATGCGCGGCCACCACTTCCTCGATCTCGCCGGTGGACAGACGATGCCCCGCCACGTTGATCACATCGTCCACGCGCCCCATCACGAACACATACCCCTCGTCGTCGATGTAGCCGCCGTCGCCGGTGGTGTAGTAGCCCGGCAGGAATTGCAGATAGCTCTCGCTGAATTTTTTGTCGTCGCCCCAGATGCGGTTCATGCAGGCGGGCGGCAGCGGCAGCTTGATGGCGATATAGCCCTGTTCGTTGCGCGCCAGCTGCTTGCCGTTCTCGTCCAGGATGCGCACGTCGAAGCCGGGCGTGGGCAGGGTGGAAGAGCCGAACTTCACCGGTTTCGGCTCAACCCCCCACAGGTTGGCAGTGATGCCCCAGCCGGTCTCGGTCTGCCACCAGTGATCGACCACCGTCTTGCCGCTTTTTTCGGTGAGCCACTCCTGCGTCGGGGGATCGAGGCGTTCGCCCGCCGAGAAGATGACCTGCAATGACGACAGATCGTACTGCGCCATCAGTTTCGCCTCGGGGTCTTCCTTCTTTACCGCGCGGAACGCGGTCGGCGCGGTGAAAAAGGACTTCACGCCGTATTCCGAGATGACGCGCCACAGCGCGCCCGCATCCGGTGTCATGATGGGTTTGCCCTCATACACGATGGTGGTGCAGCCGTGCAGCAGCGGCCCGTAGACGATGTAGGAGTGACCGACCACCCAACCCACATCGGATGCCGCCCAGTACACATCGCCGGGTTCGACGTTGTAGATCGCCTTCATGCTGTACTTCAGGGCGACCGCGTGGCCGCCGTTCTCGCGCACCACGCCTTTCGGTTTCCCGGTGGTGCCGGAGGTGTAGAGGATGTACAGCGGATCGCTGCCTTTCACCGGGGTGCAACCCACCGCCTTGGCTTTCGCCAGCAACGCTGTCCAGTCATGGTCGCGTCCCGCCGTGAGCGGGGCGTTGCATTGCGGACGCTGGAAGATGACGCAGCTTTGCGGTTTGTGTTTGGCCAGTTCAATCGCCTTGTCGAGCAGCGGTTTGTACTCGATGACGCGCTTGACCTCGATACCGCAGGAGGCTGAGAGGATAACCTTCGGTGTCGCATCGTCGATACGCAATGCCAGTTCGGGCGGCGCGAAACCGCCGAACACCACCGAGTGGATCGCGCCCAGCCGCGCCACCGCCAGCATCGAGATGACTGCTTCCGGAATCATCGGCATGTAGATGATGACGCGGTCGCCTTTGACCACGCCGAGGTCGGCCAGCATGCCCGCCGTGCGTGCAACCTCGTCGGTCAGCTCGGCGTAGCTGATTTTCTTTTTGGTGTCGGTGACGGGAGAGTCGTAGATGAGCGCAGTTTGATCGCCGCGTCCGTTCTGTACGTGATGGTCGAGCGCCATATAGGCCGTGTTCATCTCGCCGTCGGCGAACCAGTGGCCGATGCCGTCGGCGTCCTGTTGCAATATCTGCTGGGGGAATTTGAACCACTCCAGCGCTTTGGCCTGGTCGCGCCAGAAGTCCTGCGGATCCTGCATCGAACGGTTGTACTCGGTTTGGTAGCTCATTTCGATTCTCCCTCGTTACCGTCATTCCGGTGAAGGCCGGAATCCAGTTGTTCAATCATTTCCTTGCGAAGCAAGGTCAACACCAAAAGGCATGTTGAATACAAGCGCTGGATTCCGGCCTGCGCCGGAATGACGTGGTTATATCAATTGATCACGAACATC
>Ga0210042_1000699_pt1 | contig 29781 bp, 23 predicted proteins | sample CryGeymeta201518_FD_183982 | JGI IMG/M metagenome (GOLD analysis project Ga0210042, IMG submission 183982) | Groundwater microbial communities from Crystal Geyser aquifers in Utah, USA - Crystal Geyser metaG 2015-18 (SPAdes) (version 2) | ecosystem: Environmental > Aquatic > Deep subsurface >... | reverse complement strand
ATGATAAAACCTGCTGACGACGGAAACAACATAACCACGATGAAGGCCCTTGTCTTCCACGGGCCCAATAGCCTGGCGTTGGAGGATAGGCCAAAACCGACGATCGTAGATGCAACGGACGCTATCGTGCGGATCACTACGACCACCATCCGGGAGCGCCGCAAAGGAACGCGCGTTAAAGGTGGTGCTCAAGAACGTGAGCGCAAGCGGAGGAGCCTTGAAGGGAAATCTATGAGGAAACAAACACGTGCCAGCCGGGCGGCAACAGCGACTGAAAACGAAACTCGAAAAACGAAAGGACTACTACCATGCTAAACAAAGCCAAAACACTAAAGGGTTACGAATTGAACAGCCTCGATGGGGAAATAGGGAAGGTCCAAGAATTCTACTTCGATGACCAGCACTGGGCGATTCGCTATCTGGTCGCCGAAACAGGAAACTGGCTTACGGACAGGCAGGTATTGATCTCCCCGCACGCGCTGGGCGCCGTGATGAAAGAAGAGCAACAGATCGCCATTGATTTGACCAAAAAGCAGCTTGAGGACAGTCCATCATTGGACAGTGACAAGCCCGTCTCGCGGCAATTCGAGGAGGCCTACTACGAGTATTTCGGATGGCCGATGTATTGGGCCGGCCCATACATATGGGGGCTTTATCCCTACATTGCGCGCAAACGTGAAGAAGGGGAAGAATCCACCCAAGGTGAGAAAGCGTGGGATCCCCATTTGCGCAGCACTCACGATGTGAGTGGCCATCACATCCAAGCCGCAGACGGCGAGATTGGCCACGTCGAGGATTTCATCATCGATGACGAGACGTGGGCGATTCGTTATCTAATCATCGATACAAAGAATTGGTGGCCGGGGAAAAAGGTCCTGGTTTCACCGCAATGGATCGAGCGTGTCAGTTGGAGCGAATCGAAAATCTTCGTCAATCTTTCCAGTGAGACCATCAAGCAGTCACCGGAGTACACGGAGGAGTCTCTGCTAACTCGGGATTACGAGACCGGCCTGCATCGACATTACGATCGCCAAGGATACTGGGTTGATGAACCAGTTGACAAGATGCATTCCCGTTGAAACAAACACGAGAAAGGGCTTTCTTACATGCGTGACTTGCTCGCCCGTGAAACACAGGACGGGCGGGCGGCTGAAACGGTCGTGCTATATTGCTGCCCCGTCAATAAATGGATCGGCGTATTCGAGGCTGAGTTGGACGGATTGGACACGCTGGAGTTCGCTGGTGGCATCGGAGAGAATGCGCCCACGGTTCGCGCCCGGATCTACGATGGGCTGGGATTCCTTGGAATCGAACTCGAAGAAAAGCGAATGGGTGAAATGGGTCGAGTTTATGCGACCACAAGGATTTTGAGGAGGACAAACCATGCACATCATCTTTGGAAAGTTTGTGGGCGGTCGGGGAGCCGTGGGGTTGCTCGTTTTACGAATGGTCGTGGGAGCGGCGTTTATCCTGCACGGCTGGCCCAAGTTTCAACATGCCTTCAACTGGATGGGTCCCGGCGCCCCCCGTCCCTGCCCCCTTCCAGGCACTGGCGGCGCTGTCCGAGTTTGGTGGAGGCTTTGCCTTGATTTTGGGTCTGCTGACGCCGATTGCGGCGTTCGGCATCGCCTGCACGATGACGGTGGCTTTAGTGATGGTGCATCTGCCACATGGTGATCCCTTCGTCGGTTCACGTGGCGGACCTTCCTTCGAGCCAGCGATGGGATATCTGTCTATCATGATCATGTTGATACTCAACGGTCCGGGCGTGCCGTCGCTCGATGCCCTGCTGTTCGGCAGGAACCACTTTCCTGTCAGAACATCGGCGCTGTCTGATACTGGAGAGACGCGCTGATATCTTCTCCGCGTCCCTTGGTGAGATCTCGGCGTGACCATGGACGTTTGTTGGAGGCGGACAGGGAGAACCTGGAAACGTCGGCGCTGGTGCGTGACGATGAAGCGAAAACGAAAGAGGTGTAACGATGGACAACAAGGATGAATCAAAGGCAAAGGCCCTGAAGAGCCACCGGAACGTGGCGCGGTTGAACCGCTACCATGAGGAGCTACCGCCAACCTCCCTGCCCCGGGGACAGGAGGGAGAGCAGCAGCCATCAGATCTAAGAGCCGCGGTCCACCGACAGGAGGAAGAGCAGCAATCCTCACCGCCAATCGCCGCGCCCCAGCAAGACGTGCCAGTTGGCTTTGTGAATCAGAAAGAGGATCTGAGACTATCCTCTGAGGAGATTACACGACTTCGACAGAAGGCTGCTGTTCGCCATCATCTTGCAGCAATCGTGCGAGACTCCCTCGGAACGATGTCCCCTGCCACTATGCCGACAGCGGACCTCGAAGCGCTCATTGCCAGACTCAGCGAGGAACAACAGAAGTACCTCGCAGACCCCGTGGCGCCTGAAGTGTGGAACCAAATACTCTTCGACTTACCTCACCATTTGGACGCTGCGGGATTGCTGGGGCCGTTGCTGCGTGACAAATCTATCGTTGAAATCATGGTTAACGGTCCCGACTGCCTGTTTGTCGAACGCGTGGGAGGACAGATCGAACGATGGCCCGAGGTGTTCTCCGATGAGGAAGAGATCACTTCGACCGTCAATGCGATGCTCGCGCACACAGGGGGGCACCTCTCCGTGCAATCTCCCCTCTTGGATGGACGGCTGCCTGATGGTTCGCGGCTGCACGGGGTGCATGCTGACTTGAGCCCGCAGGGCACGTGCATCACCATCCGCAAGTCCCAGGAACTGCTGACGATGAATTCTTTGCTGCATAACGGCACGGTGGACGCTCGCATCGCTCGCTTCCTCAGGGCCTGTGTGCGATCCAAGCAAAACCTGTTGATTTCCGGCGGAACCGGCACTGGCAAGACCACCCTTCTGGCCATACTGTGCCGGGAGATTCCGCAACAAGAACGCGTGGTGGCGGTTGAGTCTATCAGCGAGATCCAATTCGACCTGCCCAACGCTATCAATCTCGAAACCCGTCTGCCGTCCGAGGAAGGTAAGGGAGAAATATCGCCTCGCGAGCTGATCCGAAATGCGTTGCGCATGCGCCCGAGCCGTATCGTTGTCGGTGAAGTTCGCGGTGGCGAGGCCCTCGAATTGCTCCAGGTCATGAACACAGGACACCCCGGATCCATGGGAACCATACACAGCTCTTCTGCCAGAAACGCTCTCGCGCGCATGCAGACTTCGACCCTTCTCGCGGGAATTGATCTGCCGATGCTGTTTGTTTCTCAATTGGTCTCTGATGCGCTGGATTTTGTAGTCCATCTTAAGAGAGAGGCCAGCGGTGTACGCCGGGTCACTGCTGTTGAGGAGGTCTTGCACCTTGAGGGCGGGACTATTCTCACGCAGACCATCTTTGAATGGATAGCGGAACCTGGCAAACAAGGCCATCACGCTGCCACAGGTCTCCCACCAAGACGCCTGGAGGAGATCGAAGAAGTGGACGATCTTCCGGACAATTTCTTCAGAGAGGAAATGTGAAAGCCACACGGCGCGCAGGGACATATCGTTGTTCTGCAAAGCAGCGAGGATATCAACAACACTTCAGAACGGGATTCTCAGCGGCACTCCTAAGTGGACAGTGCCAGGGGAGCACACGAGGGCTGAGTCGTGCCAAGCAGGCTCCTTAGTAACATCGGACATACGTACGGAGAGTGATTCAATTCTCCGCACAGAAGGGTTGTGGGAATATGAAACTGGAAACCAGTAAGTTGGGAGAAAAGCTGGTCGAAGAAAGCCTCACCACTTCGGCCCAGCTCCAGGATGCCCTCCGTCGGCAGCGCATCACCGGAGATAAAGAGGGTCTGTTCGTAACGGGGGCTTTGCAGAATGCGATTTTCAACAGCGCCAACTTCTCGAGTATCGCCACCGACGAGAAGGGCGTCATTCAAATATTCAACGTCGGCGCCGAGCGTATGCTGGGCTACACGGCCGCCGACGTGATGAACAAGGTCACCCCGGCCGACATCTCCGATCCGCAGGAAGTGATCGCGCGCGCCGAAGCCTTGAGCCTCGAGCTCGGCACTCCGATCACCCCGGGCTTCGAGGCTTTGGTCTTCAAGGCTTCGCGCGGGATCGAGGACATCTATGAGTTGACCTACATCCGCAAGGATGGCAGCAGCTTCCCGGCGGTCGTGTCGGTCACGGCGCTGCGCGACGCTCAAGACGGAATCATCGGATACCTGTTGATCGGCACCGATAATACCGCGCGTAAGCAGGCGGAAGAGGCTCTGCTTAAAGCGGGGGCTTTGCAGAAGGCGATTTTCAACAGCGCCAATTTCTCGAGTATCGCCACCGACGAGAAGGGCGTCATTCAAATCTTCAACGTCGGCGCCGAGCGCATGCTGGGTTACACGGCTGCCGACGTGGTGAACAAGGTCACCCCGGCCGACATCTCCGATCCGCAGGAAGTAATCGCGCGGGCCGAAGCCTTGAGCCTCGAGCTCAGCACCCCGATTGCGCCGGGGTTCGAGGCATTGGTCTTCAAGGCCTCGCGCGGGATCGAAGACATCTACGAATTGACCTACATCCGCAAAGATGGCAGCAGCTTCCCGGCCGTGGTGTCGGTCACGGCCCTGCGCGACGCTCAAGACGGAATCATTGGCTACCTGTTGATCGGCACCGATAATACCGCGCGCAAGCAGGTCGAAGCAGAGCAGAAGCTGCTCGATCAGCGACTGCGCGACCAGCAGTTCTACACTCGCTCTCTCATCGAATCGAATATCGACGCGCTGATGACTACCGATGCACGCGGCATCATCACCGACGTTAACAAACAAATGGAGGAGCTCACCGGTTGCACGCGCGATGAACTGATCGGCGCGCCGTTCAAAAACTACTTCACCGATCCGGGGCGGGCCGAGGCAGCCATCAAGCGGGTGTTGCAGGAAAAGAAGGTCACCAACTACGAGCTTACCGCGCGCGCCTGGGACGGCAAGGAAACCGTGGTGTCCTACAATGCAACCACCTTCTACGACCGTGACCGGAAGCTGCAGGGCGTGTTCGCCGCCGCCCGCGACGTCACGGAGCTCAAACGCTTCGCACAGACGCTGCAGGAGACCAACGTCGAACTGGAGAGCGCCAAGACCGCGGCGGAAAAAGCCAATCTCGCGAAGTCGGATTTCCTTTCCAGCATGAGCCATGAGCTGCGCAGCCCGCTCAACGCGATCCTCGGGTTTGCCCAGCTCATGGAGTCTGATTCGCCTGCGCCAACACCCGCCCAACAGGACAGCATCGGCCAGATCCTCCAAGCGGGATGGTATCTGCTGGAGTTGATCAACGAAATCCTCGATCTCGCTGTGATCGAGTCCGGCAATGTGTCGCTGTCGCTGGAATCGGTGTCGTTGGCCGAGGTCCTCGACGAGTGCGAGAGCATGATCGAGCCCCAGGCGCAGAAGCGCGACATCAGGATGGTTTTCCCCAAGCTTAGCCACCCTCACTTCGCCAATGCAGATCGGACCCGGGTGAAGCAGACTCTCCTCAATCTCCTGTCCAATGCAATCAAGTACAACCAGCCAGGCGGATCGGTCGTCGTGGACTGCACTGCGCACACCCCCGAACGCGTCCGAGTCAGCGTCAAGGACGCCGGCGCGGGATTGTCGCCGGAGCAGGTGGCCCAGCTCTTTGAGCCGTTCAACCGCCTCGGACAGGAGTCCAGCAGCGAGCAGGGCACCGGCATCGGCCTCGTAGTGACCAAGCGACTGGTCGAGTTGATGGGCGGCGCAATCGGCGTGGAGAGCACCGTCGGGGTGGGAAGCGTATTCTGGATCGAGCTGATCGCCGCTGTTGAGCCACAACTGCCCCCTGTAGACGACGAGACCACAACGCCAGCCCAACCGCAAGTCCAACGCGGCGCGCAGTCACAGCTCGTGCTGTATGTCGAGGACAACCCGGCCAACCTGAGGCTGGTCGAGCACCTCCTCGCGCGCCGCCCGGAGATCCGCCTGCTCACCGCGGTGGACGGAGAGCGCGGCATCGAGCTGGCCCGCACCGCGCAGCCGGACGTGATCCTGATGGACATCAATCTGCCTGGCCTCAGCGGCTTGGCGGCCATGGAGATCCTGCGCGCCGCCCCGGAGACGGCGCACACCCCCGTCGTTGCCATCAGCGCGAATGCGCTTTCACTCGACGTGGCGAAGGGTCTGGACGCAGGCTTCTTCCGGTATCTCACCAAACCAATCAAGGTCGCTGAGTTCACGACCACGCTGAACCTGGCGCTGGAATGTGCCGCAAGCGGAGGTTCGTCAGAGTGAAGGGGGGCCGACGACTCGCATGGACAGTCCCGCCAATATCCTCAACGCCAGCATCCTGATCGTTGACGACCGAGCAGCCAATGTCCGGCTGCTGGAGCGCATGCTGCACGGCGCCGGGTACACTTCCGTCACCTCAACGAGGGACCCGCTTGAGGTTTGCACGCTTCATCGCGAGCACCGCTACGACCTCATCCTGCTTGATCTCCAGATGCCGGGCATGGACGGGTTCCAGGTGATGGAGGGTCTCAAGGAGATCGAGACCGAAGGCTACCTGCCGGTGCTGGCCCTTACCGCCCAGCCGGCTCACAAGCTACGTGCGCTCCAAGCCGGCGCGAGGGACTTCCTCAGCCAGCCGTTCGATCTGCCCGAGGTCGTGACGCGGGTCTACAACATGCTGGAAGTTCGGCTGTTGCACAAGGAGGCCCGCAATCACGCCGAGAGGCTGGCCTCCCTGGCCCTCAATGACCCGTTGACGGGGCTTGCGAACAGACGGCTCTTGGCGGACAGAATGCTCATCGCCTTGGTCCATGCTCGAAGGAACAAGAACAACATGGCGGTGGTGTATCTGGACCTGGACGGATTCAAGCAGGTCAACGACACCTTGGGTCACAGCGCCGGGGACGTTCTGCTGAAGAGGGTTGCAGAGCGCCTGGTGGCGACGGTTCGTGCCGAGGATACGGTCGCCCGCCCCGGCGGTGACGAGTTCCTCATCGCGCTGTTTCACTTCAGCGGCGTTGACGCTGCGGCCAGGGCGGCGCAAAAGGTGATCGAGGCTGTGTCGCGCCCTTATAGCGTCGAGGGACATGCCGTCAGCATCACAGCCAGCGCGGGGGTCGGCATCTACCCTCTTCATGGTGAGGACGCGGACACGCTGATGAAGAGCGCGGACTTGGCTTTGTACGAGGCCAAGCGAGCGGGCAAGAACGCCTATCGGATCGCGAAGCCCACGGACCTGTCTGCGGTACCGCGCAGCCAGCATGACGCGCGCGCAGTGAGCGCGCCATTGCCAGAGGCGCTAGCGCAGACGAAGGAGGGCCAATGAATGGTCAGTTCATCCAGTATCCTCAACGCCAGCCTCCTGATCGTTGACGACCTGGAGGCCAATGTCCGGCTGCTGGAGCGCATGCTGCACGGCGCCGGCTACACCTCCGTCGCCTCAACCATGACCCCGCATGAGGTGTGCGCGCTTCATCTCGAACACCGCTATGACCTGATCGTGCTCGACCTCCAGATGCCGGACATGGATGGATTCCAGGTGATGGAAGGTCTCAAGGAAATCGAGACCGAAGGCTACCTGCCGGTACTCGTAATCACCGCCCAGCCCGGTCACAAGGTGCGCGCGCTACAAGCCGGCGCGAGAGACTTCCTCAGCAAGCCCTTTGATCTGCCCGAGGTGCTGACGCGCGTTCACAACATGGTGGAGACGCGCCTGTTGCATAAGGAACTGCGCCAGCATAACGACGTGCTGGAAGAGCGGGTGCGCGGCCGGACCCAGGAGCTGCGCGATACTCGGTTGGAGGTCATCCATCGCCTCACGCGCGCGGCGGAGTTGCGGGACTACGAGACCGGCCTGCACGTCGTGCGCATCGGCCTCTTCTGCGCGCAACTGGGAGAGGCGCTGGGGCTGGGCAGCGCGGAATGCGAGCTCCTGCTCAACGCCGCGCCAATGCATGACCTCGGCAAGATCGGGATTCCCGACTTCATCCTCCTCAAGCCGGATAAACTGACGCCGCCGGAATGGGAGGTCATGAAGACCCACACGACCCTTGGCGCTGAACTGCTGGCCGAGGGGCAGTCTGAGCTGACCCAAATGGGTCATCTCATCGCGCTCACCCATCACGAGAGAATGGATGGCTCCGGCTACCCACGAGGGGTCGCGGGGGAGGACATCCCACTCGTTGCCCAGATCTGCGGAGTGTGCGATGTGTTCGACGCCCTGACTTCGGCACGGCCCTACAAGAGCGCGTGGTCCGTGGAGGAGGCGACCGCAAGCATCCAGGAGCAGCGGCACTTCGCCCCAAGCCTTATTGACCGGTTCATGCAAGTCCTGCCGCGCCTGGCCGACATCAAGCGGCGGTACGCCGAACCAGCACGGGATACCTCAGACCGCGGCCCTGACTACGAGACCCCGCAACCGCCGGAGGCAGCCTGATTGCCGGGCGCCCTTCCCGCGGGGACCGAGGGACCTCACCGTGGGCCCGGGCTCGCCCTGGAAGCCAGCGCCTTGCTGACGAGTTCGCGGATGGCGGCAGGCGTGAACGGCTTCCGGATGAACTCGGCGACGTCGTAGCCCCGGGCCACGGTCTTGTCGAAAAACCCGGACCGAGCCGTAATGACGACAATGGGCAGCTCCGCGAGGCCGGGGTCAAGCCGGACGCGTTTGGCAAACTCCCAGCCGTTGGTCTCGGGTAGATTGAGGTCCAGCAACAGCAGGTCGGCGCCGAGGCTGATCGCGCGCCATGCCTCCTTGGCGTGTTGCGTGGTGGTCACCTTGTGTCGGTCCTGTTCCAGCGCGACGCGGATGAGGTTGCAGGTATTCGTGTCATCGTCGAGGACGACGATCTTGGCCATGAGACACCTCCAGACCCCCTGCGCCATGCGAGCTACCGGCCGGGGGGGAGCCGGGCCCTCAGCGCGCGCCGCCAGCCGCCTCCGGATTGGGCAGCAGCCGCTGCACAGTTTCGCGCAGTTCTTTGAGTGTAAAGGGCTTGGTGAGGTACGCCGCCACCCGATGCAGAGAGGCCTGGACTCGTTTGTCCAGGAAGCCTGAGCGGGTGGTCAACACGACGATCGGGATGTCCTTGTGATTCTCGTCCTCGTGCAGCTTGGAAAGGAACCCCCAACCATCCAGTTTGGGCATGTTGAGGTCCAGCAGGATGAGGTCGGGTCCCCGGCTCTGCACGACGGCAAGGGCTTCCTGCCCATCGTAGGCCGGGTACACAATGCAGCCAATGGGCGCCAGCGCCTTCTTCACCAGGTTCTGGCTGAGCTCGTCGTCATCTATGGCCAGGATTCTCACAGGCATCGTTTGTCCCCACTTTCTCTCGCTTGGGTCGGGCCTGCGGAGAGGCAGTCCCGGGCGTCACTCGGGTTCAGGAGTCACTCGACCCGGACACGGTCGAGGTAGTCCAACAGAGACTCGGCGCGCGCAAGCGCTGCTTGACCGTCCTTGCGCTTGGCCGCTTCCTCGATCTCACCTCCGCCCGTCGTGATCTCGCCAAACCCGTACCCGCCTCCGTAGCCATCCATTCGATGACCGCACGAGGCGGCGGCGCTGAAGTCGCCCACCTCAATCGCATTGATCACGCTCTGCAGGTCTGCGCGGCAGGTGGTGAGGAACTCGGGGATCAGCTCGCGCAACTCGGGCTCCACCCGGACCACGGGCGGTTCGCCCGGCCGAGCTGGAGGGGGAGGTGGGTCCTCTGCGACGCCCTCAGCCGCCGGGGCGGCAGCTCCGTCCACAACGCTGCTTACGAGGGCCAACAGTTCGGGGAGTCGTAGTGGCTTCTTCAGGCTGGTTGTACACCCAGCCTGCCGGGCCTGCTCTTCGTCATCGCGGAGGGCTGTAAGCGCCACGATCGGCGTTGCCCCGACCCGGTTCCCTTGCTCCCACTCGCGGATTCGTCGAGTGGCTTCATGGCCATCCATGCCCGGCATCAGGATGTCCATGAGGACGAGATCGAACTCCCCGGCCTGGAACAGCTCCACTGCCTCCCGACCGTCGCCCGCAATGGTGAGCTCGTAGGGCTGCCTCGACAGACACGCCTGAACCAGTTTGCAGTTCGCAGGCGAATCGTCGGCGAGGAGGATTCGGGCGGGTGAGTTGCGCAACGTGAGGGCTCCTTAGGTCGCGGGCGCTCAACAAGAGCACAGTCGTTTGGCGCCACTGCGCCCGAACAGGCAGAGTATGACACCGGCAGGCCAGCACGGGTTGTCGGTCAGGGGTCCAATGGTGACACGACTTCGTCGGTGCGAAGCATCCGGTCGCGCGACCGGATCGCCGGCAACGAAAGCAAACGAGAACCAGAGAGGACGGCGTGGTGAACCGGGGGGGGGCAGCGCAGGAAGCCCCACTCCGACGGGGTGTGTAGGCCAGCCTCTATCGAAAGAGGGAGGCGTTTCCCCCCCAGGCAGCGGATGTGTCTCCTTGGTCTTGGTGTCATACTCTCTAGTTCATCCGGATAATGCGTACTTATCGTGAGAGAGCTTGGCTTGCAGGGGTGTCGCCGAGGCTTCGCAGCCTGAGTTTGCCGCCTTGGGCTGCCGGCAGGCTCTCGTCGGGCACAGGAGAAGAACAGGACCGGGTCACGGACTCGGTCCTGCCTGCCGTGTAGCACCGAACGGCGCTCAGGTCGCTCTCCAGCGTTGCCCTATCCTCCGTCCGGCACCCGAGAGAGTAGCCGAAACGTCTGGAGCAGTCAACGGTCTGAACCTGCCGGTAGCCAGAAGCGGTAAACTCACGAAGTACGCATTATCCGGATGAACCTACTTTCTTGTCAAGGAAGCAGTGTGGCCGGTGAAGCCGGCCCGGACAACTGCCCGGCGAGTCTTGCACGGTGAGGAGTCTGCAGCATGGAACGAGCCCCGATGGCTGATCCCACCTCGGCTGAGCGGCACGCCATTGACTGCGTCCACGAAAGTGTGGCCCCGGTGCAGCAGCCGCTCCTCGTCACAATAGAAGACCCCGCCCAACGCAAGCGCGTTGAGGCAGCGCTGGCGGCCTCGGAGGTCCGGTACCGCCGGCTCTTTGAGGCTGCCCAGGACGGGATTCTGCTGCTGGATGCCGGCGCCGGGCAGGTCATTGACGCCAACCCGTTCCTCGGAGACCTGCTCGGGTACTCCCACGACGAGATGGTTGGGAAGGGGCTCTGGGAGATGGGTCCCTTCAAAGACTGGGAAGCCTCCCGAGCAGCCTTCCGGGAACTGCAGCACAAGAAGCACATCCGCTACGAAGACCTGCCGCTGGAAACCAAGCAGGGGAAGAAGATCAGCGTCGAGTTCGTCAGCAACGTTTACAGTGTGGACGGCGAAGCCATTATCCAGTGCAATATCCGCGACATCACTGACCGGAAGCGCGCGGAGGAAGAGCTGCACGCGCTGCACCTCGACCTGGACAGGCGGGTCCAAGAGCGAACCGCAGAGCTGGCCTGCGCCAACCTGGCACTGCAGCAGGAGATTGTCGGGCGCGAGCGGGCCGAGGCGCGAGAGCGCAGAGTGGTGGTAGAGGAGCGGACCCGGATTGCCCGCGAGATTCACGACACCCTCGCGCAAGGCTTCACGGGCATCGTCATCCAATTGGAGGCCGCCGAAGAGGTGCTTGCTCGCGATCCCCAGGCGGCGCTCGGCCACTTGCTGCGCGCTCGCGCTCTGGCGCGCGAGAGCCTGGTCGAGGCGCGCCGCTCGGTCTGGGCCCTGCGGGCGCAGGACCTGGAGACCGAGGACTTGGCCTACGCCTTCCTCCACCTCATCCACAAACTCGACAACGGCTCCGGAACGCAGATCACGTTTGCCCTCGAAGGCATCCCTGGCTCGATGAGCCAGGACATTGAGCATCAACTGCTGCGCATCGGCCAGGAAGCGGTCACCAACGCCCTGAAACACGCCAAGCCCACCCAGATCAGGGTTGCCTTGACCTGTCGTCGGGACAGCGTGGCGTTGAGCATCGAGGATTCCGGCGAGGGCTTTGCCCCGGACTCGCCGGCGTATCAGCGCGGCCCCGGCGTGCGCGGGATGCGCGAACGGGCCGCTGGTGTCGGGGGGGCAATTGACCATCACCAGCTTGCCAGGAGAGGGGACTCGCGTGGAAGTGACACTGCCGTCTCGTCACCCAAAAGGAGCTGCTCGTGGAGAAGACCAGCCCGATCACGATTCTGATCGCGGATGACCATCCGGTGGTGCGCGAGGGGCTGACAGCGCTTCTCAACCGCCGCGAGGACATGCGGGTGGTCGCGGAAGCCTCCACCGGGCGTGAGGCGGTGGCGCAGTTTCTGCTCCACCGGCCCCAAGTCACCCTGGTCGACCTGCGCATGCCCGAGATGGACGGCGTCGACGCCATCACAGCCATCCGCGAACAAGTGCCGTCGGCCCGTCTGATCGTGCTGACCACGTACGATGACGACGAGGACATCCACCGCGCCCTCCGGGCGGGCGCGAAGGCGTACATGCTTAAGGACTCACCCCGCGCAGAGCTGGCGGCGTGCATCCGCGCCGGCCATGGAGGTCGCACGGTGGTTGGGCCCGCGATCGCCGCCAAGCTCGCCGACCGCGTGGGCGCCGCCACACTCACTCACCGCGAGCTCGAGGTGCCTCGGTCTCGCCGGCGAAGGCAACTCCAACAAACAGATTGCAGCAGCCCTGTTCATTGCCGAGGGCACCGTCAAGAGCCACCTCACCACAATCCTCGGCAAGCTCGACGCGGCGGATCGCACGCAGGCAGTAACCATCGCCCTCAGGCGCGGGCTCCTGCGGCTGGAGTAGCCGCGAGGTGCCCTTCAGACCCGCCTCCGCGGGTGCCGCTCACCGCCACGGGTCTTCGTGGCGTGACAGCCGCCCTTTGTCGGACGCCGGCCCGGCGCACCGGTGACGCGGCCGCTGAGCCATGGGATCTGGTGACGCCGGGAGGCGCCGGGCCAGGGCCGCCTTTCGATAGACCCCGAACTTGCCGCATTGACAGGGCCAAAGACCCCTCCGAAGGGCGAGGCGCCGACCCGCCTATGGCGACTATCCTCCTAACCAGTTGCATCGCGGTGGGTCCAGAAGCAACACCTGCTGGACCACACCGACACCACGCACAAAGGAAGTGACGGTAAGATGAAGACGTACGCTCGATGGGTACTTGTTCTAACGGTAGTCGTGACATTGCTGATCGCGGTCGTGCCCGCCAAGCGGGCGGAGGCGGCCGAGTACCCACAGGTAGCTCAACTCAAGGAATTCAGCCCGGAGGCTGGCTACATGTCCTTGGCGGGGTACCTGCGATACCTCATGTTCGTTCAGGACGGCAGTTGGATGTCCCGAGCAGAAGCCTCCAGGATCGTGAAGCAACAGCGACAGTGACCGCGCCCGAGGTGACTCAAGTGTCAGGCACATTTCCCCAGAAACAGTCTCGGCGGCGTGGAGTTCAGGTCGGCGCCGCAGCGTGCCTGGCCTTGCTCCTCTATCCGTGTCTGTCTTTGCAAGCGTCCCCCTTTGACTGGGAAGGAAGACTCGTCAGACTTGCGGTCAAGGCCTACAAGACTGCTGCACGCGCACCCGAGAAGGCTCGTGCCGCTGCCGCTACTGCGAAGCCTGTCAGTCCGGGCCAGCCTGCCTGGCAGCCCGCCGAAAGCCCGTACGGCGTGGTCCTGGACGTCCAGTCGCTGAGCTTGCAGCAGATTCCGCAGGCCGTCCAGGCGGCGCATCAGCTTGGGTTCAGGATGATTCGGACCGTTGTTCCCTGGGACGAGGTCGAGCCACAGCCCAAGCGCTTCCGCTTCCAGAAGTACGACGCCCTGGTCGATAGTGCCAGGTCGTGTGGGTTGGACGTCCTCTTGACCCTTTCGTACTGCCCGCCCTGGGCCTCCAGTCTCGCCAGCGAACCCGCGGCGATCAGCTCTCGGGCCATGCCAGAAGGAGGCGAAGCGTGGAGCCGTTTCGTCGGTACCGCGGTCGCCCGCTACAAGCAGAAGGTCCGGCTGTGGCAGATCTGGGAACGACTGGACATGGTGAACTTCCGCGGGACGCGGCAGGATTACGCCGTTCTGCTCGTCGCCGCCTCGAAGGCGGCGAAGCTGGCTGATCCCTTGGCTCAGGTCCTGGCCTCCGAGCCGGGAGGGATCGATCTCGGGTTCATTGCGTATCTGTGCCAGCCGCCAACGCTCAGTTCATTTGACGCAATCTGCCTCAATCCCAGAGTGGACACGCCGGAGCTTGCCGCCCGGTATCTCAGTGTGCTTAGGACCATTCTCCAGCGGACCGCGAGTGGCCCCTCGAAGCGAATCTACGTAACCGATTGGTCTTTCCCGATTGCGCATGACGCCACCGGCTCGAGCCTTCCCCTCAGCCCTGCGGAACTCTCCTCCTTCGTCGTCAGAGCCTATGCAGTGGCCTTCGCAATGGGCGCTGAACGGGTGTTCTGGACTGAACTCCGCGACTCTGCGGCCAACAGCCCGAGAGGCGCTTCGTGGGGACTGCTCGACGAGCAGTTCCAGCCCCGGCCTGCCGCCACAGCGCTGAAGGCCTTCTTTGACTTCGCGCCACAGAAACTCTCCGCCGAGCTTTGGGCCCTGGGTGATACTCCTGTGCGGATGGTCTCCCTGGGAGGAGAGGGCGCCGCCGGCCGAGCGCTGCTTTGGTCGGCTACCGGCGAGGTGAAGCTGGACCCCACCGAACTGCCCGGCGTCAAGCTGGGTCCCCACGCTCACATGTGGGCTCTGGAGCACCCAGCGGAGGATGATCTTCTCCAACACGGAGACGCGGTCACCTTCGGGAAGACCCCGGTTTTCCTGTCAGACGTCGAACTTGCCCCGACACAATTGTCGAAGGTCGGCGCCTGGTCCGCCTCTTCGCCGCCAAAGGACTACGTCTATCTCGACTTCTCCGAGACCACCAGTGAGAAGGGCGGGATCGCCTCGAGCAAGTACCGCAGTTGGCGTGCTGCCGCTCCAGAGATCCTCTCGGTTCAAGATCGCCTCGCTGCGAAACTGGTTCCCGACGGGCAGACGGCGAGCCCTTTTCTGTACTGCGATGTTGACGACGATTTCCTCTTCTACAACTCCGGCGGCAGCCCGGTGACAGTTGAGGTGACAGCGTCCGCCGCGAACGCGACGGTTCCGGCGGGGTTCAACCTGATGTACGACTCACCTCGCGGTCACGTCTTCAGCTCCTGGCAATCGGTCCGACCTGCAACAGGATGGCAGCAGTACGTGATCACGCTGCCGGAGGCGCTCTTCGCGAACAAGAATGGGTTCGATTTCCGCCTCAGCGCCCTCGGAAGCAAGCAGCCCGTGTTTGTTGCCAGAGTCGTTGTCGGGCAAGAAGGCCGGCCGAACCGGCAGCAGCCCTGACCAGTGTTCCCATCCCGTCGCCGGCGGCCGCAAGCGACAGCGAGTGGCGACTCGTCTCGTCGTGCCCCCCTCGCCCGCATGGTTGGCGCTGACACGACCCGGATTCTCCCCGAATCCGGCTCTGCAAACGCAATCCCTACTCCACGACCTCGAAGGGGATCGCCGGCAGCATCCCCAGCGGGACCCGCCGCTTCTGGAGCTTGCCGCCCTTCCCTCCCCACGCCACCTGGGCGAAGGCTTCGACGACCAGATTGCCGGCGAGCCCGGGCTTCAGCGCGTCGCCTGTTGTCTTCAACTGAAGTGTCAGCAAGCCCCCGGCGGCGACCGACTCCTGGAGGGAAAGGCCGTTGCCCGGCTCTTTGAACTCCAGTTCGAGCCGCTGCATGTTCGGGAGGGCAGCGGTCTTGAAGCTCACGGAAGCAGTGCCGTGCACGGGGATCCGGACCGGTTCGGTTCCGACGGGCTCAAACGCCGCGCCAGAGAATCGGCCTCCGGTGGAGGCGATCAACAGCTCCTGCGCAGGCGCCAAGTGCCGCCACAGAAACGCCTGCATGGCGTCTTCGCACGGGAGGGCCGCGCGGACAACCTTCTCGCCGCCAATGGACGCGCGTCCCTCGAGTTGCAGAGGCGCTGGCTCGGCGAGGGGCTTCGCAGGCGCCGTCAGCGTCACACAGACGCTGCCGCGGCCGGGAGGAATCCGGCCGCCGTCCAGCCGGAAGCCGGCTGGGGCTTCCTTCAGCGCCAGCTCGATCTCGCCCTCAAATCCGTCTCGTCGGAGGGCGTAGACCCACATGGGCGCGGACATGCCGGGGCGCACGTTGGGGCCGGAGGGCGCCACGCGCAACTCGAAATCGGGGCGCGGCGGGCTGAGGCGGAGGCGGTAGGCGTACGCCTCCCCCCCTTTGTGCTGCGCCTCACTCACTTGCACAAAGTAGACTCCGGCCGCCGGCAGCGCTACGCGCAGGTATGAGTCGGCGTCGTGGGTGAGGGTCCCCATGTCCCTGTGCAGGAACCCCTCCTTGTCCACGTGGTCGTCGTTCCATCCCAGCACCTTGCCCGAAGCGTCGGTCAAGCGCACCAGTGAGTCGAGGGGGGAATGCAGTCTACGGCCCAGGATCTCGACCACGATCTCGTCGCCGGCGCGGCCGGTGAACTGGAACACATCCACGTCACCGGGCTTGGAGAGGCGACCGTTGAGGGTCTTGGGGAGCACGACCTGCTGCGCGGTCTTCGTCGTGTCGTTCGGTTCCACCTCAACGCACTCGGGCAACGTGTCCACGGCGTAGAACAGCGGATTCGCCGGTCCTTCCTTCGAGTCCAGCGAGGTCTGGCGGATGCCCTCGGGACCGGGCTCGGTATTCAGGCGCAACTGCTTCTGGGGGAGGTTCCAGCCCTCGAGCGAAGCAGTCGTCTCCACGCCCACCTGACCGCCCACGGGGAACATCGCCGTGACGAACGGCCGTTCCGAAACCGACACGCGATACACAAAGTCTTCTCGGCCGCGGTAGAGCGCATCGTTGATCTGCAGTTCGTAGACGCCGGACTCCGGGACCTCAAACAAGAGAACGGGGTCGGGGTCGAACCGGTAGTCGTCGTCGAATGCTACCTCCTTGCCCTTGGCGTCGTACAGGGCCACCGTCGCCTGGAACCAGCCGGGGACGGCGTCCGCCAGGAACGGCACGAGGTGGCGTGCCTGAGTGTCGATCACCAGCCGTTGCCCCTTCGTCGCCCGGAAGCTGAAGCGGTCCACGTCGCCCGGCTTGATCTGCCCGTTCATGAGAACGGGCAACTCCAGAGGTGGCTCCTTGGGGAGGTTCGGCAGCAGCACGAAGTCCAGCGGCGCGTTTGGCTCCTGCTCCCGAGCTTCCGGCGATACCCCGACCTGGAAACACCGCGGGTTGGTCAGGCCCATGGGCGTCTTTAGCCGCAGCTCCCGGTCGCCGGGCACGGCGTCGGCGTCCACTGTTACCTCGATCAAGACAGTCTCGCCAATCTGGGCGTTTGGTTGCTGCTTCCCGATGTTGAAGAACTCCTGCCCGATCTCAATGAGCTGCTTGAGGCTTTTCTGTTCGAGGTCTCGCAGCAGGGGGAGTTCTGGGAGCGCCACCGGCGGGGTCTCCGTCTCTCCCGCCTTCATCATGGTCTGGCCGCCAGCTTCTTCAGCGGGGGTCTCGCGCCCGGTCAGTTCCCGCAGCCGCTTGTTTCGCACCTCTTTCAGTTTCTCTTGTAGCGCCTTCCGCTGGTCCCCGTTCAGTCTGCGGACCGCCTGGTAGTGCTTGAGGACGGAAGCGTGTACGCCCTCGCCGCTTACCAGCACCTCACCGGCGCCCGCCAGGCCCTGTCCGCCAACCAGCACCTCGAAGGTCGTGCCTCGTTGGCCGCCAGCGGGGTAGAGATAGCCGGTCTCGGGATCGCGGCGAACCGCCTGACTCCAAGCCGTGCTGGTGCCAGCAGCTACGGCAAGCAGAAGAAGTCGTCTGGGTATGGTCATCGGTAGGCTCCTGTGCGAACAACGCTATCCCGTAGCCGCGAGCGACGCGAGTGGCTGCCCTCGGCTCCGCACCCTCGGCTACATGATCTCCTTCAGCCGGCCGCCCCCTTCTTCGGAGACCGCCATCACCTTCAGGTCGAGTCCGCGCGGATTGGGCAGGGCACCGTCCGGGTCAATGCCCAACAACTCGTACATGCTACCGAGGAGGTCCGCCGGGTGCACCGGCCGTTCTACTACGTTCTCAGCGTGCGCAGCCGAAGCGCCGACCACCTGCCCGCCTTTGAACCCGCCGCCAGCGACGACGGCGGAGAAGCACTTCCCGTGGTGTCCGCGCCCGCCGTTCCACGGCGGTTCCCACTGGACCTTCGGGGTGCGCCCGAACTCGCCGCTCCACCAGACGAGGGTGCTTGTCAACAGGCCGCGGTCGGACAGGTCCTGCAGCAGCGTGGCCATGCCCCGGTCCATCTCGGGCAGCATGCGGTTCATGGACTGGAAGTGCAGCTTGTGCGTGTCCCACCCTTTGTAGTTGATGGTGACGTACGGGACACCGCGCTCCACCAAGCGGCGCGCCATGAGGCACGACTGGCCGAACGTGTTGCGGCCGTACTGCTCGCGGACTTCGTCCTTCTCGGTCGTTAGGTCGAACAGCTTCCGGGCATCGCCGAACATCATCTCGTATGCCGCTGCTTCTGTCTGATCGAGCTTCTTCAGGTGCAGATCGGCCGGCATCGCCTGCCCCAGCGAGTCCAGCGTGTGCAGCAAGTCCCGCCGGTTGCGCTGACGCTCATCGGAAATGCCCTCGGCGACAATCCCTTCCACGGCGAACGGCTGCCTGTTGGGGTCGCCGCCGGTTGCGAAGGGCTTGTAGAGCGGCCCTAAGAACCCCGCCTCGGAGAACCGGCCCTGAGGCGTGGTCAGCACAATGTACGGCGGGATGATGTCTGTGTACCCGTGGTCGCGCCCCTTGAACCGCGCGACGACCGCTCCGGCGCACGGATAGACCAAACGATCTGGCGTGTGGCCGGTCTGCGTGAGGTACGACGCCGTCTCGTGGCTGTTGTCGCCGTGAGTCATGCTGCGAATGAGGGTGTACTTGTCTGCCTGTTGCGCCAGCAGCGGCAGCAGTTGGCCGATCCGGACCCCGGCTACATTGGTGGCGATTGGCTTGTCGAGCGGGCCGCAGTAGTCGTACCCCGCGTCCGGCTTGGGGTCGAACGTGTCGATCTGCGAGGGCCCGCCCCACATCCAGATCTGGATAACGGACTTGGCCGTCGCCGCTCTCGCCGCTGCCCGCGCCGGGAGAGCCAGGCGATTGGCAAGGGCGAGTCCGGCTGCGCCTGCGAGACCCCGCTTCAATGCTTCTCGCCGGGAGAGGGCGCCGGTGGAGTGGTTGGTGCTCATGTCTGTCTCCTTGAGGAAGGCTGCAAGGACGCCCGAACTTGTTCGGGACCTCGCCACAGAGCCCCGAGCAAGTTCGGGCGTCCAGCGGGGGCGTTACGCGGAGCCAAGGAGGCGCCCGCAAGGCTCAATGTCGGTACAGGAATTCCTTCGAGTTGATCAACGCCCACGCCAGATCGCTCCACCCCTGCGTCTGGTTCACCCCACCCTTCTGGAAGTATGACAGCGCCGCCTCGCTCTCGGCCTGCGTCGGCTCTCGCGAGAGGATGTTCACATACAGCGCATCGATCAGCTTCCTGCTATCGCCTTTGGCCCACAGCACGCAGCCGCGCAGCCGCTGGCTGCGCTCCGCCCGGCGCTGCAGGTCGCTTGAGTTCAGGAGGTAGAGCCGCTGCGCGTCACTGGACTCGTTGTTGCGCTCAGACTCCAGGCCGGTGTCGCGCGCCGGTCGGCCGAACATCTCGAGGAACTGGCTGGTAATGCTGCCGTCGGCCAACTCCATGGTCCGCTGGTCTTCCGGCACCCAGGTGAACGGCTCCGGGATCTGGCTCGAGTAGCTCTCCCCATCGGCGCAGAGCCAGCACAGGGCGTCGATCAGCACTTCCGCATCCAGGCGACGGACGGGGTAGTGCGCGAACAAAGACTCAGCTTCCGGACTGTCACTGCGCGGGACCGACGACTGCTGGTAGGTGCGGGAGTTCAGGATCAGCCGGAAGAGCTGTCGCAGGTCGTAGTTGGACTTGACGAACTCCTTCTCGAGGTATTCCAGCAACTCGGGGTTGGTCGGGGGATTGTCCGGCCGGATGTCGTCCGGTTCGTGGATGATGCCGCGGCCGAACACCCAGGACCACACTCGGTTCACGAGGCTTTTCGCGAACCAGGGATTCCCGGGAGCGAGGAGCCAGTCGGCGAACACTTGCCGCGGATCGATCCCCGACTCGATCCGCACTTTGGTTCCGTCGGGGAAGACTGCGTCAAGGGGCTCAGTCGGCGCCGGGTCGAGTTGGACGATCTCCTCTTTCCACTCGGCCGTTCCCTTGTAGACCACGCAGGAAAAGAATGCCTCGAAGCCGCGGCGGCGCTCCGCGGGCCAGCGGTCCACCCTCGTTCCCATGAATGTGAGCGCGACAGCGGCGGCAATGGCCGGAGGTTCCCTGCCCTGAATCGCGCGGTAGAAGTTGGCTGGCGGCACGCGGAAGTTGCTGCCGCTGGAGGTGAGCAGCTCGCGAGCGAACTCGTCGTAGGGCTTGTTCTCCTTGACGGAATCGCGAATCCACCGATGGTACGCCTGCACGGCGTTGGGCCACAGGTTGATGGGGAACTCAGCCTTGACGCGCAGGACGTCGCCCCACTTCAGCGCCCAGTATCCCGCGAACTCGTCCCGCTGCATCAGCGCGTCGACCAGCTTCGCGCGCTTGTCCGGGGCCTTGTCTTCGTGGACGAACGCGAGCCATTCCTCGGGGGTGGGCAGCGTCCCAATCAGGTCCAGATAGGCACGCCGGAGGAACACCTGGTCGGAGCCCGAGTCGGCGGGCTCGACGCCTTTCTCCTTGAGCCTCGCCAACACATGCGCATCGAGTGCGCTCGGTGCCACGGCCCAGTCGTCGCCCTCGAAGGGGAGCACAGTCTGACGGCCCGCCTCTGTCCGGGAGGAGGCCCCGGCTGGCGGTTCGACGCCCGGGCGCGGTCTCACATGGTCGCCACCCCCGGCGACTCGACGCAACAGGCTGGCTCTCAGCTCAGCCACATCGACGCTCCCGTCCCCGTTGGCATCCCACCAACCGAACCGCTGCGCGTTCTGACCGCCCACCTCGTCCTTGGTGAGCTTGCCATCACCGTTAGCGTCGAGCCGATTGAAGAGCTGCTCAGCCCACCAGCGTCCAGGGCGCTGCTCGGCCAGCGCGGAGCCGGTCATAGCGAAGAGGGTCGCCACGAACGCGACGAAGACGAGGCGCGCGTCCTTTCCCGGCAGTCGTCTGTTCATGGGGACTCCTTCGGAAATGCCCCGCCGCACGCCGGAAGTTAGGCGGCAGCCGGTTCTTCTCTCACCTCGTTGGCAGAAGGCGACCGGCTTCCGCCTAACTTCCCGGAGGCGCGGCGTCGATTCTTTGGTGTACCGTTCGGTCTCCGAAGTTCCGCGCGACTTGGATTCGTCGGCGAACGCGCGGCGCAGGCTTCGGGTGTAGCTGTTCAGGGACGATCAAGCTCGGAACCTGTCTCAGTTCAGACGAACGGCGACGGTGCGCTGTTCAGCCGCCGCCGTGATTCAGCTCCCCAGCTTCTCCGCCAGCAGCTCATTGACCATCTGTGGGTTCGCTTGCCCCTTCGTCGCCTTCATCGCCTGACCGACGAAGAAGCCCCGCGTCTTCTGATTGCCGGCCTTCAGGTCTTCCACGGCTTGCGGGTTGGCGGCAATAATCCGGTCGAGGACGTCGGAGAGTTGGCCTTCGTCACTAACCTGCTTCATGCCCTTGTCGGCCACGATGTCGCCGGGGGCTTTGCCCGACTGGTACAGTTCGGCGAAGACTTCCTTCGCCTGCTTCCCGCTGATGGCGCCGTCGTCGATGAGCTTGAGCAGGTCGGCCAGGCACTGCGGGGTGACTCTCGACTCCTGGATCTCGAGCTTGTCTTCATTCAGGAGCGCCGCGAAGTCGCCAATGATCCAGTTGGCAACAGAGCGGGCGTCGCCGTGGGCGCGGAGGGTTTCCTCGAAGAAGTCGGCCGTGGCGCGCGTGGCCGTGAGCTTCTCCGCCGTTTCCTCGGGGAGGCCGAGCCCCTCGCTGAGCCGCCGGCGGCGCGCGGAGGGCAGTTCGGGCAGCTCGGCGCGGACGCGGGCGATCCACTCACCGCTGATCTCGAGGGGCACCAAATCGGGCTCCGGAAAGTAGCGGTAGTCGCTGGAGGTCTCCTTCGACCGCATCGGCTCGGTGACGCCCTTCTCCTCGTTCCAGAGCATGGTCTCCTGCGCCACGGCGCCCCCCGCGCGCAGGAGCGCCTCCTGGCGGCGTAAGTCGGCGCGCAGCGAGTTCGCGACGGCGCGGAATGAGTTCAGGTTCTTGATCTCGACGCGATTGCCCAGCACCTCGGAGCCGGCGGGGCGCAGGGAGCAGCTTGCCTCGAACCGCAGCGACCCCTGCTCCATCTTGCAGTCGGACACGCCCAAGAACAGCAGAATCGAGCGCATCTCGTTCATGTAGGTCTCGGCCTCTTCGATCGACCGCATGTCCGGCTGGCTGACGATTTCCAGCAGCGGCACGCCGGCGCGGTTGTAGTCGAGCAGGCTCTTATCCGCCCAACCGGCGTCGTCGCCGTGCACCGACTTGCCGGTGTCTTCCTCCATGTGCACGTCCACCAGGCCGACGCGCTTTGCCTGGCCGCCCACTTCGATCTCCACCCAGCCGCCCCGCCCGATGGGCAGCGCCTTCTGCGAGATCTGGTACGCCTTGGGCAGGTCGGGATAGAAGTAGTTCTTGCGCTCAAAGGCGTTCTGCCGACCGACCTCGCAGTTGAACGCCACTGCCGCCCGGAGGGCCAGCTCGACGACCTTTTCATTCAGCACCGGCAGCACGCCGGGAAACCCGAGGCACACCGGGCAGGTCTGCGAGTTCGGCGGCGCGCCGAACTTGGTGCTACACGAGCAGAACACCTTCGACTCGGTGTCCAGCTCGGCGTGGATCTCAAGGCCGATGACGGTTTCAAAGTCGGTCAAGTCCAACACCTCAGGTAGACGCGGGGTGATGGTCGGACCAGTCGGACGGATCAGACTGATCGGACGGATTCCGTGGCCAGCTACCGGGTCACGCAGTTGCCCAGTTGCCTACAGCGCAGCTCTGCGTCTGTGCCACTCCGTCGCCTGCTCGTAGGTGTAGGCGACGCGGATCAGGGTCGGCTCATCCAACGGCTTGCCGATGAACTGGAGGCCGATGGGTAGGCCGTCGTGGAAGCCGCAGGGAATGGAAATGCCGGGCACCCCGGCGATGTTCGCCGGGATCGTGCACACATCTGACAGCTTCATGGCCAGCGGGTCGCCGGCTTTCTCGCCGATGCCAAAGGCGACGGTCGGCGAGGTCGGCGAGACCAGCACGTCGAACTGTTCGAAGGCGGCGTCGAAGTCGCCCTTGATCAGCGTGCGGACCCGCTGCGCCTTGCCGTAGTAAGCGTCGTAGTAGCCGCTGCTGAGCGCGTAGGTGCCGATCATGATCCGGTGCTTCACTTCGTGCCCGAAGCCCTCACGGCGGGTCGCGCGGAGCATGGAGACGATGTCGTCTTCGACCTCGCTGCGGTGGCCGTACTGGACGCCGTCGTACCGAGCCAGGTTACTGCTCGCCTCCGCGGGGGCAATGATGTAGTAGACTGCCAGCGCGTGTTCCGCGTGCGGGAGGCTGACCTCCTCGCAGACGGCGCCGGCGTCCGTCAGCACCTTCACCGCGGCGTGGACAGCGTCCGCCACCTCGGGCGCGACCCCTTGGGCGAACAGCTCTCTGGGCAAGCCGAGACGCAGTCCGTTCACGTCCGTTCTCAGCGCCTCGGTGTGAGAGGGCACGGGCACCCGGAGAGAGGTCGAGTCGCGCGGGTCGTGCCCCGAGATCACGTCGGTCAGCAGCGCACAATCGGTCACGTCTTTGGTGATCGGGCCGACCTGGTCGAGCGAGGAGGCGAAGGCGATCAGCCCGTAGCGCGAGACGCGCCCGTAGGTGGGTTTCATCCCGACGACCCCACAGAGCGCAGCCGGTTGGCGGATGGAGCCGCCGGTGTCCGAGCCAACGGCCAGCAGGCACTCGTCGGCCGCAACCGCCGCCGTCGAGCCGCCGCTCGACCCGCCGGGCACGGTGTCGAGGTTCCACGGGTTGTGGGTGGTGAAGAACCCCGAGTTCTCCGTGGAAGACCCCATGGCAAACTCGTCGAGGTTTGTCTTCCCAACGCAGACAGCGCCGGCCTGTGTGAGCTTCTCAACGACCGTCGCGCTGTACGGCGGCCGGAACTCGCCAAGGATCTTCGACGAGCAGGTAGTCCTTACGCCCGCCGTGCAAAGGACATCCTTGAGCGCGACGGGGATGCCGGTGAGCGGCCCTGGATCCTCACCTGCGGCGAGCCGGGCATCCAGCCCGTCTGCCTGCCGCAGCGCCAGCTCCCCCGTCACTGTCACGTACGCCCTAACCCGGTCCTCGACCTCTTGGACGCGCGCCAGGACGGCTTCCGTCAACTCCCGGCAGGAGACCTGCCGCTCCCGCACCAAGGCGCGTGCTTCATGGGCTGTTAGAGAGAATAGCTCCAAGTGGATCCTCCTGATTGCCGCAAAGAGGCGCAAACAGCGCAAAAGGGCCGGGTTTGAGGGCGGAACGCGTGAACTCCGTGATCTCCAGCTTCGTTGCCCCAGACTCATCAGGAGTCCGTCGCAGCAACACCGGGACTTTCCCGTCCGCAAGCCCTTTCTTGTGCCTTCTGCGCTTCTTTGCGGCTACCGTCCGGGCTTGCGGTCGGAGAGGACGAACTTCCTGATTTCCAGTTTCGGCGCTCCGAAGTTGATCAAGAGCCCGTGCTCGACGCGACAGGCTCGCAGATAGCCAAGTAGTTGAGCGATATGCTCGTCCGCGAGCGCGCGGCAGCCTTTGAGTTCGACGATAAGCTGGCCCTCGACGAAGAGGTCGGCGAAGTACTCGCCCAAGAGGGTGCCGTCTTCGTCGCGAACCGTCAACGGGTGCTGTTGCTCCACAGACAGACCGGCTTCACGCAACCGATGCGCCAAGCCGTTCTCGTACACCTTCTCCAAATGCCCATGCCGCAGGTACCGATGGAGCGCGTAGCTCGCCTCGCGCACCTGGTCGCACAGCACGAACACAGGGTCTTTCCCTTCCATAGGTCCCTCCTTGCGCCTTCTGCGCCTCTTTGCGGCTACCTAACCCTCCTCCACCACCCGCGGCACGCGGAAGGCGGTCTCCGTAGCGTCGGGCGCATTGGCCAGGACGCTTTCTACCGGCAGTGAGGGCTTGACCTCGTCTTTGCGGAACACGTTGGTCATGGGGATCACGTGAGAGGTGGGCGGCACGCCGCTGGTGTCGAGTTCGTTCAGTTTGTCGAAGTGCGCCAGGATCTGGTTCAGTTCCTCGGTGTAGCGCGCCTTCTCTTCGTCGGTGATGTCGAGTCTGGCCAACAGCGCCACGTGTTCGACTTCTTCCTTGGACAATCGCAAAGAGGATCCATCCCTTCGGCAGTTCCTGTTAGCGGACAGGCGAGGATTGTAGCACAGCTCAGCGCGATTCCCCGTGCCAAGCCGAGGGGCCGGGTGCCCGCTCACTCCACAATGAGCACGGGTCCCGGCCAGAAGAAATGCGCCACGATCCAGAAGGTCAGGACGAAGCAAATCCCTAAGATCAACCCAAAGGCGCCCGGGCGGAGTTTCCGCCACAACTGGTATCCCGCCCACCGCAGGATGCCGGCTTTCAGCAGCCAGCCCAGGAAGATCGACAGCCAGTAGCGCTCCAGCGGCCAGCCGATCCACGCCACATATCCCACCGGATGGAACGGCCACCAGACGAACTGCTGGCGCATCTTCACCAGAAAGAACGTCACGAGTCCGCCGGACACCATGGAGGTCCAGTCGCCCGAGGTCATCGGTTGGGGAGTCTGCATGAACGAGGCGAGCCCGGCGGCCGTTCCCTGCGCCGCCCGACTGGGCCACCAGCCTAGCTTGCCGACGCCCGAGTTGTAGATGACAGACAGCGACGTGACGTGACAGGTGAGAATCGCCAAGCAGATCGAGGCGAACATCGCCCACGTGACCTGTCGGCGGTTCAGGTTGGCCAGCGAGCCGATGCGGAACCCCTGCAGGACGGCAGGCATGTTCTGCGTGGCGGTGCTGCGGATCTGCACCCAGCTCAGCATTGTCATGACCGTGAGGTTCTGCGGTCCCAGCCGCTTGCACCCGATGACGTCGAAGAGCAGCTCGTTCAGCCGGAACGGCGAGGTGTAGATGAACATGCCGCCTTCGCAGATCACCCGGCTGACCACAATGGCGACGAGGGGGAACAGCGCATACAGCATCAGCGCCCACGGCACCGACACACCGGCCGCGGACGCCCATGCCACCAGTGCGCCGAATGAAAGCACCGCCCCCCAGAACGCCACGCCGTACGGCAGCGGATTGTCGGCGCCGTCAGTCTTTGTCGGTAGGCCGACGGCTCCCCGCACGATGTCCTTCAGATGGAGCCGCGCCGCCCACAAGGTCGCCCCTGCCAACACCAGGTAGCCGCCCACCGTCTGGAACTGGAAGAAGTCAGCATGCTGGAACAGCCCCATCGAGTAGCGAGTCATCTCGAGGAACTGGCGCAGGATATAGAAGAACCAGAGGCTGAACGACACCTCGCTGGTCAGCAAGTAGGCGATGCCGACCATCTCCGGGTAGAAGTGCAGCGGGATGCCATTCCACTCCGATGCCGGCCCGCCGCCGAAGAGCACGCCGGTGTCGCCCTGAAGCTTGAGGTCGGGGATGATCGGGTAGTAGGTGTGCAGCCCCTTGATCACATAGAGCCCGGCGCTGAAGGCGAAGCAGCCCCACATCAACCTGCTTCTCAGCAGCGACGAGAGTGCGCCCTTCTCATCGTCCACCACCTCGACGGGCACTTGGGCCAGGGGGTATGTCAGCCGCTCGTGCCGCTCCCACTGCCGCGAGAGCATTGCCGACCAGCACATGATGCTCCAGTAGAGCACGAACCAGTAGGGAGTCCAGACGGCGAACGTGGTCAACCATCCCGCATACGGAACGCCGCTCCCCGCCGGAATCCCCTGGAAGAGGTCGGTGATTACCTTGGCGTCGGGGTCGAGCGAGGGCACGAGCCAGGGCTTGATATGCGGCGTGAACAGGTCGAGGTACTGCCCGCGGGCGCCGCTGAGGTATGTCAGCCCGGCCGTGTTGAGGTAGATGTGCTGCGCAAACTCCTGCCCGGGGATGGCCGCCATGGCCAACAACATGACGAAAATCAGTAGCAGCTCGGCGCGAGAGAGCTTCCACTTCGCGACCAAGCGCCCGACCCCGGCGTTACCCAGCACCAGCAGCAGCAGCAGCGAGATCGCGCCTCTGGGCAGATAGCCCGTCCCGATGATCTCGTAGCGCAGGAAGACGGAGTAGCACCCCGCCACAGAGAAGGCAATCACCAGCAGGAAGCCGAGAACCAGCGAGCGGACGGTGATCCCCGTGGGTCTGGCTGTGACCGGCTCGCGGAAAGACTGTGTGGGGAACATGGGGTGGTCCTGTCGGTGAGTATGGCGTCCACGGAACGGAGCGAACATAAGCCTGCTCCGGATCGCCACATTTTCTGCCAGAATGCCCAGAGCAAGTCGCCCAATTGTAAGCGAAGCCCCGTAGCCGAGTCAACCGGAGAGGGGACAGGGGCCCAACAGGGCTCAATCGACCACGCTCTGACCGCGAAGAGGTAGCCATGTCAATAGAACTCCAGCCAGACAAGCCAGTGTTCCCAATCAGCGTAACGGCCGACTTGGTCGGGCTGAACTGCGCGACGTTGCGCACCTACGAAAAGGAAGGACTGCTCACCCTCGCGCGCCGTGGAACGGCAAAGCGGCCGTACTCGCTACGGGACGTCGAGCGGCTCCAATTCCTCTTCTACCTCACCCGGGTCCGGCGAATCGGCATTCCGGGCTGCCGCTACATTCTGGACCTTCTCGACCGGATCTGCGAGGAAGACCGGAAGGCGCTGTTGGCGGAGGCTGCGAAGGCAGTCCGGGAGCTGCCCGACAGCGCCCCAGAAGAGGACGTCGTGCCGCCGCCAGCGACTGAAGAGCCAAGCCCCAAGGCGGCCGCCGGGCGGAAGCGCACCACCAAGCCGAAGGCGTAGCCCCCTCAGGGCGTTGCGCGGTCAGCCTGGAAGCGACGGCGCTGCCAGCGGACGTTCTTCGGCGGCCGGCAGATGGCGGGAGCGGCGCCTATTCCACGCCTGCCCAGGGGTGGGATAGGCGTTGGAGCATTGGCCCATGCGGAAGACCAACGCGTACCGGGTACTGGAGAAGGAGCGCGTCCCCTTCGAATGCCACGAGTTTGCCGCCACTGCGTTCACCTGCGAGGAAGTGGCGGAGAAGCTGTCGCTCCCCCTCACCCAGGTGTTCAAGACACTGGTCGCGCGGGGCGACCGGACGGGTCCGTTGCTGGCATTGCTCCCCGGCGACCGCGAACTTGACCTGAAGAAGCTCGCCGCCATCTCGGGCAACAAGTCGTGCAAGCTGGTCAAGAAAGCAGAGGTCGAGCAGTTGACCGGCTACCTGCCAGGAGGCTGTTCTCCCCGCGGGCAGAAGCGCGGCTACCCGGTGTACGCCGACGACTCCGTCTCTGGGCACAGTGTCGTCAGCATCAGTGCCGGGCTGCGTGGGGTCCAGCTTTTCGTGCCGCCGAATGAGTTGCTTCGCCTTACCAAAGCCACGGTCGCTCGCTTGGTCAGCGAGAGGGCGGGGGCAGGCGTGTAGCAGCGCGACGGGGCTTGGGAAGAAGGGCCGCCCTCCTCCTGCTTCGGGCGGCAGGAGACCCGCGTCCCTGCGGTCACTGGCGGGATTGGAAACCTACCTGAGTGGGTAAATGATATCCTCGGTAGATCGGCGGGGCGGCGACAGACAGGCGCCGGCGGCGCGGTGCCACCATCAATCGCGAAAGACACAGCATGGCGTCCCTGGAGACGGCAACTGAGCGACCCCGGCGACGGGCGCTGTTGGCAGCGTTGAGCTGCGTCGCAGTGCTGGTTTCCGCGGGCGGAGCCGGGGCAGACCTCCTCGACAACTTGGACCTGTCCGTGCACGGCTACCAGACGTGGACTTGGCGCAACAACAGCGTCTCCGGAGGGCAAGCCAGCGGCACGGCCTTCGGTCTGGACAACTACGGCTACGACTCCAGCTTCGACAACAACACCTCGCTCACCATCGACGGCGAGATCATCAATCGGGTTCGGCTGCACGGCAACATCAACAAGAGTCGGTTCATGCCCACCGACCGTCGGTACTATCTCATGTACGACGGTGATAGAACCGACGTGACCTTGGGCGACCTGAACGCCAGTCTCTCCGGGAATGAGTTCGCCACGTTCTCGCGGACGATGCGCGGTCTCGAGATCGACACGACTCTGGGCAAGAATACTGGGTTCAGCCTGCTGACGTCCAAGACCGACGCTGCCGTGAAGCAGGACGTTCTGGCCGGGAACAACACGGTCGGCCCGTACTACCTGACCCGCAACCCGATTGTGGACGGGAGCGAGCAAGTCTGGGTAGACGAGCAGCTCAAGCAGCGCGGCGTCGACTACATCATCGACTACGACTTCGGCGTCCTCACCTTCCAGGGCGTCAACGTGATCCCGAGCACCTCCACCATCGCGATCAGCTACGAATACGACGCGCCCGGGCGGACGGCGGGAACGCTGATCGGGATGCGCGGCACGATTCCCCTGTCGCCGAAGCTCACGCTGGGTACCACGCTGTTGATGCAGCGAGCAAGTGGCGGCAGCGGCGGCGGGACTCAGCTTGGGACGGTGGCTCACCGCGAGGAGTTCTTTGGGGCAAACTCCGTCGGCCCCTACTCGCTGATCTAC
>Ga0210042_1000698_pt1 | contig 29832 bp, 29 predicted proteins | sample CryGeymeta201518_FD_183982 | JGI IMG/M metagenome (GOLD analysis project Ga0210042, IMG submission 183982) | Groundwater microbial communities from Crystal Geyser aquifers in Utah, USA - Crystal Geyser metaG 2015-18 (SPAdes) (version 2) | ecosystem: Environmental > Aquatic > Deep subsurface >... | reverse complement strand
CCCCTCCCGTTTGGCGTCCTCCACGTTCTCGTAGGCGATGCGGCGGCAGGCGTCGTAATTGACCATCACCGCCGTCGGCCATTCGAATTTGGCGATGAATGCCATCACGCCCGGCTGGGGGACGGTTACCTGCACGTGCGGGCGCAGCCCCTCCAGGTCCCAGGCGGGCAGCGGCAGGTTGTGCTCCCGCCCCAGGTCCAGGATGGTGGCGAGGCGGACGTTGCCATCCAGGTGGCGGTGCAGCTCGATCAGGGGAAGATCGGGTTCGATCATGACTTATGTTCGTGTTTTTCTTCTTGACCTTCGCCCGGCTTCACCTGCCATGCGTTGAACTGCGCCACCAGCCGGCCGGGGATGCGTCCCCCCATCAGCACGCTGCCGCGCCCGTGCTCCACGCGCTCGATCTGGCCGGCCTCGTGGAACAGTGAGATCAACGCTCCCTGCTGATAGGGCAGGCGCACAAGGACGGGCGTATAAGTCTCGTAGAGCGCGCTGCGCAGGGAAGCCAGCATGTCAGGGATGCCGTCGCCGGTGCGGGCGGATATGGCCACGGATTGCGGGTAATGCTGGACGGCGGCGCGCGCCGCCTGCGGGTCCGCAAGACGGTCTATTTTGTTCAGGGCGGTGAGCACCGGGACGTGCCCGGCGCCGATTTCCGCCAGAGTCTGGTGGACAGATTCCGCCTGGCTGCTGGCGTTGGGATGTGAAATATCCACCACGTGCAGGAGCAGGTCGGCTTCGGTGATCTCTTCCAGCGTGGCGCGGAAGGCGGCGATCAGCGTGGTGGGTAACTTTTGTATGAAGCCGACGGTATCCGTGAACAGGGCCTGGTACCCGCCGGGAAGCTCGACGCGGCGCGTGGTCGGGTCGAGCGTGGCGAACAACTTGTCGGCCGTGTAGATGTCGGCTTTTGCCACCCGGTTGAGCAGCGTGGACTTACCGGCGTTGGTGTAGCCGACCAAAGCCACGATGGGGATGCGCGAGCGCTTGCGCTGGAGGCGGGAGCGACCCCGGTGGGCGCGCACCTTTTCCAGCTCGCGCTTCAGATGGGCGATGCGGCTGCGGATGTTGCGCCGGTCCACTTCCAGTTGCGTTTCGCCCGGGCCGCGCAGTCCCACCCCGCCGACCGAACCGGAACGACCGCCCCCGCCGCCGGCCTGCCGCGCCAGGTGCGTCCAGGCGCCGGTCAGGCGCGGCAGGTAGTACTCGTATTGCGCCAGCTCGACCTGCAACATACCCTCGCTGGTGTGCGCGTGTTGGGCAAAGATATCCAGGATCAGCGCCGTGCGGTCGAGGATGCGGACGTTGACCCCCAGCAATCGCTCCAGCTCGCGTTGGTGGCGCGGCGAGAGCTCGTCGTCGAAGATGACCACCTGCGCCAGCGTCTCTTCGGCCAGCGCCTTCAGCTCGGTCACTTTGCCGGAGCCGATGAAAGTTGCCGCGTCGGGGTGATCCAGCTTCTGGGTCAGCTCGCCGACCACTTCCAGGCCGGCCGTATCCGCCAGCAGGGCCAGCTCGGCCAGCGAATCTTCGAGCGAAAGGAGGCGCTTCCGGGCAAAGTGGTAGCCTGCAGTCTGGCTACCAGGATGGTGGCCCGATGTATGGCTACCGTATAGCTCGACGCCGACCAGGAAGGCGCGCTCGCGCGGCGGTGTGGTCGGAACAGGGACTTTTTTTGCCACTCAGGATTCCTCTTTCTGATTGATTTCGAGGCCGAGAAGCCGGGCCAGTTCGGAATCGGGCGAGGTTCTTTTGGATGCTTATACAGACTAAGTTTACTGCTTCTTGGGTAAATCCGCAAACGTTTCGATTTCTAAACCGCGAAGGCGCGAAGACCGCCAAGGAAGATTAACCTTCGCGAAGTTGATGAAACTTCGCGTCCTTCGCTGCTTCGCGGTTAATTTTAGCGTTCCTGTTCCGAAATCCAGGCCAGGAGCGTCTCACCAACAGCTTGCAGGCTGCCTGCCGAAACCTTATCGGCGGTGTCGGCGGTGGTGTGCCAGTAAGGGTAGTCGAAATCAATGATATCCACAGCCGGGATTCCAGCCTGGATGAACGGGATGTGATCGTCCAGAATGCTGTATTTCGGAACAGGGATGAACGCCTCGCCATAACCCAGCCTGGCCGCCTGCGCCCATATCTGCGCCGCGATCTGCGCATCGGAGTTTTTCTCGAAATAGATGTTCAGGTCCGCGTCGCCGATCATGTCGAGGATGATGGCCGCGCCCGGTTTTTGGTCGAGCGCGGTGACGAAGGCGCGCGAACCCAGCAGCCAGTCCCAGCCGGGCAGGTCGCCGTTATCTTCGGCGTCGAAAAATACCAGCCAGACCGGGAGGCTGTCACCTGACAGGGCGCGGGCCAATTCGAGCAGGACGGCCACGCCCGAAGCGCCGTCGTTCGCGCCCGGCACCGCTGCGGACCGTTTGCCTGGATCCGGGTCCCGGTCGGCGGCCAGCCGGCTGTCGTAGTGCGCGGCCAGGATGATCTGCGGCGGCTGGTCCGACCGGCGGGCGACGACATTCTGGATGGGATGCCCCATCCGCGCCGCTTCCTGGACTTCGGCCTGCCAGCCCGCCGAGGCCAACTCGTCCCGTATCCATTTTACGACCTGCTCATGTGCCTGGCTGCCGGGCGTGCGCGGCCCAAGTGAAGTCTGGTATTGCACGTATTGCAGAGCCTTTTCCCCATCGAAATCGCCGGAAGGGGTGTAAGGAAAAACCCATGCCTTTGCCGCGTACCAACCCAAAAGTCCAGCCAGGATCAGGCCGAAGAGGGTTACGAGAATGTGAATTGAGAGTCGAAGTCTCATAACGACGGAAAACCTGCCACTTCCTGTCATTCTGAGGGCGCACTTCCCTGCACCGAACGCAGGACGGTGTGCCCGAAGAATCCCCTCTAAAGAGGGAGACCCCTTCGCAGGCTCAGGGCAGGCTCTTCGTTCGCTGAAGAACGCTCACTCAGGGTGACAGCTTTTTAGACAGCCTCTAATTCTTCCAGGAAACGATCCAGATCCAGCCGGGCGCGTTCGGCGTAGGCTTTTGCCCGCTCGCGCTTGCCCATGCGCCGATCTGTCTGCAACGGCGGCAGGATGCCAAAGTTGGCCTTCATCGGCTGGAAGTCGGCCAGGTCGGCGTGGGTGATGTAATGGCACAGCGCGCCGAGCATGGTCGTGACTGGCAGCGTGATGGGGGATTGGCCTTGCAACAGGCGGGCCGCGTTCCAGCCAGCCAGCAGGCCGGTGGCGACGTTGCCCAGGTAGCCTTCCACGCCCGTTATCTGACCGGCGAAGAACAGGTCGGCGCGGCGGTGGAATTGCAGGCTGGGGCGCAGTACCTTCGGCGCGGCGATGAACGTGTTGCGGTGCAACTGCCCGTAGCGGACGAATTCAGCCTTCTCCAGCCCTGGGATCATTCGCAGGATGCGCTTTTGTTCGGGGAAGGTCAGGTTGGTCTGGAAGCCGACCAGGTTGTAGAGGCTGCCCGCCAGGTTATCCTGGCGTAACTGGACGACGGCATAAGGGCGTTTTCCGCTGTGGTAGCCGATTGCGCTACCATTATGCGGGTAGGTCAGGCCGACCGGACGCATCGGCCCGAAGGCCAGCGCCTCGCGCCCGCGCCGCGCCAGTATCTCGACCGGCAGGCAGCCCTCGAAGAAATGGTGCGCGCCAGCCTTGACGCCCCCCTCGACTTCTTTCTCGAAATCCCGCAGTTGGATGCGTTCCGCTGAAATCAACGCCGCGACGAAGGCCTCATATTCCGCTTGTGTGAGCGGGCAGTTGATGTAGTCGCCCTCGTCTTGTTCCCCCTTACCATAGCGCGAGGCGCGGAAGGCGACTTCCATGTTGATTGATTCCAGGCTGACGATGGGCGCGATGGCGTCGTAGAAATGCAAATGCTCTTCGCCGGTCAGGTCCGCGATGGCTTTCGAGAGGCTGGCGGAGGTCAGCGGGCCGGAGGCGAGGATGGCCGGGCCGGATGGGATGCCGGTCACTTCCTGGCGGCGGATTTCGATGCGCGGGTGGGATGCGATCCGCCCGCTGACCAGTCGGGAGAAGGCGGCTCGATCCACGGCCAGGGCGCTGCCAGCCGGCAGGGCTGCTGCCTCGGCGCATTCCAGCAGCATGGAATCGAGGCGGCGAAGCTCGTTCTGGAGCACGCCCGAGGCCCGGTCTGGCAGCCTGGAGCCGAGCGAATTCGAGCAGACCAGCTCAGCCAGGTCGCCGGTCTGGTGCGCGCCGGTCGAGACGGTTGGGCGCATTTCGTAGAGCTGCACGCGCAGCCCTCTTTGGGCGGCCTGCCAGGCGGCTTCACTGCCAGCCAGTCCGCCGCCGATGATGGTCAAATCTGGTGTGGTGGACATCTTCGCGCTGATTGTACCATCTTGAGACTTTTCCCCAGGAACCCGGTTTCTTGGAGAAACCAGGTTCCTTTTTCAGGTGAACTATTTGCATAAACAACCTTGCAATGTCCATAGCCTTTTAAACGCAAAAATCGGGCATAGTTCCCGATTTTTTCTCAACAAGGAAAAGGTCATGTTACCAGCCTTCCTCATCAATTCATCCACAGAGCGGGTGATGGGATTCGAACCCACGATATCTTGCTTGGGAAGCAAGCGTTCTACCACTGAACTACACCCGCGCGCTAAAGTGATTATACCAGCCCGAATCAGCGTGTCAAGACTGGCGGTTCGAGAGCCGGTTGGCAAACTCGAATAACGCCTCTCCCGCCTCTCCTTGCGGATTGGCCTGGCGCAGGGACTGCAACGCAAGGTCGGTCATTCGGTCGGCGGTTTCCTGGGTAAAGACTTTCGCTCCTTCGCGCATAAGCTGCTCGGCCAGAATTGGGACTTCCTCGGCGCTGACCGGACCCTCGGCTCGGCGCCGCGCAAACGGCCCATCCTGCCCGAGGCCGTACAGCACCGGCAGGGACTTTTTGCCTGTGACCAGATCCGAGTCAGTGGATTTGCCCGTCAGGGCGCTGTCGCCCCAGATGCCCAGGTAGTCGTCGTGCACCTGGAAGGCCAGGCCGAGATAATGCCCGAAATCCCGGTAAGCCTCCTGGGTCGATTCGTCTGCGCCGCCCAGGATCGCACCGATGTGCGTACAGGCCGAGAGCAGCGCAGCCGTCTTCCCGGCGACCATCGGCCAGTAATCCTTGACGGTCAAGCCGGGCTGGCTTTCGTAGGACATGTCCAGGTACTGGCCGCGCGTCAGGTCCAGGCAGGCCCGGTCAATGACAGCCTCGGCCTTGAGCGCCACATCCGCCGCGAACCTGTCCTTCAACTCAGACAGCGACAGGTGCGCCAGGATGAAGAGCGCGTCGCCGACGTTGATGGCGTGCGCCTCTCCCCATTTCTTCCAGATCGTGGGCCGGCCTCTCCGCAGGTCGCTTTTATCCTGGATGTCATCGTGGACGAGTGAGAAATTGTGGAGAGCGAGAAATTGTGGATGAGTTCCACGCAGGCCGCGGCAGGTAGCGCAAATTGCCAATTTGCGCTACATGAGGCTGTGGTGAGTAGCACCAGCCGCGGGCGGATGCGTTTCCCCTGCGCCTCCGCGCCCGCGCCTTCGCCTGTCCAGCCCATGTGATAAGTGAGCATCTCGTAGAAGGGGCGCGTGCGCGGCTCGTCCAGCCGTGCAACCTGGCGCTGGAGTTCGGCTTCGATGGCGGGGAGGATGGATTCGATGAAAACCTTCAGACTCATGTTCCCTACTTCGGCTTCGCTCAGTGCAAGCCTAGCCCTCTCCCAATGGGAACCCCACAGGGGTGCTTCGCGAAGGGGACTCGTCGCATTTGAAATGGGAGGGTGAAAGGACACGTCACACGATCAATCGTGCAGGTGTACAAGCATTTGCGCCAAGCTTGCCCATTCGACAAAATCCATGTCGTCGCCGGTCTCACCTGAAATGTATTTTCTAAAGAAGTCAATTGTGCTCATGTCGTATTGCTTTTCGTATCCAGCAAGCACTTCCTTGATTGACTTGATTTGGCGGACGGCGCGAATCTCCGCATCAATGTCTTCATCTGTAATCCCAGTTTCTTCGGCTTGCGCGCGAGCCTGTATTAACGCTTCGTCAAATTGCTTTTCTATTTCATCCTTGCTCATGCTTTTAGCGCGTTCCTGCATGGCTTGTATCTCGGCTTTAATCTCTTCCTGAGTTTTTATATGCAAGTCGAGTGTAGCCAGTTTATCGGCAATTTTACGCAATCTTTCAATTTCCTTGTTTTCGTTCATAGCTCAATTATACATCCGTGTTTTGCTCGACCAACTTTCCAACTTTCAAACCTTCCAACGTCCCAATTCCCGCCGCGAACATCGCCACCTCGATCTGCATCTTTGTCAACTTTATCATCTCAACTGCCTTCTCCGTTGAGACAACATGACGCGGCAATTTCATCTAGCACTTCAAAAATGTTAATGGGCTTTCCCGATGTTACTTCTCCCGTTTCGCCATCGTGGATATGATGCGAGAAGTTTTTGAGTTTGGGGAAGTGCTTTGTATTATCCCATCGACGAATGAGGCGATTATCTTTATCTGCCCAATGATAGGAGTAGGTTTTTATCTGTAGTTCCCCCTTGCCAACCTGTTCGATGTACTCGTAGAATTCTAGATAACTTCCGTTTGAAATGATAATCCGGGCGCGAATATGGGCTGTTTCAGGGTTGCTGTATTCACGGATAATTCTGAATCCGGAGAGAAAAGAATCAGATCCAAGGCGATCTTTGACCGACTCTAGATAATTGACGGGTTTCATGCTTTGTCTTTGTCGGAGAGCCTGGCTATCTGCTTTCGCAAGTGACCCGCCATTTGGAATAATCCCGCCCACTCCACGTAATCCATACGGTCGTCTGTTTGGCCTGACTCGTATTTCGCGAAGAACGCAGCGGATGTCATGTCGTATTGTCGTTCGTAGTCTGCCATTACTCTTTGGATTTCATCCAACTGCATCTGGAGTCGGCTGACTTCGAAGTCAAGCGCCTTGTCGAGCGTTATCGCGGTCACATCGCTTACGTAGCCTTTTCCATAAAGGGACGCCAGTTCTTTGACTTGCCGCGCGTTTTTCGAGTGTGATGTGGAATAAACGGTCATAGGGCACCTCTCCCCAATTATACAACCTTCCGTTACGTGAGCATATCATCTCTCGCCACAGAATCCGCGATACAATCACGCCCATGCCTGGAATTCCCGCCTTCATCCGCCGCTGGCTGCCCGCCATCTCGATCATGGTGACGATCTTCGCTTTCTCGTCCATCCCCTCGTATGAGATGCCGAACTTTGCCTGGGCGGATACGCTCATCAAAAAGGGCGGACACATGCTCGGCTACGGCCTGCTGGCGTTGACTTATTTGTGGAGTCTGCGCGCTGAGCGGAGCGAACCGAAGGGGAGCGTAGTCGAAGCGCGTTATGCCTGGTTATTGACCGTCCTGTATGCCTGCACTGACGAATTTCACCAATTGTTCGTCGCCGGACGTCATGCCTCGCTCGTGGACATTGGCATTGACGCCCTCGGCGCGGTGATTGCATTGTCAGTTTGGGGCTGGTTTTCCCGGCGGCGATAGCAGAAAAAAATTCGCCCAATTCGTGCAATTCGATGCAGAGGTTACTCGTAGAATTCGTCCAATTCGGGCAATTCGATGCAGGTGTTACTCGAACTCCAGCTCGAACTCCTCGTCCTCGCGCCAATCTTCCAACTGCTCGATCTCGATTTCGGTGAAAAGCCCCTCCTGGCGCGCCGCGACGGCATAGCGCTTGACCAGTTCGAGCAGCGCCAGGAAAGTCACCACCACTTCCAGGCGCGTCGGATTCTGGCCGATCAGATCGTCGAATCTGGCTGTTTTTCCCTTCTGGATAGCTTTTGCGATCAGGGCGATCTTCTCGCGGATGGTGATCCTGGGGGCGGTGATGACCGTCTCCAGCGCCTGCTTGTCCTGCTCCTCGGCGAAGATGGCCTCGGCCGCCTCCAGCAGGTCGGCCAGCGTGATGTCGCTCATGTCCAGCCGGGCATCCACCTTCGGGGGCGGGGCGACGCGCAGGTAAGTCCGCAGTCCTTTTTCCTGGCGATCCAGCAACAGGTTGGCGATTTCCTTGAAGCGCTTGTAGATGATCAACTGGCGCGCCAGCGCCTCGCCCAAGTCTTCCTCGCCCGGTTCGCGTACGGGCGGTCGCGGCAGCAGCGCCTCGGATTTGATCTGCAGCAGCCTGGCTGCCACCACCAGGAAGGCCGAGATTTCGTCGGCTGGCACCTGCATGGCGTGGATGTAGGCCAGGTACTGGTCAGTGACCTGGGCCAGCGCCACGGCGGTGATGTCCAGTTCGGCGTGCTCGATGAGTTGCAGCAGCAGGTCGAGCGGCCCTTCGTACACGGGTACCCGCACAGTGTACCCGCTGGTCTGGCTGCTGACTTGAGCTTGCCTGTCCCCGTAGTTTGGGGGCTGGCCCCCGTCAGGGGGGCGAAGGGTCGCTTCCATAGCAGGCGGATTATAACATCTGAGCATACGGAGTGCGCAGTCTCCCGACTGCGCAGCAGCATTGGAGATGTTGCACTCCGCTTTCAGCGGGTATAATTCGGCTATGACTGCTCCAAAATTGACCCATCTCGACGCTGCCGGCCGCGCCCGTATGGTGGACGTGGGCGCCAAGCCGGATAGCGAACGCCTGGCCGTGGCAAAGGGCGAAGTCCACATGAAGAAAGAGACATTGGATTTGATCCGCGCCGGGACGTTGAAAAAGGGCGACGTGCTGACCGTAGCCCAGATCGCCGGCATCGCTGCGGCGAAACGGACCTCGGACCTGATCCCGTTATGTCATCCCCTGCCGCTCACCCACGTGGAAGTAACTCTCTCCCTGGACGAGTCCCTGCCCGGCGTGGTCATCACCGCGTCTGTCCGGACGGTCGGCAAGACGGGCGTCGAGATGGAAGCGCTGACCGCCGTCTCGGTCGCCGCGCTGACAGTCTACGATATGGCCAAGGCCGCCGAGAAGACCATGCGCATCCAGAACATCCGCCTGGTCGAGAAGCACGGCGGTCGGTCGGGAGATGTGGTTTTGGAAGGATGAAAGCAGAAAGATGAAAGATGAAAGATGAAAGATGAATAAAGTTAAAGTGCTTTTTTTTGCCACCCTGCGTGACCCGGCAGGGAGCAAATCCATCGAAGTAGATGTGCCGGTTGACATGACCGTTCAAGGCTTGAAAGATAAGCTCGCTCGTGATTATCCAAAACTCAGGCAAGCCATGGAAACCGTGCTGGTGGCGATCAATCGCGAGTATGCCTTCGACGAAGCCATCCTCCCTGAGGCTGCTGAGGTCGCCATGTTCCCGCCTGTCAGCGGCGGCTAACCACTGAATTACGAAACTAATGAATTCCCCAACTATCATTGTTATCACAGAGGATGAACTCGACCTGGACGCCCTGCTCGAGAAAATCACACTTCCAACGACGGGCGCCGCGGCCATCTTTACCGGCATGGTACGCGGCGTGACGTCTCGGCATAGCTCGACGCAGGCCTCACGCGGCGATTCCCACGATACCCTCTACCTGGAATACGAGGCCTATCAGCCAATGGCCGAGGCGAAGATGCGCCAGATCGCCGAAGAGATCCGCCAGAAATGGCCGAGCGTGGAAGGGATCGCAATTGTTCAGCGCGTTGGCCGTCTCTATCCGCGTACGCCGACGGTCTTGATCGCCTGCACGGCTGCCCATCGCGACACTGGCGTTTTCGAGGCGGCTCGCTATGGGATAGATCGCTTGAAGGAAATCGTCCCGATCTGGAAGAAGGAGTTCGGCCCAAACGGTGAATTTTGGGTCGAAGGAGATCACTTCCCAACGCCAGGCGAGTGAAGCGTGGCTTGTATGCTCTTTGACGTTTCTTGCACCAACTGTGGCCAGGCTTATCCCCCGGAGGGGTTTCCCTATCGTTGTCCAAGCTGCGGCGGATTGTACGACTCGCCTTCGCCACTGAAATTCGACCCTGCCCAGGTAGATTGCTCTCAGCCGGGCATCTGGCGCTACCGGCATACCTTCGGCCTGCCGGATGATGTTGAAGCTGTCTCGCTGGGTGAAGGGAACACGCCTTTGGTCTGGGCGGAAGCCTTCGGCCGCCGGGTGGCCTTCAAGTGCGAATTCTTGAACCCGACCGGTTCTTTCAAGGATCGTGGCTCAGCGGTCATCGCCGCGTGGTTGCGCTCGCGCGGCATCCGCGAAGTAGTGGAAGACTCGTCCGGCAATGCCGGGGCTTCACTGGCGGCCTATGCCTCCCGTGCTGGGATCAAAGCGCAGATTTTTGTGCCCGAATCGGCCTCCGGCCCGAAGCGGACGCAGATCGAAGCTTACGGCGCGGAACTGACGCTGGTCCCTGGCACGCGCACGGACGTGGCGGAAGCCGTGAAAAAAGCGGCTGATACAGGTGCAAGCTATGCCAGCCACGCTTATCTGCCTTTCAACATCCCTGGTTATGCTACCGCCGCCTATGAGATCTTCGAGAAGTTGGACAACCAGATGGCCGGCGCGGTGATCGTTCCTGCGGGGCAGGGAGGTTTGCTGCTCGGTCTGGCGCGCGGTTTTGATGCACTGCGCATAGCCAGTAATATAAGATCATCCCCCAAGCTGATTGGCGTTCAGGCGCGGGCGTGCGCGCCGCTGTGGGTTATGTTCACGGCGGGAGTCGAGAGATCTGGGTACGTGCCAGAAAACAGCACACAGGCCGAGGGGGTGCGGGTGAGTTTCCCGCTGCGCGGCGGGGCGGTGGTTGCAGCCGTGAAAGAGTCGGGCGGGATGATCGTCGCTGCAGATGAAGAAGATATCCTGCCTGGGCGTGACGCGCTCGCCCGGCTTGGGTTCTACGTCGAGCCAACTTCGGCCATCGTCTGGTCTGCCCTGGCGCAGACCATTCGAGATTTGGCCGATCCGGTCGTTGTGGTTTTGACCGGTTCCGGCCTGAAGTACGGGTAAAATTATGTCCGACATCCAATCCTTCAGCAAACGTTTGATCGAGAACCTGGAACGCGTCATCGTCGGCAAACGGCAGACGGTCGAGCTGACCGTCATAGGCTTGCTGTGCCAGGGCCACGTGTTGATCGAAGATGTGCCCGGCGTGGGCAAGACGGTGCTGGCGCGCAGCCTGGCGAAATCGCTGGGCTGTACCTTCAACCGTTTGCAATTCACGCCGGATATGCTCCCCAGCGATGTGACCGGCGTCTCGATCTACAACCAGTCCAACCGCAAGTTCGAGTTCCGCAACGGCCCGATCTTTGCCCAGATCGTGCTGGTGGACGAGATCAACCGCGCCACGCCGAAGACGCAGGCTGCCCTGTTGGAGGCGATGGAAGAGCGCCAGGTCACGGTGGATGGGATAACGCACGGTCTGCCCAGCCCGTTCATGGTCCTGGCGACCCAGAACCCGATCGAGTACGAGGGCACCTTCCCGCTGCCCGAAGCGCAATTGGACCGTTTCCTGCTGCGCGTCCGGTTAGGCTACCCCAACCCCCTGGACGAGATCGAGGTGCTCGAACGCCAGCAACTGAGACACCCGATCGAGAGCCTCGCGCCGGTCATCAAAGTGGCTGAATTGCTGGCGGCGATGGAAGCGATCAAGGAAATTTACATCTCCTCGCCGGTCAAGCGCTACATTGTGGATTTGATGAATCGCACGCGCCAGAATAACGACGTTTACTTGGGTGCCAGCCCGCGCGGCAGCCTGGGCCTTTTCCGCACTGGACAGGCGCGCGCTGCGTTGGATGGCCGCGATTACGTCTTGCCGGATGACATAAAAGCGCTGGCGGTGTCCGTCCTGGCGCACCGCATCATCGTCAGCCCGGCGGCGCGGCTGCGCGAACTCAGCTCGGAGCGCATCGTGACCGAGATCCTGGATAACCTGCCCGTGCCGGGCGGGGATTACGAGGAACCGATCAAGTGACACCTGTCCGGGGTACACGCTGGTTCCTGTTGGCATTGATCCTGGTTGGCCTGCTGGGTTGGATCGTGGGCGGCTCGGTGCTATTTGCGCGCCTGGCTTACTTTGGCATCCTGTTCATGGCAGGCGCCTATCTTTGGTCGTCGCTATCCATGCGCGGGATACGTTTCAATCGTCAAGCCCGCCTGCTGCGCGCCAGTGTAGGTGACTTGTTCGAGGAGCGTTTTGAAATCGTCAATTTAGTGCGGCAATCCTGCGCCTGGCTGGAAATTGACGATCAATCCGCTTTGCCGCTGGCGGAGGGTTCCCGTTTGTTGACCCGCATCGCCGGGAGGCAGAAGCGTTCGTATACCGCTCGCACCTGGTTGACGCGGCGCGGCGCCTTTCCGCTCGGGCCAACCGTGCTGACTTCAGGCGATCCGTTTGGGTTGTTCACTTTGCAGACGCGCTCACCCGCGCGGGATGTGCTGGTGGTCTTGCCGATGATGGTCTCCATTTCGGCGTTTCCGGTCCCGCCCGGCTTGCTGCCGGGTGGAAAGGCGATCCGCCAAAAAACGATGGATGTGACCCCGCACGCGGCCGGCGTGCGCGAGTACGTGCCAGGCGATCCGATGAAGCGCATCCATTGGCCGAGCACCGCGCACCGTCAACGGTTGATGGTCAAGGAATTCGAGCAGGACCCGCAGGCTGAGATCTGGCTTTTCCTGGATGCCCAGCGCGCCGTCCATGCGGCCTTGCCTCAAAGCAAGATGCAGCCCTTGGGGGAATTATGGTGGATGCACCAGCGTGTGCGCATCAAGTTGCCAGAGGATAGCTTCGAGTACGCCGTCAGCGCGGCCGCCTCGCTGGCGCGGTACTTTCTGGCCGACCGGCGCGTGGTAGGATTGGCCTGCGCGGGCGGAAAGTTTACCGTCGTTCCGGCTGAACGCGGCGAGCGCCAGGTCGGCAAGATCATGGAGACCCTGGCCTTTCTCCAGGCCGAAGGCGATTTGCCCCTGCTGGGACTGGTCACCATGCAAGCCAAATTGTTACCTATGGGTAGTGGCGTGATTTTGATCACGCCTTCGGTCAAATCCGATTTTCTCCTGGCGATTGAAAATCTACAACGCTGGAATCTACGTCCGGTAGTGGTCTTATTGAAATCAGAAACCTTCGGAGGCGCAGAGGGGGATGCGACCATCCTCGAAGCCTTGTTCAAGCGTAATATCCCTATTTGCCAGATCGGCTGCGGCGACGATCTTGCTTCTGCTCTGACGCAGCCGGCCGCCTATTTCCGGCGGCCGCCTATCCCCAACCCCGCTGCCTATATCGTGTAGAGTGTGCCTGAATCCTGCTTCCGAGCGCCGTCTATACGAGTACTCTTGAAAAACTATCACAATCGCGAAGATTTTGTGCGCAGCACCTACTCGGTAGCGCGATATTCATATCGCCCTTTGGTTGCGGAATGAATTCCGCGTTACGATTGGAGTGACTAAATGACATCAAATCTGGACAAACTTCACAGGCTACGCCAGGGCAATGCCGCCTGGCAATGCGCCGCGCGTCGCGCCCCTTTCTGGATCATGCCCAAAGACCGGCCTCCCTACCGCCCCTTTATCATCCTGGTTGTAGATCAGGATACGGAATTGATCTACAAGACCGACATCCAGGAAGAACGCCCCACGCCTGAGGCCATCCTTGAGATCCTGTTCAAAGCGATGCAAGGCACCCTGTTGAACCTGTGGCATCGCGGCCGGCCAGCGCGCATCCTGGTGGACGACGCCAAACTGGCGCAGGTCTTGGCGCCGCGTTTAGCCGAACTGGAGATTCGCTGTGACTATCGCGCAACATTGCCGCAAGCCAACAGCGCCTTGCTGGAGATGGAAGAGCACGCAACGAAGCGGAAACCGATTCCAGGATTGTTGAGCATCCCCGGCGTCACTGTACCGCTGGCGGCAGAATTTTTTGCTGCCGCCGCCGACTATTACCGCCAGAAACCCTGGCGCTGGATGGAAAATTGGCTGCCGATCGCGGTACGCTACCCACCCGACGGACGGGCGCGCTACGCCCTTGTGCTGGGGAGAGGCGGCGAGACTTACGGGCTGTCAGTGTACGAATCGCTTGAAGATGTGGATATTGTGCTTTCGGACACTTCGCCAGAAAAGCACGCCCCACTGGTCCCCTGGTTTAGCCTGGTTTTGGACGAAGCGACAGGGATGTCGTTCGCCGACTTGGATGCGATCGAGCAGTACGGCTGGCCGGTGGCTGGGGAGAAAGCCTACCCCATGGCGATCAAAGCGACCCCGAAGAGCGATTGGGGCGAGCTTCCATCCGCTTCGGAACTGGCCTGGCTGGCAGCCGCCTTACGCGTCCTCCCCGATTTCGTGACCCGACACCTTCACGCCGAGCGCGGAATGCCGCGGCCAGCCCACGCGACTTACTCACTGTCAGGCGTCCACGGCGGCCAAAAAATCGCCCTGCGCTTCCCGGCAGAAGCACAATCGACGCCGCCGGATGCCGATACGGCCGGTTCATCTAATGCAGATCAAGATGCCGACATGGAAGAATTGGAAAAATTCATCCAGGATTGGCACTGGGACGAAGCCTCTCACGAAATCGCCCGGCAGATGGGCGCATTCCTGTTTCAGTTCCTCGACCACCTGGAAGCCAGCGGACTTTCCCGACAGACGATGCGCAAGCATGAAAGTAACTGCTGGTGTATCGGCTGGCTCGAGTGCGGTTACGGCTACCACGACTCTTTCACCCCCGCCATTTTTCTGGGCGGACCATCGTATGAGAACGAATTCCGACGCAAGGTCAGCGATTCTAAATACGCGCTGAACTCGTACCGGGCCACATGGCGCAAGCTCGAGCGGTACGTCCTTTCCTTGGGATATGAAGAATCTTGGTAACTACTCAGCCGGGGTGTCATTCTGAGCCGCTGACGTTTTTCCAGCGGCGAAGAATCTCCCACAAGCGGCTCGGAGACCCTTCGGTCGCAAAGAACGCTCTCTCAGGGTGACATGCCTGAGTAGTCACGAATCTTGAGCCAAATATGACACAAACTCCTATTCATCCATTGGATTTGAACTTCCTCAATCGCAAAGAGGCGATCGCGGCCTATCTGATCCGGCATTCAGGCGGGGCGGTAATGGTCGAATCAGGCCCCGGGTCCACGATAGAAGCGCTGAAAGCCGACCTCGCGGCGCTCGGCCTGATCCCGCGCGATGTCACCCACGTGCTGTTGACACACATTCATCTGGATCATGCCGGGGCTGCGGGCTGGCTGGCTCAACAGGGGGCGCAGGTTTGCGTTCATCCGGTTGGCGCGCCGCACATGCTCGATCCGCAGAAACTGCTCACCAGCGCCCTGCGCCTCTACGGTGATAAAATGGATTCCCTGTGGGGCCAATTCCTGCCCGTGCCGCCGGATAAATTGACCGAGGTGCAGGACGGCCAGGAGATCGCCATTGGAGGCCTGCGCTTTACCGGCATCCACACGCCCGGCCACGCCAGGCACCACGTCGCCTACCTGTTCGAGGATGTGTGCTTCACGGGCGACATCGGCGGTGTTCGCATCCCTGGGTCGCCGTACCTGCGCCTGCCCCTGGTGCCGCCGGAGACTCATATCGAGGACTGGCGCGCCAGCCTGCTGAGACTGCGCCAGATCGGTTTCCGACGTGTGGCCCCCACCCATTTCGGCATCTATGACGACGCCGCAACCCACCTGACCCTGGGCCTGCGTACCCTCGACGAGACCGAGCGCTGGCTGGAACGGGAAATGCCCGCCGATCCTCCCATCGAAACCCTGCGTGAGCATTTCGTGCTGTGGCTTCAGGAACAGGGCCTTGCCGCGGGAATCACCGGGAAAAACCTGAAGCTGTACGAAATTGCCAACCCCACCTGGATGGGTGCGGATGGGTTGCTGCGCTATTGGCGCAAATTCCGGGTGGCATCATAGTGTGATATATTTCACATAATGTCTGGCTGGTTTACACTTGACGATAAAGCTTCCGGGCCTGATACTTGGTAGGTTTACAGGCAATCCTGTTTAGTCAAGAGGGTCGGGCTCACACGCCCGACGGCATGCCCGCAGGGTGCTTCGCGAGGAGCCGTCTCTACGGGCTTATCCAAACGGTTTTACAGAGAGGAGAATGTTTGCATGCAGCACTTTCTAGCCGTATCCGATCATTCTTCGCAAGAACTCCAGGATCTGCTCAACCTGGCGATCCGCTTGAAAAAAGAATACTTTGCAGGAGGCAATCAACCCCTGCTGAAAGGCAAGGTGCTCGGTATGATCTTCCAGAAGCCGAGCCTGCGCACGCGCGTTTCGTTCGACATGGCCATGCGCCACCTGGGAGGGGATGCCCTGTACCTCTCGCCGAACGAGATCGGCCTCGGCAAGCGCGAGTCCATTGCCGATGTCGCCCGTGTCCTCTCCGGCTACGTTCACGCCATGATGGCGCGCGTCTTTGACCATGCCCACATCCTTGAGCTGGCGCAGTGGTCATCTGTGCCAGTCATCAATGGCTTGAGCGACTACAACCATCCCTGCCAAGCGATGGCCGACGCGCTCACCATCCAGGAGAAGTTCGGCAAGGGCAAAAAGTTGAACGTCACCTTCGTCGGCGATGGCAACAACGTGGCTGTCTCGCTGATGCACATCAGCGCTAAACTGGGTTGGAACTTTACCATTGCGAATCCAGAAGATTACGACATACGCGCGGACGCCGTCGCGCTGGCGAAAGAAATCGCGTCTGAAACGGGCAGCAAGCTGACGTTCCTGCGCGACCCGCATGCCGCCGTGCGCGGCGCTCACGTCATCTATACGGATACCTGGACCAGCATGGGCCAGGAGGAGGAAACCGCCAAACGCGAGAAAGTCTTCCCGCCCTATCAGGTCAATGCCGGGTTGGTCAGCGAGGCCGACAAGGATGTGATCGTCATGCACTGCCTGCCGGTGCACCGCAGCCACGAGTTGACCGACGAGGTCGCGGATGGCCCACATTCGGTCATCTTTCCCCAGGCGCACAACCGGCTCCATGCGCAAAAGGCGATCCTGGCGCGCTTGTTTGAGGTGGCATGAAAACCAAAGAATACATCGAACTCGAGGAGCACTACGGCGCGCACAACTATCACCCATTGGATGTTGTCCTGACGCGCGGCGAGGGCGTGTGGGTCTACGACGTGGACGGCAGGCGTTATCTGGATTGCTTGAGCGCATATTCGGCGGTCAACCAAGGACATGTCCACCCGAAGATCCTGGCGGCCATGCAGGAACAGGCGAAGAAAATCACCCTGACCTCGCGCGCTTTCCGCAATGACCAACTGGCTTTATTTTATAAAGAACTCTCCGACTTGACCGGCTACGAGATGTCCCTGCCGATGAACTCCGGCGCGGAGGCGGTCGAGACGGCCCTGAAGCTGGCGCGCAAATGGGCTTATCAGGTCAAGGGCGTCCCGCGTTATGAGGCAGAGATCATCACTTGCGCCGGGAACTTCCATGGGCGCACGATCACAACCATTTCTTTTTCGACCGAGCCGCTATATCGCGACGATTTCGGCCCGTTCACGCCCGGTTTTATCACCGTCCCTTACGGAGACGCGAGCGCGGTCGAGAAGGCGATCAATCCGAACACGGCGGCCATTATTCTGGAACCGATCCAGGGTGAAGGCGGCGTGATCGTACCGCCGGCAGGCTACCTGTCTCGCGTGGCCAGTTTCTGCAAGAAGAACAATGTTCTTTTGATCGCCGACGAAATCCAGACCGGCCTCGGGCGCACCGGAAAGCTCTTTGCCTGCCAGCACGAAGACGTGCGCCCGGATGTGACCGTGATCGGCAAGGCGCTTTCGGGCGGCTTTTATCCGGTCTCGGCCGTTCTGGCGGATCGTGCCCTCCTGGGCCTTTTCACGCCTGGGGAACACGGCTCGACCTTTGGAGGCAATCCGCTGGCGGCGGCGATTGCGCGTGCGGCCTTGAAGGTTATCGTGGAGGAGAAATTGGTCGAGAGCGCTGCCCAGGTGGGCGAGTACTTCATCGAGCAATTGAGCGAGATTCCCAGCCCGCATGTCAAGGAAGTGCGCGGCAAGGGGCTGCTGATCGGCGTCGAGTTGAAACACGAGTCCGGAGGTGCGCGTCGCTTCTGCGAGGCGTTGCAAGATAAAGGTATTCTTGCCAAGGAGACGCACGAGCACGTTATCCGCTTTGCGCCGCCGCTGGTGATTGATAAAGAGACAATTGATTGGGCTTTGCCCCGCATCCGTGAAGTGCTCAATTCGCATTAGAAAGGATTTTGGTATGAACATTGGCATTCCAAAAGAGCGACGCCCATTTGAATTTCGGGTTGGTATGACGCCCGCCGGGGTGGAGGCTTTGACCAAACTCGGGCATCCTTGCTACGTCGAACACGAGGCCGGGCTGGGCGCCGGCTTCAGTGACCTGGACTACGAGCGCGCTGGAGCGAGAATCGTCTATTCCGCCGAGGAGGCCTTCGGGCGCGCCGACCTCGTTCTGAAAGTGGCACGACCATTGTCGGAAGAACTACAGTGGCTGCCTCCACGAACGGCTCTCGCCGGGTTGTTGCACCTGAACTCGGCCCGCCAAGAAAAGGTCGTCATGCTCCAGCAGAAGGAAATTACCGCAATCGCCTACGAACAGATCCAATTAGAAAATGGCTTCTTTCCGGTGCGAGCACCTCTGAGTCAGATCGGCGGATATCTGGCAGCCCAAATCGGTGCACGGTTACTGCAAAACAATTCGGGGGGCAAGGGCATTCTTATGGGTGGGATGCCGGGCATTCCGCCGGCGGAGGTCGCAGTGGTCGGTGCAGGCCTCTCCGGCACTTGCGCTGTCCAAGGTTTCCTGGGAATGCGTGCCCATGTGACCGTTTTGGATACCGATCTAAATGCCCTGCAGCGCATTTACGAGCGCTTCCCGGGCGTGGTGACGATGGTCTCCAACCCGCGCAACCTGGCGCGCGTCTGCTGCTACGCGGATCTCATCGCAGCGACAATATTGGTTCCCGGCAAGCGGCCGCCGGTGATCATCACGCGTGAGATGGTGCGCTCGATGAAACCGCGCTCGGTCATCATGGATATCAGCATTGACGAGGGTGGCTGCGTCGAGACCTCGCGGCCGACTACCCACGAATCCCCCTATTACCTGGACGAAGGCATCATCCATTATTGCGTCCCCAATATCCCCAGCGTCGTTGCCCGGACCGCGACGTATGCCTTCCTCAACGCCGCCTTCCCATTCATCCTGAAGATCGTCAATGAGGGTATTGACAAAACTCGGGAAGAAGATCCGGCGATTGCGAATGGAACGGTTGTCTACCACGGTAAACTCCGCTCGAATATGCGCTTCAGCTCGAGTTCGTAATGGTAGCTAACTGCGCTACCATAGCGCGGCCTCCAGCCGCAACCAAATTGGGGTGTCGTTGCGAGATCCGTTCTGCCTGCACCGTGCGCAGGCACAGGTGTGCGACGAAGCAATCCCCTCGCGGGCCAGGAGATTGCTTCGCACACCGTCCTGCGTTCGGTGCAGGGAAGCGCGCTCGCAACGACACCATAAACCAAAATCTTCGCGATCGGCGTAGTTTTTCAAGGGTAATACTATGATGGAGTGACCTCATGGATTGGCACAATATTTATCAATCAAAGATCGTCAGCGCGGAAGAAGCGGTTCGAGCAATAAAATCGGGCAACCGCATCTTTATGACCGGCAATGTTTCTGTGCCGAAAACGGTGCTCGCCGCATTGGTTAAACATGCTCCTGACTTGAAGGATGTAGAGATTTGTCAGGCCCTGACGATTGGGCCGGCGGATTACGTTGACCCGGCGATGGAAGGCCACCTGCGGGTTAACACCATGTTCATCAGCGACAATATCCGCAAGGCTGTGCATGAAGGACGCGTGGACTTCACCCCGGTTTTACTTTCTGAATTCCCGCTCCTGTTTAAGAACGGCTTCTTGCCGGTGGATGTAGCAATGATACACGTTTCCCCGCCGGACGAGCATGGCTTCTGCAGCCTGGGTGTCGAGGTCGGCTTGACGAAGTCTCCGGCCGAATCGGCTAACATAATCATCGCCGAGGTCAATGAGCAAATGCCGCGCACGCTGGGCGATTCGTTCATCCACGTCAGCCGCTTGAATTACATCGTGCCGGTCAATTACCCCATCCCTGAACTGCCGATGGGAGACGAAGGGCCTTCCGACGTGATCGAGAAGATCGCCGGTTTCATCGCCGAGCTGATCCCGGACGGCGCGACCATGCAGATGGGCATCGGCGCGATCCCGGATGCTGTCTTGAAATATCTTTATTCCAAGAAAGACCTGGGCGTCCACAGCGAACTGTTCTCGGATGGCGTGATTGATCTGGTGGATGCGGGTGTGCTGACCAACGCCCGCAAGAGCCTGCATCCGGGCAAGATTGTGGCGGGTTTTATCCTCGGCACGAAAAGGCTGTATGACTGGGTGGACGATAATGCCATGATCGAGTTCCACCGCACCGAGTACGTCAACGATCCGTTCGTCATCGCGCAGAACGAACGCATGGTGGCGATCAACTCGGCCATCGAAGTAGACTTGACCGGTCAGGTCTGTGCGGATAGCATCGGGCCGAAGCTCTACAGCGGTGTTGGTGGGCAGTTGGATTTCATCTACGGCGCTTCCCGCTCGAAGGGCGGCGTGCCGATCATTGCCCTGCCCAGTTCCACGACCTTGCGTGACGGGACGCCCATCAGCCGCATCGCAGCCATGCTCAAACAAGGCGCCGGCGTGGTCACTTCGCGCAACCATGTCCGCTATATCATCACCGAATACGGCGTGGCCGATCTTTACGGCAAATCCATCCGCCAGCGCGCCAATGCGTTGATAAAAGTTGCCCATCCCGATTTCCGCGCTGACCTGGAGAAGCAGGCCAGGGAATTGAACTATATTTAGTGTATTCCGAAGGTGCGGCTCCCATGCCGCACGATATCGGGCGTGGGAGCCCGACCGACAACCGATTCTCATGGAACGCAAAGCCAAGATCGTCGCTACGATAGGGCCAGCCAGCCAGGATGACGCCGTCCTCGAGCGCCTCATCCAGGCTGGGATGGACATGGCGCGGCTGAACTTCTCGCACGGCACTCAAGCCGAGCACGCCGCGCGGATCTCGAGCCTGCGGCACATCGCCGGACGCCTGGGTACGGCCCTGGCCATTCTCCAGGATCTGCAGGGGCCGAAGATCCGTGTCGGCGCGCTGCCTGCCCCGCTGACACTGGTCGCTGGGCAAGAAATCATCCTGTATCCCCAAGAAGAGCCATTACGTTTTACGCATCACGCTTCACGCATCACGCATCACGCCTCACACGTCAATCCCCCCGCATCACGAGACGCCATACCAGTTGACTTTCCCGAACTCTTTCAAAGCGTTTCTCCAGGCGACCGCATCTTGATGGATGATGGGCACCTTGAGTTGATCGTTCAGCAGGCAGATGGGAAAACGGTCACGGCGCAGGTCAAAACCGGCGGCGTGTTATCTTCGCATAAGGGCATCAACCTCCCAGGCATCCGGTTGGATATCCCCAGCTTCACTGAAAAAGATGCGCAAGACCTGGCTTTTGGCCTTTCGCTGGGCGTAGATGCTGTAGCCGTTTCTTTTGTACGCAGTGCACAAGACGTTATCCAGGTACGCCAGGCCATAGAAAAGTTGTCGCCCCACAACTTCCCCTTTCTGGTGGCGAAATTAGAGCGTCCCGAAGCGTTGGATGACTTGGAAGGAATCCTGAACATCGCGGATGGCGTCATGGTGGCGCGCGGCGATCTGGGGGTCGAGATGGCCCCGGAAGATGTGCCCGGGGCGCAGAAACGGATCATCCAGGCCGCCAACCGGCGCGGGAAGCTGGTCATTACCGCCACACAGATGCTCGAATCGATGATCCACAACCCATTGCCGACGCGCGCCGAAGCTTCTGACGTAGCCAACGCCGTCTTCGATGGCACGGACGCGGTCATGCTCTCCGCCGAGACCGCAGCGGGTGAGTATCCGGTTGAGAGTGTAGCCATGATGGATCGCATCGTCCGCCAGGCGGAAGCGGGTTTCACCGAGTGGGGGCATGTCCAGGTTATGGAGGCATCCGAACACGACGATGCGGCAGCCATGGCCAACGCGGCCCGTGAGCTGGCTCACGACCGGGATGTGACTGCGATTGCCGTCTTCACCCGCTCCGGCCGGACGGCTGCCCTGATGGCCAAGGCTCGCCCGTGTGTGCCGATCCTGGCTTTTACACCTGAACCCCAAACTTACCAACGCTTGGCGATGATGTGGGGAGTGACGCCCTATATTGTCCCCTTTGCGGATACGGTGGAGGAGATGATCGCGCACGTCGAAACTGCGCTGCGGGCCTCCGGCATCGTCCAGCCCGGCCAACAGGTGGTGCTCATCTCCGGCTTCCCGGTCGGGGCGATGCGTCCGCCGAATATGGCCCTGCTGCACACGGTGGAATAGTCAGAGAGATTTGACGAAAGTGCTATAATTGTACAAACGAGGTCAGAATGGAAACGCCCCAACTTTTTCAAGAAATTGCCTCTCTGCCACCAGAAGCGCAACAGCAGCTTCAGGATTTTGTGGCTTTCCTGAAAGCGCGTTATCCTACAATGTCGAGCGCAAAAGCCAGACGCCCCAAGTTAGCAGACGAGCCTTTTATCGGCATGTGGCGCGACCGCAAGGATATGGCGGATAGCACCACCTGGGTACGCCAACTCCGCCAGCGCGAGTGGGAGCGCGCGAAGTGAGTATGACTATGCAGCAACGGTGAGGGAACGCTATTCCCTGCTTGAGATCAACAACCCAATTCCGATCAACACGCCGCCGAGGATGAACAGCGGCGTGATTTTATCTCCAAGGAAAAACGCTCCCAAAATCGTCCCAACGACCGGCTGGGCGAAGAAGGTCAATGAGGCTGCGCTCGCATCGAGTGTGGCGAAGGCGGTGTTCCACAGGTACATGGCCAGCGCGGTGGAGATGATGCCCAGGAAGAGCACTCCGGCGACCACGCCCCAGCCAATCGGCCCGTAGCCCTGCGTCGCCGCCTCCCATGCCCCCAAGGGGAGGCTGACCGGCAGCCCACCTGCAAACGTGATGCGGCAGCCCGCCTGCAAACGTGATGAGGCTGACGCTTAACACGTCAATGTCGCGGGTGACCTTACGCACCAGCACTGAATACAGCGCCCAGGTCAGCGCAGCCGCCACCAGGCTCAGGTTGCCCCAAAACAGGGAGGGGGAGAGCTGCGCCGTGCGCGGGTCAACCCCCGAACTGCGGGGGTAAATAACAGCCAGCACGCCGAGCGAGGCGACGGTCAGCGCCAGCAGCCGGCGTGGGGTGATCTTTTCGCCGAGCATCAAAGCGGCAAAGAGAAGCACAAACGCCGGTGTGGCCGATGTGACCAGGGAACCATTCGCTGCCGTCGAGAGTTTCGTCCCTACAAATTGAAAACCGATGGAAATGCCATAACCTACAAAGCCAACGCCGAATACCTGCCAGAATTGCGCGCGGGTAATGCCGAATATTTTTGGCTCTCTGGGATTTGCCGTGATAGACCCCATATCTGGCGGTAAGCCGTAGGACAAATTGCCAATTTGTCCCACATTTGCCGCATCATCACGGAGATTCCCAATGAACCATATTTTTTCCCCAGAGCCAGTGTCGGGAGACACCGGACTCCGACTTAGAGGGGGCTTTCTGGTGTGCCTGAAAAGCAATACCCCGAACAATACCAAGATGCCCAGCACCAGCCTCAAGGTGATGAGCGAGAAGGGCGGGATGACATCCATGACGGCTTTGCTGACCACGTACATCCCGCCCCAGATGGAAGCAGCGGCGAGACCGGAGAGAAGGCCGAAGAGCGATCTTTGCATGTGTTCTCTTTTACGCGGTGGTGATGCTTGGCTGGCAGATTGTTAAATAAAGCGGTTTATTGCTTTGCCGGATTGCCAAATCCGGCATTATGACAGCTTCCATGGCTTGATTCCAGCCTGGATTTGGCAATCCAGGCCAGCAATTTGGTGGTGGTCGAAAAGTAAGTGATATGCTTTGTGGGGCGGGATGGAATCCCGCCAAATCGCGGGGATGCGGAATGCCATTCCGCACCACGTCACTTACTTGTGTACCACTACCAGCAATTTTATTCTCTTTGACAGGCAGCAAGACTGCCAATGCCCGGCTGGACTCCCGATGCCCGGCTGGACTCCCGATGCCCGGCTGAACCCCCGATGTTTGCCTGAACCCACGATGCTCGGCTGGACTGCCAAGTCCAGCCATTAAGCAAGGATGTTGCGCACATCATCAATCGGAATAATACAGGGTTCTTCTGTGTAATAAAACCTTGCACTTGACCAGAGGTAGTCTTCAGGGTTTTCGCTCAATTTCCAATGCTCTTGGCAGGGGTTGTTATGGATGTAGTTCATTTTCTGTTCGAGGAATTCGCTTGAAAAAACGTCTTTGGCGTTGTAATCATCTTCCCATACTTTGTGATTCTGTTTTTCAGGATGCTCCACTTTGTTCGCCAGGAGTCTTATGGCTTCTGCATTGCGTTCCGCTTTAAGTTGACGCAGGATACGGTCCGATGCCTGCCGCTTGAAGTCTCTCATAAAATCTGAAAGCGGATCGTTCTGGGTAAATTGCCCAATAAAGTGGATGTGATTGGGCATGATGACGAAACAGTAAAGTTTGAGTCGCTTGCGGAGGCGAAAGCAGTCGAAGGTATCTACAATAATTCGCTTGATGACATCACGCTGGAAAATATGAAGGTAGTTCACCGCTTTGGTGGTGACGAAGTAGAAGTGATCGGGGTCAAAATTGGGTTTCCAGGCCATCAGTTTCTCTTTGGTGGCGGATTTGGCAATCCGCCGGAGCAGGGGTTTTTGCTTTGCTGGACTGCCAAGTCCAGCGAATGCGGAATGTGGCAATTTCGCGTAGAAATTCCACCGGTGAGGCTTACCCCATCCCAGCGTTGAGCTTGTCGAGGGTTTCGCGCGCAGGCCTCAAGTCCGGATCGGTCAGGCGGTTGAGGGGCGTTTCGGGCAGGTTGTAGAGATCGGTCAGCACGGGGCGTCCAGTCTCCACGTAAATCAGACCGGTCACCATCCAGTTATTCCGTTGCGCTTCTTCCATCATTCGCAGCGCCTGCCAGCGGTCGGTCGGGTCGTAATCTTTCTCTAGTTTCTTCAGTATGACCGTCGAGCCATCGTGCAGGGTCACCTCGCGTGTGGTGCCTTCCTCGAAATCTTCGACCGTGATCTCGTCCAGCGCGGGGATGAAGGAAATCTCGTGTAGCGGCGCTTCGTGATCTTTGCCCCAGGCGTAGGAATGGAACGTATTTTCCTGGTTGTTGAAGGTGACGCATGGGCTGATGATGTCGAGGACCGCGATCCCATGGTGACTCAAGGCAGCCTTGATCAGTTCCTTGACCTGCTTTGGGTCGCCGGCGAAGGAACGCGCTACGAAGGTGGCGTTGGAGGCCAGGGCTTCCATACAGATGTCCACGGGCATGTAAAAATTAGTGCCTTGATGTCTAAGTTCCAGGCCCTTCTCGGCGGTGGCCGAGAACTGGCCCTTGGTCAGCCCGTAGACGCCGTTGTTCTCCACGATGTACACCATCGGCGCGTTGCGGCGGACGAGGTGCTTGAACTGTCCTATGCCGATGCTGGCTGTATCGCCGTCGCCGGAGACGCCAATGGCGCGCAAATGCGTATTGGCGAATAGCGCGCCGGTCGCCAGGGAGGGCATACGCCCGTGCAGGCCGTTGAACCCGAAGGAACGGTTCAAGAAGTAGGTCGGACTTTTGCTGGAGCAGCCGATGCCGCTGAATTTCAGCAGTTCTTCGGGGACGATGTCCATTTCGTAGCAGGCGGCGATAATCTGGCTGGCGATGGAGTTGTGTCCGCAACCCTGGCAGAGCGTGGTCGGAAAGCCTTTGTAGTCGGCCCTGGTCATGCCGGCGCGGTTAGTTTGGCTGGTAGTTGTTGGTGTAGCCATCTTACTTGACCTCCTGTGCCAGTATGGTCTCTTTGACCCAGTTGGACGTAAGTGGAAGCCCGTCACTGTGGCAGGCTGAAATGAGTTTGTGTCCCTGCTCAGGCATGGTCATACTCAGGATTTGGCGCAACTGGCCGTCGCGATTGGCCTCGACCACGTAGACGCGTTGATGGCTTTTGACGAACTCGTTGACTTCAACCGTGCACGGCAGGGCGCGCAGCCGCAGGAAGCTGGTTTTTGGACCTTTGTCCTGTTCCAGTAAATGACGGGCCTCTTCTACCGCCGGAATAGTTGACCCATAGGCAATAATGCCGACTTCCGCGTCCTTTTCGGTTTCGATGACCGGCTTTGGGACGAGCGTTCGAGCGGTTTCGAATTTGCGTCGCAGGCGGGCCATATTGGCTTCCCAGGTTTTGGCGTCCTCAGTGTAGTGGGCGTTCTCGTCATGACCGGTGCCGCGCCCAAGCCAGGCAGAGGCCGGGTGACGGTTGCCGGGGATGGTGCGGTAGGGGATGGCGTCGCCGTCCACGTCCTTGTAGCGTGCCCACAAGCCGTTTGTCTTTTCCAGATCTTTTTCCCAAAGGGTTTTGCCGCGATCCATGCGGACATCCGGGTATTCGAACGGCTTGGTCATCCATTGGTTCATGCCGAAATCCAGGTCGCTCAAGACGAAGACAGGCGTCTGCAGGCGTTCGGCCAGGTCGAAGGCGCGCCAGCCAAACTCGAAGCACTCGTTGACCGAACCGGGCAGGAGGATGACGTAGTTGGTGTCACCGTGACCCATGAAATACGTGAAGGTCAGGTCGCCTTGCGAGGTGCGCGTGGGCAAGCCGGTGCTTGGTCCGATGCGTTGAACGTCCCAGATGACGAGCGGGACTTCGGCGTAATACGCCAGGCCGGCGTATTCCGTCATCAGGCTAAAGCCAGGGCCGGAGGTGGAGGTCATGGAACGTAGGCCGGCCCAACCCGCGCCAATGGCCATGCCGATGGCAGCCAGTTCGTCCTCGGCCTGAACGGCAGCGTAGGTATTCTTGCCTTCGGCGGTTTTGCGCAACTGAGGCAGGTATTCATTCAATGATTCAGCCAGGCTGGAAGCCGGTGTGATCGGATACCAGGCCACGAACTGCACGCCGCCGTAGATTGCGCCCAGCGCAGCGGCCGTGTTGCCGTCAGCCATGATCAGGCCGGCGGTCTTGTCCATCGGCTCGACGAAGTAGGGGTCACTTTTGGTCAGGTTGGCAGCGGCCCAGTCAGCGGCGGCTTTGACGGTGGCGAAGTTCGAGGCGACGGCCTTGGATTTGCCGCCAAAGTGGTAATCCAGCGCCTGGCGGATTTTGTCCAAATCCATGTCGAGAATCTGGGCGAGTACGCCGACATAAACCATATTGGCGATGTAATCACGCAATTTCGGGGAAACATCCGCGACGCTGGCGAGCTGCTTGACTGGCATCGGGTAGACGGTGATGTCCGCGCGGTGGATGGGCAGTTTGATATCGTCAGCGTAGAAAAAGGCTCCACCGGGCAGAACACTCGCCAGGTCGCGCTCGAACGAGGCCGGGTTGATGCAAACGACAATTTCATGCTCATCGCGGCGGGCCATGAATCCATCCTTGTTGACGCGGATGGTGTACCAGGTCGGTTGTCCTTGGATATTGGAGGGGAACAAGTTCTTGCCCGAAACGGGAATGCCCATCTTGAACAAGGCTCGTAACAATGTCGTATTTGCAGTCTGGCTGCCGGAGCCGTTGACGGTTGCGATGGTGATGCTGAAATCGTTGATTATTTTTGAGACGACAGGCATGGTTCTCTCCTAATTTGTTTAGGTCGCTGAAGGTGGGCGCTGCGTGATCAGATCGGTATGCTCTAACAGGGCGTGATAGCCGGCTTCGTAATCTTGGTTGCAAATTGCTTCTACCATTTTCTGGTGGTATCCCCAAACTTCTTCGAGATAATGGTAGTCAGCATAAACGTTCAGGCCGACGGCTTCGTAAGCCTCCCAATAAGCTTCCAGCAAACCGGTGACGAAGGGATTTTCCAGGCGACGATAGATCATGAGGTGAAGTTCGCGGTGCTCGGCATGGGGGATTTGTGCTGGTGTGCCGCGCAGTTTCTCCCAGGCGCGGCGGATCACGTTGTTCAGTGCGCTTCTGTCCTCAGCGGTCAACTTTTGGACGGCCTCGTGCCAGTAGGTCATCTCGATGTGTTTACGCAGGTCGGCAAAGGCCTGGAAATGAGTTTTGTCCAACGCCAGGGCGTAAGCCAGGCTTTGGCGGACGGCCGGCAAAAATGAGTACGCTTTACGCCGGATGCCGATGCGTGGCCGCACCTCGACCAGGCCGAGGGCGCGGGCGACCTCGAGCTGTTCGCGCAACGCGGCGATGCCAACGCCCAGCTCCTGACTCAGGTCGGCCAGCGATGGCAAACTTTGATCCTCCGCTTGCTCGTGGTTGACCAGATAGCGGAGGAATTCAGAAAGTAGGTCGGGTGAATTGTGTTCGCGGGACATAGGATAATAAATACGATTAATCAGATTAGTTCTATGAAAAAAAGTATATCATCAAAGCTTATATCAGTCAAGAAATACCCTTATCCCTTCAAGAACTCTGCCACCGCAGAGGCCATCAAGGCCGCGCCGCGGGGGAGGGCGCCTTCATCGAAATCGAAGCGGGGATGGTGGTGGCCGGCATCCAACCCCTTTTCCTTGTTTGCCGAGCCGATAAAGAAGAAACAACCGGGCGCTTTTTCCATGATAAAGGCGAAATCTTCCGAGCCCATGGTTACGTAATCACCGCTGTCAATTGTAGCTTCGGGGAACACCTGGCGAGCGACGGCTGCAATGCGCGCCGCGCTCTCTGGCTGGTTGATGACCGCGGGCGTCAGGCGTTGCAGCTCGACCTCGGCGCGGCAGCCCATTGTCTCGGCCAGCCCATACACAATGACCTCGAAGCGTTCCAGCACCTTTTCCCGGACTTGCGGCTCGAAGGTGCGGATCGTGCCCGCCAGCTCCACGGCTTGCGGGATGACGTTGAAGGCCTCGCCGCCGTGGATAGTACACACGCTGACCACCGCGGCCTGCAATGGAGGAACATTGCGGGCAACGATGCTCTGCAGCGCGGCGACGATCTGGGCTGCGGCCAACACCGGATCAGCAGCCAGGTGCGGCACGGCACCGTGTCCGCCCTTGCCGCGCACCTTGATCTTGAAAAGCTCGGCGCCGGCCATGGCCGGGCCGCAGGCAATCCCAAGCCAGCCGAGCGGCTTTTCGTTCCAGAGGTGCAGAGCCAGGGCCAGGTCAGGTTTTGGATTTTCGAGAACACCCGCAGCGATCATTCCTTCTGCACCGCCCAGCCCTTCCTCGGCCGGCTGGAAGATGAACTTGACCGTTCCAGCCAGCTCCTGGCGATGGGCATGGAGCATCCTGGCTACGGTCAGGCCGATGGCAGTGTGACCGTCGTGGCCGCAGGCGTGCATTACGCCGGGATTTTGGGAGGCATAGGCTGCGCCAGTTTCCTCGAGGATGGGCAGGGCATCCATGTCGAAGCGCGCCAGGATGACCGGGCCGGGTCGCGCGCCTTCGAGCAGCGCGACGATGCCGGTCTCGGCGATGCCGGTGTGCACCTCCAGTCCGAGGGAAGTCAATTCACGCGCAACGATGCCGGCTGTGCGAACTTCCTTGAATCCGAGTTCGGGGTGCATATGGAAGTCGCGCCGCAGGGATTGGGTGTATTCGAAGAGCGATTGGGCTTCGGAAAGAAAGTCGGTCATTGTGAACTCCGTTGTTAATAGGCTCTCTGGGATTTGCCGTGATAGGCCAGCATATCTGGCGTTTGGCGTAAGGCGGATTGCCAATCCGCCCCACATCTGGCGGTATATCACGCCGATTCCCAATGAACCTGTTAATAGTGCAGAAGAGGCGGCTCC
>Ga0210042_1000693_pt1 | contig 29894 bp, 24 predicted proteins | sample CryGeymeta201518_FD_183982 | JGI IMG/M metagenome (GOLD analysis project Ga0210042, IMG submission 183982) | Groundwater microbial communities from Crystal Geyser aquifers in Utah, USA - Crystal Geyser metaG 2015-18 (SPAdes) (version 2) | ecosystem: Environmental > Aquatic > Deep subsurface >... | reverse complement strand
AGAATGTTCTCCGTCTCTTTGCGCCACTCTTCGCCATGACTACTTAGTATTCCAAACTGTCGTCACTTCTTCTTTCAGTTTCTCGAACTCAGGGTCGCCTGTGACTAAATCCGCTTTGCGGAGTTTTGCCAGCGCGGCGGCATAACAATCCGCGTAAGAAATACCGCCTCTGGACTTATAAATTGCGGCCTGCTGTGTAAGTTCCCAATCAGCGTCCACGATTTCAATGGACATACCGCGAATTTCCTGCACGATGGAATCCGCCTGTTGTGGCGACACTTCGCGCGCCACCGAATACCAGACTTCGCCCAGGTTGACCACGCTCATCTCCAGCTTTACATTGCCTGCTTCAGCCTCCAGCAGCAAGCCGCGTACATAGTCTGCGCCCGGTTCATCTCCAAAAAAGGCAATCAACGCGAAGGTGTCGAGAATTTTGGTGGCTGTCATGCTATTCACGCTCCGCATCTTTGCGTCGCTCTTCCATCAGGGCTTTCAAAACACCCTTGCCTTTGAGTATACCTTGCAGACGTTTAAGCGATTCCTCATTTACGGGCTTGAGAATGATCGCTTCGCCGTTGTCTGTGACAGTGATTTTCGTACCAGGTATAATCCCATATTTTCGCCGCAAGACAGCGGGGATGACAATCTGGCCTTTTACAGTGGCGTAAGTTTCCATATATAACTCCTTTTTATTTTTATCTTACACCACAATCAATAGTAAGTCAAATAGGTCAGAAGTAATACTCGCAACACGCCAATGCTCGTCAAATCGCGGTTGAAGGTTGCACGTTGCAAGCTAACCTGCAACTTGCAACCTTTCAACCTGAAACCGGTTAGAACATCGCCTCCATCGTCATCGCAGGATGGTTGTGCGCCCCCAGCCAGGCCAGCAATTCGTCCACCGTGGTGGCATTGCGCTCGTCGGCGATCTTGGCAAGCAGGTCGGGATCGCCTTCGCGCTCGGCGACGGCTTTGAATTCCTCGGCCATGGTTTCCTTGAGCACGCTGCTCATCCAGACCACGCGCTTGAAGCCGCCTTCGGCCGAGATGAACTTGGGGCTGATGAGATAGAACTTGCCAACGCCCATCACACCCGGCGTCTGCAAGCCGCCGCCGGCAATACCGGCCAGCGTGCTGAAGGTCATGCCGGCTGGGGTCATGCTCGTATCCTCGCGGCTCAACACCATCACGCCGTTGGCCTCCGGGATCAACATCACGATGCACTCGAAGCAGCCGCAAGCCGTCATCGGGTTTTCCATGATGGAGTACATGGCGACCTCGTTGACCACGCCGTGCGAGCCGATCTTTGCGTAGTCGTTGGTGCCTTCCCAGTAACCCTTGACCGGGTCCACTTGCTTGCCCAGCTTGATCGGCTGGTTCGGACCGGTCGGGTTGATGCTGAATGAAGCCTTGCAGTCCAGCCAGTTGTACGCGCCGCACAGTCCCAGCCGCTGCGGGCTGACCACGCAGACGTGGTTGGGCGCAAAGGATTGGCACAAAGTACACGAATAGAACTCTTCTACCTTATCATCGGTCAGGTCAGCCAGGCGCTTGTTACGGTAGTCATACGCGGCGCGCGCCTTCTCCAACCACTCATTCATCAGCTTGGGATCGGTGTAAATCGTCACAGAGATCTTATCCACGATAGCGCCAAAGTCCTCGTGGAAGCGGGCGTGCAGGATCTTGCCGATGTGCTCCAGGTTGAAGCCTTTGTCGGCCGCCGCGTTCGAGATGCGGATCCAGGCAATATCGCGCTGGCCGACGTGCTGAATGCCCGAGGCGCCATTGACGAAATAGTGGAACTGCCGCTCCAAGACCGGCTCGAAGTCCTTCTGCATTTGCCGCCCGGCTACCGTAGCGACAACGCCAACATCTAAAAAACCTTGCGGCGGAACATTGGAAAAGTCAGGGCCAACGACCTCGATCTTGCCGTCCACGACTTCTTCCAACTTAGCCATTTGCAGGTACTCGAAGCAGCGGCTGTGTTTGCCGCCAAACTCGACGCGCAGATCCGCTTTGCGCACCACCTCGCCCTCGAAGGCCGAGCCATACGGCACCGGCACGTCTACCGTGGAGACCTTGACCTTGACGCCGCGCACCTCGATACATTTTTGTACCAGGCGCTCGGCTTTTTCCAGATCATCCTTACCTTCGATCTGCTCGAAAGGCATGGAGACGACGTGTTCGTAGGTCGTCACGCCGGTCGGCAGGATTTCAGGAATGATCGTATCGGCGATGACCGGGAAGCCGTAGTTGATCGCGCCGGCCGCGGCGGCGTACTTCAGGTCATCCACTTCGCCGAGGGCCAGCACGAAGGCAAAAACGCGGTCCTTGTTGTAAAGCAAGATTTCGCGCGCCTGCCCGCCTTTGAGACCGCCGAAAGTCAGCGCCGAACGGGTCGCAAAACCCAGGGCGTAGATGGCGCTGATCGTATCCGTGCCGAAGGGCACCGTGTAAGTATCATAGCCCAGTTCCACGCCCTCTTCCATCAATTGATGGATAATACTTCGACCGTTGACGTTGCCGGAGAGGAAGCACAGAATGTTACGCTTCTGAAGTTCGCGCACGATCTTGACAGCGACTTCGTTGGATTTAGCGCAGCCGACGATAGCCGCGAAGCCGGGCATGCGGCCATCCACCAGTTGGATGCCCCACGAGCGCAGGCGGATGTCGTCTATTGGGCCATTGAGATGACCCGTCAGGGCACTCACTTCCTCGGCTTTTTCGCCGTTTTCGGGACTGGTGAAGGTGGTGCCGCCAGCCAGTTTGAATCCGGCCACTGGTTCAGGCTGGAGTCCGTAAACAAAGCGAACGCCCTCGATGGTCTCGGCGGCGAGCAGCGTCGCCATGCCGCTGTCGAGAGTCTCGCCCAGGTAGGGAGTCCATTTGCTCGTGGACGGGATCGGGTGCAGCAGGCCGCGGGCGTGTTCGAGAATGGGTTTCAACTGGCCGAGCGTTTCCACCTGCACGCCGGTCATCCCCAGGATGGTTGGCATGAAATAGGCGGTATTCGGAAAAGCGACCTTGGTATCCGGCCCTTTTTCGGCCAGGGCCTTATCGAGCATCAACTCGGCCTCGGTGACCAGGGCGTTTGCGCCACGCATGGCGCGGGTAGCAATATACTTTGACATAGATTCTCCGTATCTTTGAGTAAAACGTAATGCGTAAAACGTAAATCACGCATTACGTTTTACGTTTCACGTTCTAGTCAGCCGCAACTCCATAGATAGCCTCGCGCCGTTCTTCCAGCGGCAAGGCCTCTAATGCAAGCATACGCGCATCCCCACTGCGCCCAAACCTGGCGGGGTCGTAAACCGGAAGACCCAACGCGGCGCGCTTTTTGTCAATGTGCGCCAGCGTGGCCTTGATTACCTCATCCGGGTCGGAGATGAACTCCAATTTGCCGCCGTACAGTTTCTCCCAACCCTGGCTGATGAAATGCAGGACTTTGTCGCTATCCGAGACCCGGTCCGGCATTCCGCTGACCGGCGAGGCGCCGCTCATGATGACGTAGGCGCCCGAGGCCACGCAGTACGTGGCGATGGAAAGGGCTTTCTCGCTCATCCACTCCGGCGCCAGGCCGACTGCTGGCACCTGATCAATATCATCACCCAGGCCGCCCTCTTCTACCACCTGGGTCAGGACGGTCAAAATCCGGCTATTGTCCACGCACGAGCCCATGTGCAGAACAGGTGGGATGCCGATCGTTTCGCAGATCTCGCGCAATCCTGGCCCGACCTCCGTCAGCCCAGCTTCGCCGAGCATCAGTCCCAGCTTGGCGGCCGCGATGGCTCCACAGCCAGTCTCGACAATCAGCACATCCTGCTTGAGCAATTCTTTGGCAACATGGTTGTGCAGGTAGTCGTGGCTGCTGCGTGGGTTGTTACAGCCGACGATGGCCGCCACACCGCGGATGCGCCCGGCCATGATGGCGTCGTTGAGCGGCCGGAAAGAAGCCCGGTAAGAACCGCCCAGCATGTAGTTGATATATTCGTGCGAGAAGCCGGGGATCAGATCCTCGCGTATCTGCGGGATATGAGTCTTGCCGCGGTTCTTGTAGTTATCAATCGCCTCTTTCAAGATTTGCCTGGCAATGGTCAGCGCCTTATGCTCGTCGAATTCGATATGCGTGGCGCCCGTGATGCGCACCTTGGGCGAGGTGGTGATGATTTTAGTGTGGAAGTTCGTAGCCAGGCTAACCAGCGCCTGCATGATGCACTGCACATCCACCACCATGGCTTCCACCGCGCCGGTCAGGATGGCTAATTCCTGTTGCAGGAAGTTGCCCACCGCAGGGATACCCTGGCGCATGAGGATCTCATTCGCCGTGCAGCAGATGCCGGACAATTGGACGCCCTTGGCCCCGGCGGCTTTGGCGTATTCGATGATTTCCGGGTCCTGAGAGGCGGCGACGATCATCTGGCTCAAGGTTGGCTCGTGACCATGCACGATGACATTGACCATGTCATCTTTCAGTACGCCCAAATTCGCCTGCCCCAATACCGGCGCCGGCGTGCCGAAGAGAATATCTGAAATATCCGTAGCGATCATCGAACCGCCCCAGCCGTCCGCCAAAGCGAGGCGGATGGCATGCTGGAGGATATGCTCCGAATCTTGGTCATTGCCGATGTGGGTGCGATGCAAAGCCTCGACCACCTCGCGGTCAATCCCACGCGGCACCACTTTGAGTTGATGCCATAGCTGTTGGCGTTTCTTGGGAGCGCGGATGACCGGCGCGACCTCGCCCTTCTGCTGCCCAAATTGGGCAATATACAGGTCGGCCAGATCGTTCGCGATCTCTTGCGGCGAGCGCTTCTCAATGGGAATGCCGTATTTGGAAGCCACGATGCGCAATTTCGCCACGTCGCGGATGGTATAGCCTTCTGCCTCGCCGTTGGCAACAGCCTTGAGTGTGAAAGCCATATCCCGGCCGTGGTCGGAGTGGGCAGCCGCGCCGGCTGCAATGGCACGGATCAGATTACGCGCCTGGATGGTGTCAATGGTCGCGCCGCAGACGCCCGTCTGACCTTCCTTGGTTAACCGGCAAGGGCCCATGCCGCATTGCTTGCAGCACATGCCCGCCCCACCGATATTACAGGGGGCCATTTCATCGGCACGGCTGAATGCAGTGCCGATGCCTAATTCCTCAGCCCGGATCAGCATCTCCTGTGCAGCCGGATCAGAGCTTTGCTGTTGAGCAGTTCGCTTGGTTGCCATGATTATTTCTCCTCATCCATACTTCTAATTGGACCCATCCCTGGGCAGGGCCAGAGCGGGCGTCCCCGGTAAGCTACCTGTTGGGAAAAACTGACGGTCTTCTTGATCTGCTCGTATACAGCAGTATGGCGCATGAACGGTGACGCGCCATCCTCCGTACCGACCGCCTTCCCGGATTCAGCGTGAAACTGCCACTCGCCCAGGTAGCCAGCATCCTCTAGCCTGGTCTGAAGCTCCAGGTCGTTGACCTTTTTCTCGTCGTAGGTCACCTCGACGACCCGGAACGCGCTGCTGGCGTAGACATCCTCGACGCCTGGGATTTCAAGCAAAATACGGCGAACATCACTCACGTGATGATCGCCGTACATGGCAGGGACGTGAAACGTTTTCGTTTGCATGATAGACACCTCCTGTAAAGTTTATAAGAATGGATTTCCTCATTAGTTTATTTTACATCACAAAACAGTATTATTGTGATTCTAACCACAAGCATAACATTTCTCCAGATATTCTAGCATTGGGATTGGCGTCTGGAGCATATTTGTGAGTATTGTCAGCCAAAAGAGGGATTAATGTCGCCGTCCACCATGTCATTTTACACGACCTTTAAATGCAATTGCACAGGTTTGAATCGCCCGTTATAATGCCCGTATGCACAGATTGACTTCGTTTGTCTCAATGCTATTTCTTTTACTCCTTACAACTTGCCTGACACCCTCGAGCGCGCAGGCAAAAGTCAGCATTCCTCAGCCGCTACAGGTTTCCAGCGCGTACGATTTGATTCAGGCGGTCAACGACCTGCGCGCAAGCTATGGCCTGCCAGCTTATCAACCCAATTCGATCTTGATGGCTGTAGCACAGGCACACTCGGAGTATCAAGCCTCGATTGGCACTTGGACACATATTGGACCAAACGGGGAAAGTCCAAGAGATCGCGCTATTGCCGCTGGATATCCTGCAAGCGGTTATTTCTCTGAAAATGTTTATAAGGACGGTTCGAATTTGTCGGCGCAAGCCGTGGTCAATGCCTGGATGGGCGACGCTCCTCACCAAAACACGATGCTCTCCTCCACCCTCCAAGATGTGGGCGCAGGCGTCGCCACCGCAGGCAACTATGTTTATTACACGCTGGACGCCGGCCTCTCGACGGGAGGACAGCCAGCCGCTTATACCCCCGGTACTACCGCGCCGACTAAAATTCCTGTCGTCAGCACCCGCACGATCATCCCCAATACGCCCAACGCGGACGGCTCGATCATTCACATTGTCCAACCTAACGATTCGTTGATCGTCATCGCCATCGCTTACGATGTTCCGGTTGACGATCTGTTGAAACTGAACAACCTGCAGCTCAATTCCGTCATCCGCACCGGCCAACAGTTGACCATCCGCCCGGCATTTACACCCACCCCCACGCTGCCCACCTCGACCCCGACCCGCCGCCCCACGCCAACCTCCTGGCCAACCTCGACCGCCACTACGACACCGACCAGCACCCCGGTCACCGCTACGCCGATACCCAAAGCCGCCATACCCCTCTCAACGGGGATGATTTCCGTGTCCGCGATCATCCTGCTGGCGCTGCTGGTGGCTGGAGTGGTGGCCTGGCTTGGGTCAAGGGGAGCCAACAAATGACCTAATTGATGCCGTCCGTAAGGTACAGACCCTAAAGGTTTCCTTTGCTATCCGTCGCCATGTCAAGCGGGATGACTTTGCTTGTCGAGATGATAATCGGTCGGAAAAACCTTTAGGGTCTCATTATTACTTCGCCTTACCCTGCGCGGCGACCGCCTCGGCCGCCTTACGGACGGCCTCCGCGTCGCCGAGATAGTAGTGCGTAACCGGCTTCAAGTCCGCACTCAGTTCGTAAACCAGCGGGATGCCGGTCGGGATATTCAACTCCGGGATTTCCTCATCCGAGACATCATCCAAATACTTGACCATCGCCCGCATACTGTTGCCATGCGCCGCGACCAGGACGCGCTGACCGGATTTTACCGCCGGAGCCAGGGTGCTATGCCAATAAGGCAGCACGCGAGTCAATGTATCTTTCAACGATTCGCACTTCGGTAGTTCATCCGGTTTTAGGGAAGCATAGCGCCGGTCGAAACGCGGGTGGCGGGGATCGTCCATCTCCAGGGGCGGCGGCGGGATATCGTAACTGCGCCGCCAAATCTTGACCTGCGCTTCGCCGTACTTGCTCGCCATTTCCGCCTTGTTCAAACCTTGCAATGCGCCGTAATGGCGTTCGTTGAGCTGCCAGGCATTGACCACCGGCAGCCACTCCACATCCATTTCTTCCATGACGATCCAGAGCGTCTTCACGGCGCGCTTGAGTACGGACGTATAGGCAACATCGAAAACATAGCCGCCCTCGCGCAGCAATTGACCGGCCGAATGCGCCTCGGCGCATCCCTGCTCGGTCAGGCCCACATCCGTCCAGCCGGTAAAACGGTTTTCGAGATTCCAGGTGCTTTGCCCATGACGCAGCAGCACCAATTTATACTTGGTTTCCATAGTTAGTTTACTCCACAGTAAACCGCCAGGAGCTAAAGCGCCTGGCGGTTGGTTTACACTATCCTGATTATCGTATCGCCAGTTCAGTTTCAGGGTCGAACAGGTGGAAGTTGTCCATGTTGAAGGCCACCTGCACCTTCTCGCCGATGTGGAAATTCGTGCGCGGGTCGACGCGGGCGATAAAAGTGTTCGGCCCGCTGACCAGGTACAGGAAGATCTCGTTGCCCATCAACTCGGTCACGTCCACCTTCGCTTCGATGTTCTCGGCGTGGATGCCGGGCGGGGTGAAAGCCGGGTTGAAGATGTCTTCCGGGCGGATGCCAAAGACGACCGGGTGATCCACGTAGTTCTGCAATTTCCTGGCGCGATCCCCCGGAATAGGCACGGCGAAATCGCCCGAATCGACCAGCAGCTTATTGCCATCCTTGCGCAGCTTGGCTTTGAAGAAGTTCATCGCCGGAGAGCCGATGAAGCCAGCGACGAACATATTCTCCGGCTTGTCGTACAGGTTCTGCGGCGTGTCCAACTGTAGCAACAAACCCTTGTTGATGACCGCGATGCGGGTGGCCATGGTCATGGCTTCTGTCTGGTCGTGGGTGACGTAGATGAAAGTGGTTTGCAGGCGATGATGGAGCTTGCTCAACTCGGAGCGCATGGCCACGCGCAGCTTGGCATCCAGGTTGGAGAGCGGCTCGTCGAAGAGGAAGACTTTCGGTTCGCGGACGATGGCGCGCCCGACGGCGACGCGCTGGCGCTGGCCGCCGGAGAGCTGGCGCGGCTTGCGGTTCAGGTATTCGGTAATGCCCAGGATTTCGGCGGCGTCGCCAACCCGGCGCTTGATCTCCTCCTTGGGAGTCTTGCGCAGCTTGAGGCCAAAGGCCAGGTTATCGTACACCGTCAGGTGCGGGTACAGCGCGTAGGATTGGAAGACCATGGCAATATCCCGGTCTTTGGGCGGCACATCGTTGACGACGCGGTCGCCAATTTTTATCGTGCCTTGGGTGATCTCTTCAAGACCGGCAAGCAGCCGCAGGGCGGTCGTCTTGCCACAGCCTGAAGGGCCGACGAATACCAGGAATTCTTTATCCGCGATCTGTAAGTCCAAATCGTTGACCGCAACAACGTTGCCGAATTCCTTCGTGACGTGATCGTACGTAACACCAGCCATTTGAAACCTCCGTTTCGTGAGAGTATAGTGGCTTGATTATATATCAATTTTGCCAACAACAAGCAACCCCAACAATCTTGGAATCAGAGTAAAATTTGTTTCATGACCGAAGACGTGACCCCCATCCGCCAGCAATACCTGGAAATCAAACGCCAGTATCCCGACGCCATCCTGTTCTTCCGCCTGGGTGACTTCTACGAAACCTTCGACGAGGACGCCGAGACCGCGGCCCGCGAGCTGGACATCGTGCTGACCTCGCGGCCGATTGGCAAGGGCCTGCGCGCCCCGCTGGCCGGCATCCCCTATCACGCCGTGGAAAATTACCTGTCGCGCCTGATCGAGAAGGGCTATCACGTCGCCATTTGCGAACAGGTTGGCGACCAGCCCACCAAAGGCATCTTCCCGCGCAAGGTGGTACGCGTGGTCACGCCCGGCACGATCGTCGAACCCGGCCTGCTGCCCGGCGATGCCAATAATTACCTCGTCGCGCTGGTACTCGACACCTCGCTGTCCGACAGTTCAACCGTCGGACAACAAAGGGCAGGAATCGCCTACGTGGACATCACCACCGGCGAATTTGCCGCCACCGAAATAGAGGCGGCCGACCTGGCAGCGGAAGGGCAGCCTTCAGGCTCGCCCCTACGTGCTGAAATTGCCCGCCTGCGCCCGGCCGAGATCATCCACCCCGATAATGTCATTCTGCCCAATGGTATCGCCGGGCACGTCACGCCATGGGTCGCCTGGCGCTTCGAGCCGGGCAAATGCCAGGAAACCCTCTTATCCCATTTTGGCGCCTCCACGCTGGAAGGCTTCGGGCTGAAAAATCTACCGCTCGCCATGCGCGCCGCGGGCGCCATCATCCAATATCTCAAAGAGACCGAGGGCGCGGCGCTCAATTTGCTGACCGGCCTGCGCGTTTACAGCCTATCCGAGTTCATGACCCTGGACGCCGCCACCCGTCGCAACCTGGAACTGACCGAGACCCTACGCGGCGAGAGCAAAGGCTCGCTGCTCGGCGTGCTCGACCAGACGGTCACACCGATGGGCAAACGCTTGTTGCGCCAATGGGTCAACCAGCCGCTGCTGGATGTCCATCGCATCTGCCTGCGACAGGATGGGGTGGCGTTCTTCTTCGAGAACTCGCTGAAGCGCGCCGAGCTGCGCGCCGCGCTGAAGCCGCTGGCCGACCTGGAACGCCTGACCAACCGCATCCTCTCCGGCCACGCGCAGCCGCGCGATCTGGTAGCGATGAGGGAGACGTTGGTGAGGTTACCGATAATTCGAGGGATATTTGATAAGGTAGGCGATAGGGGGATAGGAGATAAGAAGATAGGAGATAGGGGGATAGGAGATAGGGAGATAGGAGATAGGGGGATAGGAGATACCCCTACCACCCTACCTCCTAACTCCTATCCCCTATCTCCTAACTTCCATATATGCGAGGAAGAACTCTCACTCCTCCAATCCGCCATCGCCGACGACCCGCCCGCCACGCTGCAAAATACCGGCATCCTCCGCCCCGGTTACTCCGCTGAACTGGATGGCGTCATCGAGGCCTCCCGTCACGCCCGCGAATGGATCAACAACCTGGAAAACGTCGAGCGCCAGCGCACCGGCATCAAATCCCTGAAGGTGGGCTACAACAAAGTATTTGGGTATTACCTCGAGATCTCTCACGGACAGGTTGCCAAAGCACCCCCGGATTACATCCGCAAGCAGACGCTGGTCAACGCCGAACGCTACATCACGCCGGAGATGAAAGAATACGAAACTCTGGTGCTGAACGCCGAGGAACGCATCCGCGAGATAGAGCTGCGCTTGTTCCGCGAGGTCTGCGCGACGCTGGCAAAGTCCGCGGCGCGCTTGCTGGACACGGCGCGTGCGCTGGCCGACCTGGACGTGCGCGCCGCCTTAGCCGAGTCCGCTGCCCTGGGAGGTTACAGCCGGCCCGAGGTCCGGGAGGAGGACGTGCTGGACATCCGCGAAGGCCGCCATCCGGTCGTCGAGCAAACATTGCAAGGCGAACGCTTCGTCCCCAACGATGTCACCATCGAGAAAGGTGAGATCGTGCGCGTCATCACCGGGCCGAACATGTCGGGCAAGTCCACGTACCTGCGGCAGGCGGCGCTGATCGTGCTGATGGCGCAGATAGGGTCGTTCGTCCCGGCGGCTTCTGCAAAGATCGGCCTGGTGGACCGCATCTTCACCCGCATCGGCGCGCAGGACGAGATCCAGGCCGGGCAGTCCACGTTCATGGTCGAGATGATCGAGGCGGCTAACATCCTGCATCACGCCACGCAAAGGTCGCTGCTCATCCTGGACGAGATCGGGCGCGGCACCAGCACTTACGACGGCGTCTCGATTGCCTGGGCGGTGGTCGAGTACATCCACAACCACCCGCAACTGCGCGCCAAGACGCTCTTCGCCACCCACTACCACGAGCTGACCCAACTGGCGGACCTGCTGCCAGGCGTGCGCAATTACAGCGTGGCCGTGACCGAAGCGGACGCCAAAGTCGTCTTCCTGCACAAGATCGTGCCAGGCGGCGCGGACCGCTCTTACGGCATCCACGTAGCGCAACTGGCCGGGCTGCCGAGGCCGGTCATCCAGCGCGCCAGCGAGATCATGCGCGAACTGGAGAAATCCTCCGGCCAGGCGGTGCACATTAACCCGCATGCCGCGCAGCAGGCCGCGCTCTTCCCGGAGACCAGTCCGTTGCTGGATGAGCTTAAATTGCTTGATGTGAATTCGTTATCGCCAATCGAGGCGTTGAACAAGCTGTTCGAATGGCAAAGAAAATACCTGGAAAAGCAATGATATACTTGATGTAAGCACCCGAAAAGACGAGAGGCTACCATGTTAGTCGAAACCCGCTATGAACATGTCATGCTCAGCGACGCCAGAATTCCGATGATCTCTGGTACGGATATGAAAGTGACCGAACTCGTCCTGGCGCATATCGCTTACGGCTGGAGTCCGGAGGAGCTTCATTTTCAGTTTCCGCATTTGACGCTGGGGCAAATTTATTCTGCACTCGCCTACTATTGGGATCATCGGGAAGAACTCGACAAAAAAATTGAAGCACGCCTAGAAGCCACAGAGAAACTCCGCCGCGGAATTGGGGAAACGCCACTGATGGCACGCCTCAGGGCTAAGGGGTTGATTGCATGACGTTTGCGCTATACATGGATCATCACGTGCCCAAAGCCATCACAAATGGCCTGCGGCTGCGCGATATAGATGTATTGACTGCACATGATGATGGCGCGGACGAACTCGATGACACACGGTTGCTTGATAGAGCCAATGAATTGAAACGCATTCTCTTCACACAGGATGATGACCTGCTGGCAGAGGCAGCCGAACGCATGAGGAAAGGTACTCCTTTTTACGGCTTGATTTATGCTCATCAATTGAGATGCTCGATTGGAACGATCATTCGCGATCTGGAAATAATCGCAAAAGCGGGGGAAGTAGAGGAAATCACGAATCACATCCAATTCCTCCCGCTCTAACTACCGATCGAGGCGTTGAACAAGTTGTTCGAGTGGCAGAGAAAATATTTGGGTGAGTAGAGTCCCCGCGGAGGAATGATGATCCATTTACTGAAAGAAAAAGCGACACTCGCACAAATGCAAGAAATGCTCCAGGAATACAAGAGCATGGTCAAGATTGTTGTAGATATCCGCTTGCACACACTGGCCGGAGGCGGCGAGATGCACGCCGACTGCGAAACAGTGCTTCTTGAGGCGGGTAGCGAGCAGGATGATCTATGGGGAGCGAACTGGTATCCGGCTGAAGGACGGGTCGAGTTTGAGTCGCTCATCAATATCCGGCCCAGATTGGGAAATCGGAATATCCTGATCCAGGATGAAAAGGTACGCCAACAAGTAGATGCGATCGCTCACAGAATTCTCGGAGGTGTACAATGATAGACAGAGAAAAACTTCGCCAGCGCTTCCTGCGAGACGCGTTGCCGGTGCGCCTGGGAAATCTCTCTGCCACATTAGGGAGAATCTCGTCCAACGCCAGAGAGTCAAAGGATCAATCCATCGTTGGAAACCTTTTGGATGAGGCCAAACACTTGATCGAATGGACAGCCGCTGATGCAGATATAACGACTGCCGCAGAACTCGTGGAAATGCAGCGCTTGATCGCCCTCTGGCAGCGAGCCTGGGATTCGTCCGCCATAAACAGGAGCCAGCGCATATTGCTCGCCGCACAGGCAAAATCGTGGTCGGATAAGGCTCTCGATTTGTCCGGACTGGCGGGATGAGGCGGCTCTTTTACCCATGCGGCAGCTCAGGGTATGCTTTCACCTCATTCGGCTACTGAGTACCCAGGCCATTGTTATTGGCATCGCAACATCCGAATGTCTATTCGGCACTAATGACTGGCTAAAAGTCCATCACTTTTAGCGGGAAGTAAAGAGGAAGGAACTATGAGAAAAGGAATTGTGTGGTTGATAATTGTTGCTATATTCGGGGCAATTTTGAGTGCTTGTGCTACTCAAAAGCTGGAGCCTACTTTAACATTTGAACCAATCAGTACGCTATCTCCAACAGCAACTAATACATCAGTCCCAACAAATACGCCTGAGGCAACAATCGTTCCCACATTAGTTGAAACAGAGCAACCGACGATGGGTTCAACTCGTATCTCCGAAGTTGACCAGATGGTACAAGTGTATGTTCCCGCTGGCGAATTCATAATGGGGTCGAATGACGAAAATGCCAAAAGAACGCTTGAGGGTCGCTCCTATCCCGAAATTCCCGTGAATACAGTGTACCTGGATGGATATTGGATAGACAAATATGAGGTCTCCAACGGCCAATATGCTTTGTGCGTAGACGCTGGCGTTTGCCAACCCCCCATCGATTCAGAGTCCCATACTCGTGGAAAATACTTTGGTAACCCGGAATATTCGAATTATCCGGTCATCTGGGTGACTTGGTACAAGGCGCGGGCGTACTGCGAATGGACTGGCAGAAGGCTGCCAACCGAGGCGGAATGGGAGAAGGCCGCCCGTAGTACGGATGGACGTAAATATCCCTGGGGTAATGATCCATTGAGCGGAGAACGGGCAAACTTTTGCGATATTAATTGTCCTTATGATTATGCCAACGAACTCTACAATGATGGCTACGCAGATACATCACCGGTAGGAAACTATCCCGCAGGCGCCAGCCCCTATGGGGTGATGGATATGTCTGGTAATGTGTGGGAATGGACCGGTACGCTCATCCAGCCCTACCCCTATGATTCCACTGATGGACGGGAAAATCTGGATGCACCTGGTGAGCGGGCTTGGCGCGGAGGACCATGGAAAAATAGTGCGTGGTGGATGCGTTCAACCGTACGTTACCGCTCAGTTCCAAATTATTCTTGGGAGGTCTTGGGTTTTCGCTGTGCATCTTCGGAATAATGACCTTTACCCAGAGTGGTCAAGATGAAAACTCATAGCCCCATGCAAGAAAGGATTTATAATCAACGTACGACCCGTTCGGCAGAGTTCTCATGATGTGGATCCTCACCGTCCGTTCCCCCGTTTCTGAGCCGCGCGAATACATCCTGAAGCCAGGTGTACAGCGCATTGGCCGCGATGCTGGCAACGCCATCGCTCTGAGCGACAACCAAGTTTCACGCGTCCACGCCGAAATCCAGTTAGACACCCCTGGCCGCCACGTCGTCATCATCGACCTGGGCAGCACCAACGGCACCTACGTCAACCACCAGCGGCTGCCCACCTCCAAGCCCTACGTGCTGAGGCCGGACGACGCAATCCGCATCGGTTTCCACGAGATGCGCGTGGCCCACCCAGTGGAGAAGACACAGGTCAGCACGATTACCGAGAGTCTCCCCATTTCCCAGGCCATGGTTCTCGAGTCGCTCGACCGGCACGCCATCCTGCTCTACGAGATCATTGACCGGCTGAACAAGGTCTTCGACATCGAAGGGGCGCTGAGAGAGATCGCCGCGCTCATGCAGCGGTCGCTGGGCGTCGAAAAGTGCGGGATTTTCCTGCCGCACCAGTTCAAGGATTTCGCCGGGCTGAGTTTTCCAACCACTTACGCAAAACGCGCCATCCAGCAGCGCGAAGCGGTCTTCATCCCCAAATTGACGGTCAGCACGACCCAGGATATCAGCCCAAGCGCGGGGATGCTGCACATCCGCTCGTTGGTTTGCGTACCCGCCATCTTGAACGAGCAGGTGATGGCTCTCATCTATCTATACAACACTTCATCCAAAGGCCGCTTGCTGGACAAGAACGATTTACACGTGGCGGTGGCGGTGGCGCACCTGGCCGCCCTGACCATCGAGCGGGTGCACATGTCCGAAAAGCTGCAAGACCAGGAAAAAGTCCACCAACTGCTCAAACGCTTCCTGCCGCCCGCCGACGCCCACACGATGCTGGATAGCTATCTCAAGACCGGCAACCTGCCCGAACTGAGCGAGCAGACGGCCACCGTCCTGTTTGCTGATATCGCCGATTCCACGCACCTGGCTGAAAAGCTGGGGCCACAGCGCTTCGGGGCCATCTTGAACCGCTACTACCAGGATATGACCAACATCGTCTTCGGTCATGGCGGCCTGATTGACAAGTACCTGGGGGACGGGGTGATGGCCGTCTTTGGCATTTCCGGCGCTCGAAAGGATGTAGAGAGGCGGGCCGTAGAGGCAGGCTTGCAGATGCTGGAGCGGCTCGAGAAGAACTACGCCAACGAAGGCAACCCCATCAAAGTCGGCGTGGCAGTGAATACCGGCCCGGTCATGGCCGGCTACGTGGTCACGCAAGAGCGGGTCGAGCTTTCGGTGCTGGGCGATACGGTGAACGTCGCCTCCCGGATGGAGGCGCTGGCGCGGCCCAATCGCCTGTTCGTTGGCCCGCTCACCTACAAGGCCATCCAGGGATACTTCAAGCTGAGGAGTATCGGGCCGGTGGAGATCCGCGGGCGCACTGAACCGGTGCAGGTGCATGAGGTGGTCAGATCGCTCTGAGCGGAGCCGCCTGTTCGTGGCGGCGAAGTCGAAGGGCAGCAGTGCCTCGACTACAGGCAAAAAACGCCCTCCGCTCGGCACGAGAGGCTCTACGAGAGAATTTTGAAAAAAGTGCCACGTACCTGCAAAGTACGTGGCACTTCTCATTTTACGGTGCTTCTTTTTACGCGGCATCCAATGGCTTGGTGGGCGCTTTCGAACGCCGGATCGCCCAACCGACGCCGATCAGCAAAATGACAGCCACGATGAAAGCCCCCACACTTACGCCGCCTTCTGTCGCGCTGTACTTGACGATGACCGGCGCAGCCAGCAGGCTGACCAGGTTGACCACCTTGATCATCGGGTTCAAGGCCGGCCCGGCCGTATCCTTCAACGGGTCGCCGACCGTATCGCCAACCACGCCCGCCATATGCCGCTCGGAGCCTTTGCCGGTATTGGCAGCCAGGTCGCGCGGCTCGTCCTCGATGGTTTTTTTGGCGTTGTCCCATGCGCCGCCGGCGTTCGCCATATACACCGCCAGCAATTGTCCGCTCAGGATGATGCCCGCCAGGAAGCCGCCCAGGGCTTCGACTTGCAGGATCAAGCCGATGGCAAGCGGCATAAGCACCGAGATGGCTGCCAGCGGGACAAGCTCTTTCTGCGCCGAAGCGGTGGAAATGCCAACTACCCGGGCATAATCAGGCTGGACTGTGCCTTCCATGATGCCGGGAATCTTGAACTGCCGGCGCACTTCCTCGACGATCTGGCTGGCTGCACGGCTGACAGCGCGGATGGACAGCGAGGAGAACAACCACGGCAGCGCCCCGCCCAGCAGTAGGCCGACGAACACCTTCGTCTCCGAGACGCGGATGGATTCCAACACAGGCATTCCCAATTGCAGTTGGACGCGTCCCACATCGGTGATGTACGAGGCGAACAGGCTGACCGCGGCAATGACCGCCGAGGCAATCGCCACGCCCTTGGTGATGGCCTTGGTGGTGTTGCCCACCGCGTCCAGGTCGGCCATGATCTGGCGGGCTTTCCTGGTTTCCTCGTCCTTCAAATCATGCCAGGCCATCTCGCCGATGCCATTGGCATTATCCGAGATGGGACCGTAGGAGTCCATGGCCACGTTGTTGCCGGTGTGGCTCAACATGCCGATGCCGATCATAGCGACCGCGTAGAGCACATAAGTGGCATGTCCCTCGCCGCCGTACAGCATCAGAGCAAAGATGAAGCTGATGGCAATCACGACCAACGCCCACACGCTCGACTCCATCCCGACGGAAAGACCCGCCAGGATCGTCGTGGCCGGGCCGGTCTTCGTCGCCTCTACAATTTCCTTGACGGGCGGCTTTTTCGTCGAAGTGAAGTACGAGGTCAGCGGGTTGAATACCACCGCCAGCCCGACGCCGATGGAAGTCAACATTGCCATGCGCCAGTCATGGCAATATAAGATGGCCAGCAGGAACGACCACAGGACGGTGTTGACGCTGGACACTTCATAAGAGCGGAACATGGCTTCTTCGGCGTCGTGCGCGCGCATGAACTTGATGGGGAATTTTACCCAGATGGGCACAGTGAAAGTACCCAGGATAGAAGAGATCACCCCAATGGCGCGTATGATCAAGGGGTAGACGATCCATTTCAGGCTGTGAGTCGGGTCAACGGCCATGAGAGCCAGGCCCAGGATCAAGCCGGAGACGATGGTCACCTCATAGGATTCGAAGATGTCCGCCGCCATACCGGCGCAGTCACCCACGTTGTCGCCGACCAGATCGGCAATGACCGCCGCATTGCGCGGGTCATCCTCGGGGATGTCCTTCTCGACCTTACCCACCAGGTCCGCGCCGACGTCCGCGGCCTTGGTAAAAATACCGCCGCCGACGCGCATGAATAACGCCAGCAGTGTGCCGCCAAAGCCGAAGCCGAGCAGGGCATCCGGAGCCGCCTTACCGAATACGATAAAGATGAGCGTACCGCCAAAAAGACCCAGGCCATCGGTCAACATGCCAGTGATCGTGCCGGCATAATAGGCAATGGAGAGCGATTCATTGAAACCACGCCTTGCGGCAGAGGCGGCGCGCACATTGGCCTGAATGGCCATGCGCATGCCCAGTTGACCGACAAGCAGGGAAAACGAAGCGCCCATGACAAAAGCGATCGTCCGGCCAACGGCGACGATAATTTGGGCATTCTTGCCAAATTCGTTTGTGGCTTCACTGGTTGGGGGTACGATGTAAACGCTCAAGAAAAGCACCACCGTCAGTACCCCGATTATGGGCAGAATGGTTCGCAATTGGCGGCTTAAATAACTATCTGCACCAATGCGAATCGCATTCCAGACTTCTTGCATTTTTTGAGTGCCCTTGTCCTTCTTGAGCACGTTGCCGCGTAGCAGCCAGGCGTAGAGCAGGCTGATGAACGCAGTCAGCACCACCCCCAGGATGGCGATCTGCTCGAATGTGCTCAGCCCATGACGGCTGCCGAGCCAAAGTATATCCATGCATCCTCCTGTAGCAAGTATTATCAGTACTTCACGAAAAGGCTCTGTAGTGGCGACTTCGCGAAGCACCCTGGAAGGGTTAGTCGCTTCTTGGCCGAACGACTGCCTGCCCTGGCGGGCTAGGCCAGGGAAGTCGTTACTACGTTTTCGTGATCTACTGATTATTCAATGAAACGACCCAGACGCCTTGGCGTATGGGCCGCCTCGCTCAATTTTACTAAATACATTTTGAAAAGTCAAACAAATCGAAACACCAAAAAAGGATGAACTTGTAGAAACTGTTGAAAAGATTAGCATTTGATTAGAATTTTGCAAACCACTTGACTTTCGCCCTCGAATTATTGTATAGTGTTACGTGGTTGGATGTTGTTGTCCTCTTCCGGCACTGCTGCCTCAGGCTGTTGTGCCGTTTATTTCGTCACTTGAAATTCACCCCCCCTTTCCTCCCCCCATTTGCACCTTCAGGCATCTATCAAATCCGGTTTTCGGCGGCGCAAATGGGAGGACAGAGGGGGGGCAAAGGAGATCGAATGATACGTGTTGATGGACTCACCAAAGATTATGGCACGCGCCGGGCTATCGAAAACCTGACCTTCGAGGCCAGGCAAGGCGAAGTTGTCGGATTCCTTGGCCCGAACGGCGCCGGCAAGACGACCACGATGCGCATCCTGACCGGTTACATGCCTCCCACTTACGGGTCAGCCAAAGTGGCCGGTTTTGATATCGTGTCCGAATCGCTGGAGGTGCGCCGTCGCGTGGGCTATTTGCCCGAAACGGCGCCGCTGTACGCAGACATGACCGTCTACGAATATCTGAAGTTCATGGCCGACCTGCGCCACCTTCCCAACGCCGAAGATATGATAGACGATGCCCTTGAGATGGTCGGCATGGAAGAGCGCGCCGAGGGTTACGTCGGCGCACTCTCGAAGGGGATGCGCCAGCGGATCGGCCTGGCCCAGGCGCTGCTGCACAAACCCGAGGTGCTGATCCTGGACGAACCCACCATCGGCCTGGACCCGGCTCAAGTTGTGGAAGTGCGCAAAATTATCCGCGAGATCGGGAAAGAGCGGACTGTCCTGCTGTCCACACACATCCTTTCCGAAGCGCAAGCGCTATGTGACCGCGTGCTCATCATCAACAAAGGGCATATTGTGGTCGAGGACTCGCCTGAGAATTTGCAGGCGCGGCTGGTCGGCGCGGAACGCTCTATTCTACGCGTCAAAGGAGATGCGGACGAACTCGCGCCGAAGATCGCCGAGATCGAGGGCGTACAGAACGTCAAAGCACAACCGGATGGCTCGGTGGAATTCCAGTTCGCGCCGGGCATGGATGTGCGTCCACAGGTGGCTCGGGCGGTCATCAAGGCTGGGTACGATCTGCTGGAACTGCGTCCAGTTGGGATGAGCCTGGAAGAGATCTTCCTGGAACTGACGCGCGACAACACAAAGGAGAAGTGATCCCATGCGCAATATTTGGACAATCGCCCGCCGAGAATACCGGCATTATTTCATCAGCCCAATCGCTTACATTGTAGCCTTGGCTGTACTTCTGATCGTAGGAATCTACTTCGTTATAGTACTGTACTACGTTTCGAACCAGACGCTCATGTACGGGGCGACTGCGCCCGACATCAGCATCGTCATCGGGCCGATGGCTACGATATTCTTATTTGCGACGCCAGCCCTGACGATGCGCCTGCTGGCCGACGAACAGCGCATGGGCACCCTCGAACTCATGCTTACCGCCCCCATAAGAGATGGAGAACTGGTGATCGGAAAATGGCTTGGCGCTTTCTTGTTCACCCTGACCATCATAGCCATAACCCTGGTTTACCCCATTGTGCTCAACAAACTAACCAGCCCAGGCATTGACCAGGGCATCATGATCGCGAGCTACATCGCCATTATCTTGCTGGTCGCGTTGTATCTGGCGCTCGGAACGGCAATGTCGTCCTTCTTCAGCAACCAGTTCGCCGCCTTCTTTGCAACGCTTGCAGTGCTGCTCATCTTTTGGTGGCTCATTAGTTTGCCGACTTACATCATCCCAAGCGGCGTCTTCCACGACCTCTTCGTCTACCTGGATTTGAATGGCCGCTTCGGTTCGATGACGAGAGGCGTAATTGCACTCTCTGATGTTGTCTATCCAATCAGCCTGACCGTGCTAGGTTTGCTGTTGAGCACGGTCGCTGTCGAAATGAGAAGGTGGCGATAATGGCTAAGTCAAAAACCTCCAAAAAGAAGATCACCGCCAGGCAATTTGCCCCCATCGGGCTTTGGCTCGCCGGGATCACGCTGTTGGCAACAGTGATATTACTGGCGTTCAAACTGCTTGCTTCGGCAGGGCTATACCTTCCTCTCAATGCCAGGCGACTCGATCTGTTCCTGCTGATCAGCGCGGGCGTGGCTATCCTTGGACTGGCTGTCTTTGCCCTGCTCGATCCACAGCGAGTGCGCGAATTCCTGACCGGCCGCCAGGCGCGTTATGGCAGCAACGCGATCATCATGCTAATCGCCTCCATCGGCATCCTGGTGGTTGTCAACCTGATCGTATTCCAGAGTCCGGTGACGCCGCTCGACCTGACCGAGGACAAGTCGAATTCCCTGGCGCCCGAAACAATAGAAGTTCTAAGATCGCTCACTTCACCGGTTCAAGCCACGGCATTCTTTACCTCACAATATCCGACAGATACTGCCTCCAAGCTATTGGAAAATTACAAAGCCAATGCAAATGGGAAGTTCGACTATACGTTCGTTGACCCTGACCAGAACCCCGTTCTCGCCCAGCAAGCCGGCATTTCCGGCGATGGGAAGATCTACCTGCAAATGGGAGATGCGCACGAGATCATCTCTTATGCTTCGGAACAGGATATTACCGCCGCGCTGATCCGCCTGATCAACCCCGGTCAAAGGGTAATCTATTTCCTGACCGGACACGGCGAACGGGACATCGAGCAATCTGCTGAGGAGGCCTATACGCAGGTCAAATCTGCGCTGGAGGCCAAGAACTACACCGTCCAGACCCTGAACCTGATCGCCGATCACAAAATCCCAGAGGATGCCAAAGCGATCATCATTGCTGGCCCGCTAAAACCAATCACCGCTGACGAAGCAACCTTGCTGGGAGATTATGTCACCCGGGGCGGGGCGCTGGTCGTCATGGAGGATCCAATCCCTACGACCCAATTCGGCGACTCGCCAGACCCGCTGGCGGACTATCTTTCTACGAAATGGGGCATCGCCCTCGACAACGATGTCGTTATTGACACAAGTTCTAACCAGCCGCTCTACGCCGTAGCTGACAGTTATGGCAACCATCCCATCACCGAGAAACTGCAAAGACTGGTTTCCTTCTTCCCTGCCGCGCGCAGTCTTGCCCTTGACAGCCAGGCAGCCATACCGCCTGTTCCGTTGATCACTACCACGCAAGCCTCCTGGGGCGAGACCGACTTTTCTACCCTTCAGGGCAGCGGCCAGGTCGGATACGATGCCAACGTAGACATGCCCGGGCCGCTCGTGCTGGCCGCCTCCGCAGAAGATACGACGAGCATCAGCCGCATTGTCGTTTTTGGCGACTCGGATTTCGCCAGCGATAAATTCTTCAGCCAATACGCCAATGGCGACATGCTCATCAACGCCGTTGACTGGGCTGCCGGTCAGGAAAAACAGCTCAACCTGACCTCACCGCAGCCAATTACCCGGACGCTGAACCCGCCAAGCTCACTGACGCTGGGATTGATCGCGCTGATGTTCGTCATCGTTCTGCCTGGTCTGGTCATCGGAGGCGGTATTACCTCCTGGCTGGTCCGCAGGTCAAAAGGCTAATTTATGATCAAGCGATCTACGTGGATTTTGCTGGCCGTCCTGGTGTTGGTTATTGGCGCTTATTTCTACCTGAAAGCCCACCCTCTACAATCGTCCACCTCAACGCCAACGCCGACGACAACAGAATCCAGCTTTCTGATAATCAAAGAGGACGACACCCTGACCAAAGTCGTCATTACGGACGCGCAGGGAAACAGCCTCCAAATGGGACGCGATGCGACCGGCAATTGGGCGATCATGGTAGGGCAGTCGCCTACCATCACGCAGCCCGAACTGGCCGCAGCCGACCAATCCCAGGCCGAGGCAGCCGAGACCCAGCTCTTTGCACTCAAGGTGGTGACGACGCTGGAAACTTCCCCGTCGCCGGATGTCATCGGCCTGAATCCGCCTGCGTACACGATCTCGCTCGAGTTTTCCGGTAACAGGCAGCAGGTCCTGGAAGTTGGCGCCCTCACGCCGACCAGCAGCGGGTATTACGTCCAGCTTGATGATAAGGTTTACGTCGTCAGCCAATATTCGATGGATGCCGTGGTGAAGCTTCTACAAAACCCGCCATACCAGGCAACACCGACGCCTGTTCCAGTCATGGTAGCCACGGCTACCATTATGGTAGCGCAGTCGGCTACCATTATGGTAGCGCAGTCGGCTACCATAACAGAAACACCCATTCCTGCCACAGCGACGCCATAGAATAGTAGCCTTTAGTATTACAGCGCAATGTTCGAGAAAAAGACGCTCCTTATGTCACCCTGAGGGCGCGTTCTGTGCGCCCGAAGGGTCTCCACACCGTAAACGCGAGATTCCCTTCGGCCTGGCTCAGGGCAGGCTTCGCACCCCGAAAGAGCGTCGGGGCGCTCAGATCGTCCCGACACTTGCACCTGCTGCAAGTGCAGGTGTGTCCTTCGGGAGAATGACATGCGAAACAGCAAAATAGGGTGTTGATTTTTGTCTCAAAAAAGAGTATTCTGTAAATGGTAACCAGCCTGTCCTGCCGTCTCGCACCGGCGTGCCGCCGTGCTCGCGGCACGAACGGTGGCGGGCTAGGCCAGGGTAGGCAACTATGGTTGCTGACTGCGCAACCACTTTGGTTGCTGACTGCGCAACCACTTTGGTTGCTGACTGCGCAACCACTTTGGTTGCTGACTGCGCAACCACTATAAAAGAGAACAAGGAATGTTTGGTAAGTTTAAAAAATGATGGAAAACCCTTTACTTATCATTGAGGAAGAAGAAGAATATTCGGCTATCGCACGGCTGATCGTATTGGGCCGGCAGAAGACCTACGTCACCATTGACGACATCCTGCACTTCTTCCCGGAAGCCGAACAGGACGTCGTGCAATTGGAGGAGGCTTTTGCCGCCCTCTTGAGCGCGGGTGTCCCCTTTGTGGAAGAGACCCCTACCGGCGAGCCTCCTGAAGAGGAGCTGGCAGTTGCTGAGAAAGTCGGGCCTGAACTTTCATTGGACGACTACCTCGCCAACATAGAAACCGATGATACCATTGGCCTGTACCTGAAGGAGGTCAGCCGGGTGCCGCTGCTCACCGCCACCGAAGAGGTGCAACTGGCCAAGCGTATCGAGCTCGGGCGCATGGCCCGCGCGGAACTGGCGCGCGGCAAAGTCAGCCCGCGCCGCCGCATGGAGCTGCGCCGCATGATCGAGGATGGTTGGGCTGCCCGCGAACACCTCATCACCGCCAACTCACGCCTGGTCATCTCGGTGGCCAAGAAGTACATGGGGCGCGGCGTTCCTTTCCTCGACCTGATCCAGGAAGGCAACATCGGCCTGATCCGCGCCACCAAGAAATTCGACTATCGCCGTGGGCACAAATTCAGCACCTACGCCACCTGGTGGATCCGCCAGGCAGTTACACGCGCCATCGCCGACCAGGGCCGCACCATTCGCGTCCCAGTCCACATGGGCGACCAGATCAACAAGCTCTTGCGTGTCCAGCACCAGTTGACCCAGCGTTTGGGCCGCGATCCTTCAATCGAAGAACTGGCCGACGGCCTGGAAGTTACGCCCAAGAAGGTCGAGAACATGATCCAGGTGGCGCGCCGTCCGCTCTCGCTCGAAATGCCAACCGATGACGAGGAAGACTCGGTGCTTGGCGATTTCATCGAAGATGACGAGGCTGCCCCGCCGGATGATACCGCCACCTATAACCTCTTGCGCGAACACCTGACCGAGGTTCTGAACGGCCTGCCGCCGCGCGAGGTGCGCATCCTGCAACTGCGCTACGGCTTGCTGGATGGACAGGCCTATACGCTCGAAGAGGTCGGTCGTAAGATGGGCGTGACGCGCGAGCGCGTCCGCCAGATCGAGGCGCAAGCGCTCAGCCGTTTGCGGCACCCCACCATTCGCCGGAAGCTGCGCGATTACCTGGGCGAGTGACAAGATAGTGAATTGAAAAAGTTGAAAAAGTGCGACGAACACACAAGAGTTCGTCGCACTTTTTTATATTGGTGCATTTTTCCTGCTGTGAGCGCCATGGCCGAACAGTTATCTTCGTGTAAAATTACCCCATGAAGAGAGAAACCCCCTCCCTGGCAAATTATCTCCTCCCGCGCCTACAAGACTTGATCTTTGTGACCATCTTCTATTTTGTCTTGCGAGTCGGCGCGGGGCTGTTCCGGGATGGCGACCCGGGAAGACATATCATCTCCGGGCAAATCATCCTGGGAACGCTCACCATTCCCAGCAAGGAACTCTTTCTATACACGGCCAAAGATCAATTGGCGCCGCCATACGCCTGGCTGGCAGAGGTCGCTTACGCAGCCGGTTATAAAGCACTCGAATTGAGCGGAGTTGTCCTCGTCGCCGCGCTCGTCCTCGCCGTTACTTTCACACTGATCTATCATGAATTGATCCGCCGGGAAACCCCAAGGCTCCTCGCCGTTCCGCTAACCCTGTGGACAGCCGCCCTCACCGCAATCCACTGGCTGGCGCGCCCGCATCTCTTCAGCTTTCTTTTCATGGCGCTCCTCGTCCCCCGCCTGGCGCGCCTGGCCAAAGGGGAAAAGGTCCCGCTGTGGCAATTCCCGCTCATCCTGCTGATATGGGCAAATACGCACACGGCCTTTATCTTTGCTTTTCTCATCTGGGCGGCTTTCATTGCCGGAAATCTTTGCGAAAGCATACGGGAAAAGCGCAGCCTCGATAATGGTTGCGCAATTAGCAACCATAATCCCATTCTCCGCAAATTGCTCATTTCCGCAGGTTTGTCGTTCGCAGCAACGTTCGTCAACCCGGTCGGCTGGCGTTTATGGCAGTTGGTGCTCGAACACATCTCCAGCAGTTACCTGGCCAACTTGATCAGCGAGTATCAATCACCCAATTTTCACGAGATCAGCGGCTGGTTTTTCTTGATCACCATCGTGGCATCCATCATTGTTTTGAGCTTTTCCAACAAGAAACACACTGCCGCAGAAACTATATTATTGGCGGCATGGACTGCGCTCGGGCTGTACGCCAGCCGCAACATCCCGCTCTACGCGGCCGTTACTGTACCGCTGTGGGCAGGACATGCCATGCAATTCCTCGATCGCATTCCGGCGCTGGCACGCGTAAACCATCGAATCGAGGCCATCGAAGCGCAGTTGCGCGGCAGGCTATGGACCATTCTCGTCACCCTTGTCTGCATCGCGCTGCTAGCGACAGGCACGAAACTGGATGCAAACCGGCAAGGCTATTCTTTCAACAAAGTCGAGTATCCCGTCGAGGCGGTAGATTGGATCCAGAGCCACCCGCAGGATGGGAATATGTTCAACTATTTCCCCTGGGGCGGCTATCTGATCTATCGCTTATGGCCTCGATACCAGGTTTTCATTGACGGGCAGTTCTTCTACGGCGAGACCTTGATCCGCCAGCACGAGGAAATCCTGAACGCCGACCCGGGCTGGGAGGATGTCATCCAGCAATACGACATTCGCTGGATGCTGGTGCCGGCCGATTCCACCATCGCCAAAGTGCTGCAAGAAGATAGCGGCTGGCTCCTCCTTTACCAGGATCAGACTGCCGACCTATTCAGGCTGAGGTAACTCATGCGCATCACCGGGACAACGAATGCTCCGCTGACAACGAATGCTTCGCTCCGCCAGCTTTTTGTGATCATCCTGTTTCTCGCCCTGTTCAGCATGGCGCTGCGCCCTATCGCCGACCCGGACTTTTGGTGGCACTTGCGCACCGGGCAAGTGATCTTCGAAACGCGCGCCATACCGCACGCCGATCCTTTCTCGTTCACCAACGAGGGCAAGACATGGATCGCGCACGAATGGCTGTCGGAGATATTGCTCTACGGCATTTATCGCATCGGCGGGTATGGGCTGCTGATCCTGACCTTTGCTGCGATCATCACGGCGACATTCCTGCTCGTTTACCTGCGCAGCGCCGAACGCCCATACATTGCTGGATTTGCACTACTGCTGGGCGCGCTCGCCACCGCCCCGACCTGGGGCGTGCGTCCGCAGATGATTTCATATCTGCTCTTCGCCCTGTTCCTGTTCCTTCTCGACCGATACGCAGAAACACGAAAAACGAAAACCCTGATACCCATTCCCATCCTCATGCTCCTGTGGGTCAACTTACATGCCGGTTACGCCCTGGGATTCGCTATCCTCGGCATCTACATCGCTGGAAATATCTTTGAGCTTATCAAGGCAAAAATCGCAAAGACCGGATCAACCAACTCGCCCATCCTAAAAAACATCCTGACCCTGTGTGGGATTCTCGTCCTGTCCATACTGGCAGCTCTCGCCAACCCAAATGGGATTCGACTGCTCACCTATCCCTTCGAGACGCTGTCCAGCCAGGCCATGCAGCAGAACATCCAGGAATGGTTCTCGCCGGATTTCCACCAGATCGAATGGCAGCCGCTGGCCTGGCTGATCCTGGCCCTGGTCGGCGCGGGGCTGCTCGGGCGCAAGTCCCTCTCGCCGACGAAGATCGTCCTGGCGCTGGTTTTCGGCTACATGGCTTTGCGCTCCATGCGGCATGTCCCACTGTTCGCCATCGCCGCGGTCCCGGTGCTCGCAGAGGAGATCGGCTGCGTGGTGCGGATCAGGCCCCAGGTCCAGCGACCGAACCGACTGATGAAATGGGTCAACCTGCTACTGGTGATGTGTACTGTCCTGATTGCTGGCCTGCGCTTCGTCAGCGTCAGCCAGGAACAGGTAAACACAGAAAAAGAGGAATTCCCGGCCGCGGCCGTGGACTGGATCATCCAGCATCATCCGGCGGGGAATATCTTCAACACTTACGGCTGGGGGGGATATTTGATCTGGAGGCTGTACCCCGAATATCACGTTTACATTGACGGGCGGGCGGATGTGTACGGCGACACGTTCATCGCTGATTACCTGCGCATCGAGGGCGGCGAACCCGGCTGGGAGGCCAGCCTGTCGCTGAATGGCGTGCGGATTGTGCTAATCGAACCGTGGTCACTGCTTGCCAGGGATTTGCGCCAATCGGCTGATTGGGAGATTGCGTACTCGGACGAACAAAGCATCCTGTTCATCCACAAAAAATAGACTTTATCCGAAACAACTTTCTCTGCATCGAATTGCGCGAATTTGGCGAATCCTCTAAGGAAAAATCTGGGGCCGGGACTCCGGCTGTAACAGGCATCGCTCCTCCTCTACTTTATGATTCCTAATTGCTGCAAGGCTGTCTCTAGCACCTCCGGCATGACCGGCTTGACGATCAACCCCTGCGCCCCATTGTTCAGGGCGCGCACCTTGGTTTCTGGCTGATCGTCGGAGGTGACAATGATGACCGGCACCTGGGCCAGCGCTGGCTCGCGGCGCAGGAAAGCCAGCACCTCGAAGCCAGTCACACCAGGCATGCTGATATCCAGGAAAACCACCTGGGGGATGCTTTCCTTCATGATCGCCAGCCCGGCAGCCGGTGAAAGCGCCGCACGCGTCTGGAGTTTCCACATGCCAAGCATCCGGCACAAAGCCTCGGCCATCTGGCGGTTATCGTCAATTACAAGCGCATAGGACATTTTATATCTCCGCAACCAGCTTGCCCATTTCACCTATATTATACCCAGGCATGGCGGCTACGGCATCATGAAAATCCTTATTGTTTATTACGGCGAACAACGGCGCAAGCAGCTCGCTCTCGGCGTAAATCTTCGGGATGACCAGTTGATAGGTTTCCTGGAACAGCGGGATGAAATCCAGATTCAGCGATTGCGCTGCGGCGGGAATCCCCAACCCGCAATCCGCCCGCCCCGAAGCGACCGCCGCAGCCACACCGAGATGGGTGTATTCTTCTTGACTGTATCCCTGAATCGAACTGGCGACGATCCCGCTGCGGTTCAAATGATAATCTAACAGGAGGCGCGTCCCGGCGCCGCGCTGGCGGTTCACGTAGCGGACCCTTCGACTGGGCTCCCCCTTCGAGGACTTCGCAGGGCAAGCCTCGGGCCGGGTCAGGTCTCCCAAGCCTTTGATTCCCTTCGGGTTGCCCTTGCGCACGATCAGGCCCTGCTGGCGCCCGACGAACCCGTAAACCTTGACCGGCACCCCGGGCAGGTACTGGCGGATGTAAGCCAGGTTATACTCACCCGTTTCCGGGTCGAGCAGGTGTGAACCGGCCAGGTGCGACTCGCCCCGTTTCAAAGCCACCAGCCCGCCCAAGCTGCCGACGTTGGCCGAAGCCAGGCGGCGATCGTACCCGGCCAAGAACTGGGCCAGCAGGTCGAGGGTCATATCGTGCGAGCCAATGCAGAAAATCGTCCGCTCGATCTCGGCCTTCGAGCGGTACAGGTGCACCGTCACCTGCTCGCCGGCTTCCGCCCCCTGGATGCCGCGCGGCAGGATGACCAACCCATCCGCGCGGACGAGCGAGGTGATGACTCCCGCCCCGCGCGCCAGCGGCGCCGCCAAAACTCTGTCGCCCACCTTCCCCAGCGCAACACGCAGGTAGTCGTCATCCCCGCCCGGCGAGGTGACCTTGCGGGTCAGCGTGGCGGATTCGGTCGGCAGTTCGCCCGGCCTGCGTCCCAGCCATTTGGCGATCAACGGCTCGACGAAGATCTCGGCTGTCAGCGCGGCAGAGACCGGATAACCGGGGACGCCGATGATGGGGACGAGTGACGAGTGACGAGTGATGAGTGACGTTTGACGTTTGACGTTTGACACGTTTGCCTGGTTTTCATTTCTTACCATGCCCAATATCACCGGATGCCCTGGCCGCACCGCCACGCCATGCACCAAAAGCGTGCCCAATTGCTCGACCACCTTTGCCGAGAAATCCTCCGCCCCAGCCGAGGAACCGGCATTGAGCAGGATCAAATCGCAGTCACGCGCCGCTTCCTGCACACGCGCAGCGATGGCCTCAAAGCTATCCGGCGTGATCGGGAAGCGCACCGCCTCCCCACCCCAGGCGTTCACCTGCGCGGCCAGCACCAACGAGTTGTATTCCAGGATGTCGCCCGGCTCGAGCTGGCTGCCAATCGGGACCAGCTCCGAGCCGGTCGGCAGGATGGCGACGCGCGGCTTGCGCGCCACCTTGACCTCCGCATGGCCAGCCGCTGCGATGGCGCCCAAGTCCACCGGCCGCAGCACCTGACCGGCAACCAGCACCAACTGCGTGGCGACGATATCCTCGCCCAGGGCGCGGACGTGCGACCAGGGCGTCACCGCAGCGCGGATGCGAATGGCCACCGGGGCGCGGAGGTA
>Ga0210042_1000675_pt1 | contig 30307 bp, 20 predicted proteins | sample CryGeymeta201518_FD_183982 | JGI IMG/M metagenome (GOLD analysis project Ga0210042, IMG submission 183982) | Groundwater microbial communities from Crystal Geyser aquifers in Utah, USA - Crystal Geyser metaG 2015-18 (SPAdes) (version 2) | ecosystem: Environmental > Aquatic > Deep subsurface >... | reverse complement strand
CTGTTTAATGCAAACAGGGCCTTCTATGCCGCAGGCCAGATTGCGCAGATACTTCTTGTTGCCATGCAGCTGAGACTCCTTCCCGCAGAGGCCAGAGTGCATGGAATAAGAACTATTATCCGCGACCTGGTAAGGGTGGCCGGCAAGCTGGTTTGTCATGCGCGGCAATGGAAGCTTCTGTTTGCAAAGTCGGCATTGCGTCTACACTGGATATCGTATGCCGCTGATTGCATTGCATCCGGATGAGGCAGCACTTATCCGCGCCTGAGGACAGAAAAACATGTTTTGCTTTTATGAAGGGTCAATTGCGTCTGAACAAGCTTAATTTGCACAAAAATCAGAGACAAATACCTCTAAAATAACCTCCTCATTCCATCTATCCAAAAAATATGCTCTTGCTTCCTGATTGCAAACTCCCCAAAATGCTTCCTTCCTCGCTTATCAGGGAATCAAGGTCTCCCTTACCGTCTTCCCTGACACCGGATGTTTTTTATCCGGAGCAATTTCGCATAAGTGTTTTGTTAGGCTTATTCTTTTATCCTGTCTTGCCAATAGTCCGGCTTTCTATGCAAATTGGCAACTGCAACAACAAGAATTTCCGTATTCAGTATCTGATAGATAATTCCGTAAGGGAAGCGACGCAATTGACATCTGCGGGTAGTGCTGCTGAAGGGCTGCCAGGCATTTGGAAAATGCCTGATTCGTTCAATAGTATTTAGAGCCTCCAATAAAAACGAATCTCCCAGCCCGGGAGATTCAGAATTGTAATATTCAATAGTTTCGTCAAGTTCTATTTGCGCTATCTCAAGAAATCTTATTTCCACTATTTCCCGTATTTTGATAAAACTTCTTTAAGTGAGAGAGCCCTGATTTTACCGGACTGGTAGGCATTAACTCTATCTTCAGCTTCTTTGCGCCAGAGAGAGTCTATGTGTTCATCAGGCTGATCAAGGCTGGACAAAAGATGGTCTGCAAGACTTGCCCTTTCAATGGTTGGCAGTTCCAATGCCTCTTTTAATATCTGCTGTGTGTCTGTAGCCATTTTGCAACCTCCTCAAAGATTTATGACTTTATTATTGCAATTATTGATAATTTTGTAAACCTAACATGGTTTTCTATGTCTATATACGCTTTTTAAGAGAATTTTAGGGGAATTCGGAGGAATGAGTCAAGGAAATTATGCTTTGAGGTTTTTAATCATCTCCTTGACCGTCTTCCCTGTCACCGGATGTTTTTTGTCCGGAGCAATTTCGCATAAGGGTTCCAGAACAAATTCTCTTTCATGAAGAAGAGGGTGGGGGATTTCCAGATTATCTGTTTTTAAAATCAGGTCATCATAAAAAAGAATATCCAAATCAATTACGCGCGGGCCCCATTTTGTTGTCTCTGTCCGTCCAATCTCTTTCTCTATCTCTTTCAGAATCCCGAGAAGCTCTTCAGGCTCTTTATCAATCTCAACCTCAATTGCCCTATTGATAAACTTCGGCTGGTCTTTTACGCCCCACGGCTCTGTCTCATGCACAGAGGACTGTTTTTTTACAGCGATGCCCTTTTCTTTGAGGAGACTTATTGTCTTTCGGCAGTTCTCTTCCCTGTCTCCGAGATTTGAACCTATGCTGATGTATACAATTGCCATAAAAGTGTCAGTGTCAGTTATCAGTGCGAGTGAATTATTTTACAGACACTAACCACTGACACTAATCACTGATTTAATCCTCTCAACCGTTTCTTTTATCTTCTCTACAGGCGCTGTGAGGGCAAACCTGACATATCCTTCTCCTGGCGCTCCAAAACCATTTCCGGGTGTTATGAGCACTCCTGCCTTATTAAGAAGATGGGCAACAAAACTTGAAGAATCAAATCCAGAAGGCGCTTTCGCCCAGAGATAGAATGTCGCCTTTGGTTTTATCAGATGGAAGCCAAGGCTCTTTAAGCCGTTGTAAAGGGCGTCTCTTCTGTCCTGATATGTTTTTCTGATGTCTGAGAGTATGGAATCATCAGTATTAAATGCGGCAATTGCTGCCTCCTGTATGGCCTGAAACACGCCTGAATCAAGGTTTGACTTTATCTTTCCAAGCCCTGCAATGACATCCTTATTGCCCGCGGCAAAACCGATTCTCCAGCCGGTCATGTTGTATGTCTTTGAGAGCGAATGAAACTCTATGCCTACATCATTTGCTCCTTCCATCTCAAGAAAGCTTATAGGCCTTTCATTGTCATAATAAACCTCTGAATACGCCGCATCGTGGCAGATTATGATGTTGTATTTTTTCGCAAGGCTTATTGCCTCTTTGTAAAATCCTGCATCTGCTGTTGCAGACGTTGGGTTATTGGGATAGTTCAGGAACATGAGTTTTGCTTTTTTTAATACGCCCTCTGGAATTATTTTGAAATCAGGGAGAAATTCGTTTTCTTCTTTTAACGGCATGATGTAACTCTCACCTGCCGCAAACAATGTTCCGACAGGATAGACAGGATAGCCCGGAGACGGGACCAGAACAACATCGCCGGGATTTATGAATGCAAGAGGAATGTGTCCTATGCCTTCTTTAGAGCCGATAAGGGATAATACTTCTGTCTTTGGATTTAATGAGACATTGAATCTTTTTTTATACCAGCCTGCAACCGCTTCCCTGTAAGAGAGCATTCCTTCGTAAGAAGGATAGCGGTGATGAGCAGGATTCTCCACTGCCCTTTTCATTGCTTCAACTATATGTGCAGGAGTCGGGATGTCAGGGTCGCCGATGCTCAGGTCTATGAGGTCAATGCCTTTTGCAAGCGCGGCCTGTTTCATTTTATCTATTGCCGCAAAGAGATACGGCGGCAGATTTTTCACTCTGTCTGACAACTGAATGGATAACATTAATTCAAAAACTCCTTCCTGATTAATTTTTCCTGTTTATTATATACGATAAAAGTTATGAAGTAAAATTGACATGAAACACGCAAACAATTAAAATTACGAAAGGTGGATATATGGATAGCAAGCAATGGGAATTATATTTTGATGCTCTAAAGAACAAGAACTGGCAAAAGGCTGTGGATTCGCTTAATGCTATTCTGAAAGCTGAGCCAAAAAATCCGCAGGTGCATCTGAAGCTCGGAGACGTCTTTCAGAAAAAAGGAGATATCAGCCGCGCAGTGTCAGCCTATCAGCAGTCCGCCTGGCTTTTAATGAAGGACAGCTATATGCAAAAGGCGCTTGCTGTTTTCAAGGTTATACTCAGGCTTGACCCCAATAATGCCGAGGCAATCAAGAGCGCCAAAGAGCTGATGATGGAGATTGAAGGCGCAAGAGTAAAGCCTGCTGAAGAGCCTTCCATACCCATGCCAGAAGTTGAAGAGAAACCCGCTGAAGAGGCCGCTGCCGAATCTGCCGCTTATTTTACAGACGGAGCAGAATTTGGAATGGAGAAAGAACTGGATGTTTCTGTTGAGCCTCCCGCTGAAATGGATTTTATTGAACGGACGTCATTTTACGGGGAATCTACGGAGACTCCGCCTGTTCCTGAAGTGAAAGCCGGGGGAAATATTAATATTCAGCCTGAAGCCCCGAGCATCTCGGGGGAAGAGCCTGTTTTGCGTATTCCGTTTCTGTCTTCTCTTCCTGAAGATGAAATAAAACAGATAACAGAGAGGCTTAAAGCGCAGTCATTTTTGCCGGGGCAAAAGGTTGTTGAAGAAGGGGACTTTGGTGATTCCATATTTGTCATAACATCAGGCAATGCAAAGGTTGTTGCGCATATACTCGGCAATGAAATAGAACTTGCAATCCTGTCTGTTGGTGATGTATTCGGCGAAGTGGCGTTTCTTACCGGAAGGCCGAGGACTGCTTCAGTTATCGCCGAGGACGAGCTTAAGGTAATGGAACTTAACAGGCTTATTCTTGAAGAGATATTTGAGAAATATCCTGAGCTCCTGAAAAAATTAGAAGACTTCTATCAATCCCATCTTGAAGATACCATCAGTAAGGTAAGAACAAAGATAAAAAAATAAGGCGCCCTAAAGATTTAGCGCCCTATTTTTTATAAGACTCAAATATAATGAATTAATAACCCGCTGCTGGTGCTTTCTTAGCTGGAGCTGCCTTCTTTGCTGCCGCGGTTTTCTTTATTACTGATTTTGCAGTGTTCTTGCCGTCTGCTGTGGTGTACTTTGCTGTTACCTTGTCGCCAGCCTTTACGTCTGCGAGTGTTTTGTCATCAACTGATATGACAACATCACCCTTTTTACCTTTTACGGTAATGGTCTTTGCTGCCGCATCAACTGCTGCAACCTCGCCTGTAACCTGCATAACCTTTGCAACTGCCTTTTTCTCCGCCTTCTTCTCGGCAGGAGCTGGAGCAGCTTCCTTCTTTGCAGGAGCAGCCTTCTTCTCATCTGCTGCGAGAGAGACTGAAGCGACTGCAAATACAAACAGCGCTGCTACGATAAGAGCTATTATCTTCTTCATGGATTCACCTCCCTTCAATTGAGATATACTACTAAAAATAGTAGAAAGCAATAATTATGCCAGGCAGAAAATCATTGTAACAGCATGATTTTTAAGGGGGAAATCTCCTCTATTAGGAATGAATGTCCTTTTTTGGGGAGGCGCTGCCAAGCTTTTCCCACCTGTACCAGAAGGTTTTATAGCTCATCCCGAGCAGCCTTGCTGCCCTCGCGGCAACATTGTTGGCCTTAGCCATAGCTTTTTTCAGAAGTTCCTCTTCAAGTTCCTCAAAGTTTATCCCTTCATCCGGGACGTCAATGCTTAGAATGCCGTAGGGTTGGAATAGCTTTAGTTCGCTCTTTATATCCTTAAGCGTTATCACGTTAGTGTCGCACATGAGAACGGCCTTTTCTATTACGGATTCAAGCTGTCTTATATTGCCGGGCCAGTGGTATTCCGCAAGGGCTTTCATCGCGCTGTTTTCCGAGCCTTTGATTCTCTTGCCGAATTCCTGATTGTATTTCCTGATAAAAAAATCTGTCAGTGTAGGGATGTCCTCCTTTCTTTCACGCAAAGGCGGAAGTTCAATGGTCACTACCTTGAGCCTGTAGTAGAGGTCTTCCCTGAAGCCTCCTTTTTGCATTTCTTTTTCTATATTTTTATTTGTCGCAGTAATGATTCTGACGTTTACTTTTATCGCATCCCTTCCGCCAAGACGCCTTACTTCTTTTTCCTGAAGAACGCGCAGTATTTTTGACTGGGTTATCTGCGGCAGGTCCCCGACCTCGTCAAGAAAAAGCGTGCCGCCTGCTGTCGCTTCAAAAAGTCCTGTCCGCCTTGATGCAGCTCCTGTAAATGCTCCTGCCTCATAGCCGAACAATTCGCTCTCAAGCAGGGTTTCGGGTATAGCCGCGCAGTTAATTGCAGTGAAGGGTTTTGTGCGCCGCGGGCTGTTGTAGTGAATTGCCTTTGCGGCAAGCTCCTTGCCTGTTCCACTCTCTCCGAGTATAAGCACAGTGGCAGAGCTTGAAGATACTTTTTTCATTATCTCCACTGCCTCTGTCATTTTTTTTGAATTGCCTATGATGCCTTCTATTTTGAACCTGTCAAATAAAGCCTTATGAAGCTGCTGATTTTCTTTAAGCAGTTCAGTCCTTTCAAGCGCCCTTTTAACTGTAAGCAGGACCATGTCTTTATCAAGCGGCTTGGTCAGGTAGTCAAAAGCGCCTTTCTTCATAGCCTCAACCGCTGATGAGATGGTTCCGTAGGCGGTCATAATAATCACGGCAGGCGCAATCTCATCTTTTCGCACTTCTCCAAGAAGCTCTACGCCGTCCATCCCTCCGAGTTTGAGGTCGGTGAGGATTATATCAGGATTAAATGCCCTCGCAATGCTTACGGCATCTTCGCCTGAAGACGCTGTACGAATCTCATAACCGCAGTCTTCAAGTATTGTTTTAAGGATGTCTCTCTGGAGAGGCTCATCATCAACTACCAGTATGCCCGGCATTTATTCTCCCTTCTCTGATAGCTCATAGCTATCAACTATCAACTATCAACCGGCAGAGTTATCACCACTGTGCTTCCGTTTCCTACAGCGCTGCGGATGTTCACTTTCCCTTCGTGCTCCTCAACAACTCTTTTTGTTATTGCAAGCCCGAGCCCAAGCCCTTTTCTCTTTGTAGTATAAAACGGTTCAAAGACCTTTGGCAGTTCATCTTCAGGAATCCCTTTCCCTGTATCGCTGATAATGATTGAAAGCATTCCTTCCGTATGCTCTGCTTTTATAGTTAATGCGCCGCCATCAGGCATAGCCTGAAATGCATTTAATATGACATTAAAGATGCATGTTTTTATAAGGTCAGAATCCATGTTAAGCAGCGGAAGTGAGTCGTAGTCTTTTATTATAGTTATCTTTTCCGCCTCTGCCTTGGCCCATATTATTCCTATTGTATTTTCAAGGAGTTTGCCGATGTCTGCTTTCCTGAGATTTAGCCTTAGGGGTTTCCCGTAATCAAGAAAGTCTTCTACGAGTTTGTTAAGCCGATGGATTTCCTGTTTAATGTTTGATATAAGAGAGTTGAATTTTTCTGCGTCCCGAGCGCCATCTGGAGAGAATTTTTCTTTTATGTGGTCTATGCTCAGGCTTATAAAATTCAGAGGGTTCCTTATCTCATGGGCCATGTTCCTTGAAAGCCGGCCGATGCCTGAAAGGTGCTCCGCCTCGCGCAATTTTCCCTCCATCTGTTTCTGCTCGCGCAGTTTCTGTACCATAAGATTAAAGTTCTGCGTAAGTTCTCCTATCTCATCTTTGCTGTCTGTTACCATGGTTTGTTTAAGGTCGCCTGCTGCAATCCTGTTTGCGGCAGAAACAACATTGCGTATCGGTTTTGTGTATCTCCATGAAAAGAGCATAGCTATGACGATGCCGGCTCCAAAGACCAGAAACGTGCCTATAATCCTTTTTATCATATTGACGCGCATGACCTTTGAAAAATCCTCCGTGTTAATCCTCAGGTGGATGTAGCCATAATGCTCATCGCCGGAGATGACAGGCACTATTACATTGTATGTCTTTCCTACTTCGCGCGATACAGATTCGCCGAGTTCAGCCTTGATAATCAGTTCCTTCCTTTTCTGGCTCAGGGGCTTGCCAATCTTTGTCGGGTTTGAACTCGCAATGATTTCATCGGCATTGCTGATTATTGATATCTCTTTCACGTCTTTTACATTCAGGCTCTTAAGGTATTGCTGGAGTCTTGCCTCATCTGTATCCCCCTTGCTTGTTATCTCTTTGACGCCCACCTGAATCGCCTTTGAAAGCTCAATAATCTGCGTCTCAAATGCCTTATGCAGCGCCTTTTCGGATTGTGAGTACAGAACCATAAGAATTGACGTGAGAATAAAGCTCAGGAATATCATCATCAGGGTGAGCTTTTTATTCAGAGAGAGACCGAGAAAAAACTCTTTCAGCATGTTTTAGCTTATCAGGTATGGAAATTGGAAATCAAGCAGCCGCCTGATGCTTTCTATTATAATAGACAACAATACATTGCGCTTAGATAGAGAGGAGAATAATACATGGGAAAAGAAGAGAGGCTCAAGACCGAAATATTTGAATCAATCATAGAATATGTCAGGGGAACTCATGGTGAATCCATTGACAAGGCTTATGCATATTTCTGGGATGAGAAAAATCCTGATGAATTCCTCAGCGGGAATGCCCTTTACATTGGATTTATAAATTTTGAGGACTGGCTCATTTTTGATTACAAAGCCAATGACGCCGGAGAGACTTTTATTGACCTCTACATAAAGGATTCCACAGGATTAAAAGACGATGAAGTTGCGCTCCTGAATAAAATAAAAGGCATTTTGCTGAGCCTTTATGAAGTTGTGTCTGTCTCTAAGGATAAGAGGGTCCTGCTTAAAGACCTGCTTATTGGAGAAAAGGTTTCTCTAAAGGAGAAGGCCTTAATAAAAGGCCTGAAAAAAGGCGATATATTCGCTGCCAGGTTTTTGCCTCTTGACGGGGGGTATGCAATGAGCGGAAGCGTTTATCCGTTCAGGGCGCCTGATAAGAAGAGGGTTTTGGCATATGTTGAAAGGATGTTTAAGCGATATAAAAAGAATGAAAACCCCGAAGGCGCCATGAAAAGTTTCCTGAAAGATTACGGGGATACTTTTAATATAGTATGGATGAACATAATCCTTAATCAAATGGAGACATAAGGGGCGTTGCCCTTTTGAATTCATTTAATCCTGAACTTCCCTTTAAGGACAGGAAATTTTAAAGCTAAACTGTTGATTTGCTCAGGTCTTTGCCGCCTGTTTTCTCCTTAAGCGCTGCCTGTGCTCCTGCAAGCCTTGCAATCGGAACCCTGTAAGGCGAACAGCTTACGTAATCTAAGCCGACCTTGTGGCAGAACTCAATCGATTTCGGGTCGCCGCCGTGTTCGCCGCAGATTCCCATCTTCAGGCCTTTTTTGACCTTCCGTCCTTTCTCAATCGCAATCTTTATCATTAAGCCTGTGCCGCCCTGGTCAAGGGTGATGAACGGGTCATCCTCAAGTATTCCCTTTTCAACGTAAAAGGGCAGGAATCTTCCAGCATCATCCCTTGAGAGGCCGAATGTTGTCTGTGTGAGGTCATTTGTTCCAAATGAGAAGAAGTCTGCGTATGCTGCTATTTCATCCGCTGTTATTGCCGCCCTCGGAAGTTCTATCATTGTTCCTACAGTGTAATTTATTTTTATTTTATACTTCTTCTGGACGTCATCTGCAACTTTAATGACGAGTTCCCTCATCATCTTTAGCTCATTCACATGTGCGACGAGAGGTATCATTATCTCAGGGATTATCTTAACCCTCTGTTTTGCAAGCTCGCACGCAGCCTCAATTATTGCCTGCGTCTGCATTGCATATATCTCAGGGTAGGTTATGCCGAGTCTGCATCCCCTGTGGCCTAACATCGGGTTAAACTCATGCAGCGCCTTATTCCTTGTCTTTAACTTATCAAAAGGAACCTCCATCTGATGCGCAAGCGCTTTCAATTCCTCATCTGTATGGGGAATAAATTCATGAAGCGGCGGGTCCAGAAGCCTTATTGTGACCGGAAGCCCCTTCATCTCCTTGAATATTCCTATGAAGTCGCCTTTCTGCATAGGAAGGAGTTTTGCGAGCGCCTTCTGCCTTCCTTCTGTATCGTCAGCAAGTATCATCTCACGAACCGCGAATATCCTTTCAGGCTCAAAGAACATATGCTCTGTCCTGCAAAGCCCGATTCCCTGGGATCCGAAATTCCTGGCTACCTTTGCGTCATGGGGTGTGTCAGCATTAGCCCTTACCCCGATTTTTCTGAATCCATCTACCCATTTCATGAATATGCCGAAATCGCCTGTCAGTTCCGGCATTATAAGCGGAGCCTCGCCGAGAATGACCTCGCCTCGTGTGCCGTTAAGCGTGATATAATCTCCCTCTTTGACGGTGAATGTGTTAACAGTGAAATACCTCTGGCTCTCGTTTATATTTATTGCGCCGCAGCCTGCAACACAGCATTTCCCCATTCCCCTTGCCACAACAGCGGCATGGGACGTCATTCCACCCCTGGCTGTGAGAATACCCTGTGCGGCATGCATTCCGCCGATATCCTCAGGCGACGTCTCTGTCCTTACAAGTATGACCTTCTCTCCTTTTTCAGCAGCCTTTTCTGCTTCATCCGGCGTGAATATGACCTTGCCGACAGCCGCGCCGGGTGAGGCGGGAAGCCCTTTTGCAATCACACTGACCTTCGCTTTTGGGTCTATCGTGGGATGAAGCAGCTGGTCAAGCTGCTGAGGGTCTATTCTTAGTATCGCAGTTCTTTTGTCTATTAACCTCTCTTTTACCATATCAATGGCTGTCCTGAGGGCTGCTGCCGCTGTTCTTTTTCCGACCCTCGTCTGGAGCATATAGAGTTTCCCTTCCTGAACAGTAAACTCTATATCAAGCATATCCCTGTAGTGCTTCTCAAGCTTTTTATAAATCCTGTCAAGTTCGTTGTATGCCTTTGGAAGCCTTTTCTTCAGTTCACTGATGTGGAGAGGGGTTCTGATTCCTGCCACCACATCTTCTCCTTGAGCGTTGATAAGACATTCAGCAAAGAACCTCTTCTGCCCTGTGGAGGGGTCTCTTGTAAAACCAACGCCTGTGCCGGAGTTTTCTCCCATATTCCCGAAGACCATTGCCTGAACATTGCACGCAGTGCCGAGGTTTTCAGGTATGTTGTTAAGCTTTCTGTATTTTACAGCCCTGTCTCCGAACCAGGAGCTGAACACCGCATTTATAGCCTTTTTAAGCTGCTCATAGGGGTCAGAGGGAAAGTTTTCTCCTGTGCTGCGCTTATAAATAACCTTAAATTCATCCACAACGCCTTTAAGGTCAGCGGCAGTAAGGTCAGTATCAAGATGTACGCCCTTTCTTTCTTTTATCTCTTCAAGGGCTCTTTCAAATTTCTGCCTGTCAACACCCATAACAATGTTTCCGAACATTGTTATAAACCTTCTGTAGGCGTCATAGGCGAATCGGTCATTTTTAGTTTTTTTAATAAGCGCCTTCATCGTCGTATCATTAAGCCCGAGGTTCAATACAGTGTCCATCATGCCGGGCATGGAGAATTTTGCTCCTGAACGAACTGAAACGAGCAGGGGATTGGTATGGTCGCCAAATTTCATGCCCATCGCCTTTTCTGTTTTTTTCAGATTTGTGAGAATATGCTCCCACATTCCCTGCGGATACTTCTTTTTGTTCTTAAAATATTCGTTGCAGGCCTCTGTGGTAATCGTGAACCCGGCAGGAACAGGCACTCTGAGGTTAGTCATCTCGGCAAGCCCTGCGCCTTTGCCTCCGAGAAGGCCCTTCATATCGCCTCTTCCATCCGCCTTTCCATTTCCGAAAAAGTAAACATATTTTTTAGCTGTCTTTGACATTCAAATATCCTCCAAGCATTTAAGAATTTAGTTATGACTAATTAAAATACCCTACGGCGGCATAAAATTTCAATATATTTTTGGATTTTTTAATAAAAAAGCAGCCAAAATTCAAAAAGCAACGGCATTTTAACATGAGCAGCGAACAGCAATATACATGTGATTGGTTGAAGTAAAACTTAATATTATTTATCTTAACTATTTGATTGTAAAAGTAATATTTAAAATACAAACGATGTATGGATGTCCCGTGTTATAATATGCAAATGCTATACGCATTTTTTAACTGGCTTGTTAGTGTAATAGGGAATATGGGATATGCCGGAATTGTGTTTTTGATGTTTATTGAGAGCACGTTTATTCCGCTGCCTTCTGAACTAGTAATCCCTCCGGCAGGTTATCTGATTTCGCAAAAGCAGATGAACTGGAGCGGTGTGGTCCTGGCCGGGACTACAGGAAGCCTTCTTGGAGCGCTCTTCAATTATGCAATTGCTATTTATCTGGGAAGGCCTTTTATACTCAAATACGGTAAATACTTTGGAGTTTCGGAGAGTCATTTAAAAAAGGGCGAGCAGTTTTTCCAATCACATGGAGGCATCAGCATTTTTATAGGCAGGCTCATACTCGGAATAAGGCATTACATCTCATTCCCTGCAGGCCTTGCGAGAATGAACTTCAAAAAATTCTGTTTCTACACCTCCGCAGGAGCTGCGGTATGGGTGTGGATACTTGCGTACATAGGCTTTTTTGTAGGGAATAACAAAGAGCAGGTCTTTGCCGCGAGCAAGCAGTGGAGTATCTACGTCGTAGGAGCTTGTGCGCTGCTTATAGCGGGTTATGTTGTCTGGCATAAAAAAAAGACAGCCTGCAAATAAGGATTTCCCTCACTGATTGCTGCCTGAAAGCGCCAGCTGATATTCTCCCCATAATTTTTCTTTTGTTAGGCCTGAATCAATAAAATCCCACGGGAGCTTTTCTGAGAAGTCTTTATTCCTCATGACATAAAAATCAGGGTCTATGCCTGACTCAATATATGCCTTTTTCCAGTCATGCGTCCTGAGCATTGCCTCCAGAGCCTTTGAAATCCGCCTGTCACCCATAGAAAAAAGACCCTGCATGTAAGCCTGCTTCGGAACATCGTGAAATACCTTTATCCCTTTTATCGGCAGCAGGGAACTCTTTACAGCCTTAAGCCTCTTTTTTACAATCTCCATCTTTTCCATGCCGTGCCATTGGAACGGAGTGAATGGTTTTGGCACGAATGTGCTTAAGGTCAGGACTATGTGCCCTTTTTTTGATAGGCCTCTTATCTTTCTTACAAGGCTTATAAGGCCTTTAATGTCATCGTCATTCTCTGTGGGAAGTCCGACCATAAAATAAAGCCTGAGCTTTTCTATGCCCTCTGAAAAAATAAGCCTTGATGTTTCAATGATGTCCTCTTCTGTTATCTTCTTGTTAATGACTCTTCTCAGCCTCTCTGTTCCTGCCTCAGGAGCGATTGAGACACTTTTGCGCCCCTTTAACAGCCCTGCAAGTTCAGCGCTTTTTCTGCTCGCCCTCAATGATGTGATGGAAAAATCCACACCTTCTGTTTTAAGAACCTCGCTGATATAGGGATAATCTGTCAGGGAAGGTCCGATGAGTCCGACCCTTTCTGTTATCTTCAGCGCATTATTAATATCTTCTTTTATTGCGGGCAGCTCCTTTTTTCTTGCCGGGCTGTAGATATGGCCTGCGACACAGAACCTGCATTTCCACGGGCATCCCCGCATTGCCTCAATGAGATACATGCCGGAGAACTCTGTTTCAGGCGTGACTATGGACTGCCTGAACCTGTGAGCGGATATATCTTTGATATACCGTCTCTTTATTTTTTCAGGGGCTCCTTCTATTGCTTCTCTTTGAGTAATTCCACCCGAAAATCCCCCCATCCCCTTACTTTTTAAATCCCCCCAGCCCCCCTTTACTAAAGGGGGGTGAGGGGGGATTATTGGGGGTGAGGGGGGATTTTTTTCATATCTGACGCTATAAAACTTTGGCGCATAGACGCCTTCTATCGCGGCTGTTTTTTTATAAAGTTCCTGCCTTGTCTCTGATTTTTTATATGTATCAATAAATTCATTAAGCATCTCTTCTGCTTCTCCGACAAAGCAGACGTCAAAGAAATCAGCCAATGGTTCGGGATTGAAAAATGAGCATACTCCTCCGATTATAAGAAGCGGATGCGTTTGATTTCTGTCAGACGCCCTGAGAGGGATATTGGCAAGCTCAAGTATTTTTAAGACATTAGGATAATCGTTTTCAAAGGATACCGAGAATGCTAAGACGTCAAATCTATTCAGAGGTCTTTTTGATTCAAGAGCAAAGAGCTTTGTATCTGTCCTGATATACTCATCAATATCGCCTTCATCCGGGAGGAATGCCCTTTCGCATAATGTGTCATTCCTGTCGTTAAGGAGCGTGTAGATTCCCTGAAATCCAAGATTTGACATTCCGGCATGATAGGTATTCGGATAAATAAGGCAGACATTGAGCCTGCCGCCGGGTTCTTTAAATACCGCGCCTCTTTCCTTTGATAGAAGCCTGTCAGTTTTTTCTGTAAGTTTGAGGTTCACAGTATCACCAGCACAGACATCATTGCGATGGACCATAAGATATCAAGCGGCAGGCGCTGCTCGCATGTTGAATCAAAGAGCAGGTCTGCCCTGGCAGGGAACTCATCGTCAGAGAGCCAGAGGATTAACGTTACAGGTATTCCCGGCAGCGGCAGGAGTTCAACGGATGCATCGCCGTAATTCATGAGATTCCCATTGAGTTTTTTGCCTTTTTCAATAAAACCTGCCTTATCATTGCCATACCTTTCAGCGAGCTTATCCAGCGGAAGCACGTGGCTGCCCCTGAAAAAAATCGCTCCGCCTTTAAGTCCAGCCGGTTTGACAAGTTTTCCTGAGAGGGGAATGTCTTTTGCGTTGATGAGGCAGCATAAAGCAGACAGGTTGAAAAAGTAGCTGTATTTGTTGAGAATTATTTCTCCTTCAGGCTGAATGTTTTTAATAGCTCGCTTGCCGGGATGAACTGAGAAATCCATCCCAAATGACTTCACTATGTAGCTGTTTTCTTTGTCGTAGAAAACCTGCGCCTTTCTGCATACATCAGAAGGATTGAGGTTGTTTAAGTCTTCCCATGCCTTTTCTTCGCCTGTGCTCATTGCTATATTCTACTACAACAAAGCTCTAAGTTTTAAACTGTTTTTATTTGACATTGCAGCGATATTTGTTGTATTTTGTTACAGAAGATTCCAATAGACGATACAGGGGGGGGGTAAAAAATTCCATCACTCTACGGCAACATATCCGGGCTTAAGGGAAACTACCTGCATGCGCTTGAAAAGGTTTACCGCAGGAAGGTTCCGGCTGATAAAGTAATAACTCCTGAACTGGCAAGGTATCTTACAGAGCTTTCATCGGAAATCGGAAGACAGATAGGCATTCTGATAACCAGAGACGGAAGGGTTCCCCGGGTCATTGTCGGCGATGCAAAGGGTGTTTTCATTCCAGGGCTTGAAGATTTTCCGCTCGGCAGGCGCGCACTGCGCGGCATTCGCCTGGTGCACACACATCTGAAGAATGAGCCTCTCAGCCAGGATGACCTCACAGACCTGGCCCTTCTCAGGCTTGATATTATTGCCGCAATCGGAGTGAAAGACTCTCTTCCAGACAATATTTATACTGCGCATCTTACGCCGCAGGGTTCAGAAAAGCCGGTGGACGTCTCTCCTGCTGTAAGTTTTCACAGGTTTAATCTTGATTTCATCCCTTTTATAGAGTCGCTTGAAGAAGAGATGGACAGAAAAAGGTCGTTTGACCGGTCGGAGATTCCGACCCGGTCGGGAAAGGACTCGCGCGAAAGGGCAATCCTTATAAGCGTATCCAAGAAGCCGAAATACGAACAGGAAGATTCCCTTGAGGAGTTAAAAGAGCTGGCATTCTCAAGTGATGTGGTTGTGCTTGATACGGTAATCCAGAGGCCCAAAGATATAAACCCGAAGTATCTGATGGGTGAGGGCAAACTGAAAGATGTGATAATCAATGCCCTGAACAAAGGCGCGACGCTTCTAATATTTGATCAAGACTTAAACCCATCTCAGGTAAAGGCAATCGGAGAGATTACAGAAATCAAAGTTATTGACCGCTCGCAGCTCATATTGGACATATTTGCAAGAAGGGCTCACAGCAGGGACGGAAAGGTTCAGGTTGAGCTGGCACAGCTTAAATACAGGCTGCCGAGACTGACAGGAAAGGGAACCGCAATGTCCCGCTTGATGGGAGGAATCGGCGGAAGAGGCCCGGGCGAGATGAAACTTGAGATAGACAGGAGGCGCGTCAGGGACAGGATAACCCTTCTTGAGAATGAACTTAAATCACTGGGCGAGGCACGGAAGCAGAGAAAACAGAGAAGGGTTGAAAAAAGAATTCCCATCGTCTCAATCATAGGATATACAAATGCCGGCAAATCAACACTTCTCAATTCCCTTACAAAAAGCGGCGTGTTTGTGGAGGATAAGATGTTTGCAACGCTTGACACAGCAAGCAGGCGTCTCAGATTCCCAAAAGAAAGAGACGTCATCATCACCGACACAGTAGGTTTTATAAGAGACCTTCCAAAAGATTTGATGACAGCCTTTAAGTCAACGCTTGAAGAGCTTCAGGACGCAGACCTGCTTCTGCATCTTGTGGACATATCCAATCCGAGGTTTGAACAGCAGATGGAATCCGTTGAAAACATACTCAGAGAACTTAACCTGTCAGACAAAAAGAGAATAATTGTATTCAACAAGACAGATAAAGCGGCAGAGGATGAGATTAAAAATATAGCGCTCCGCTACAATGCAATTTGTATATCAGCCTTGAGTCAGTCCACGTTTAACCCGCTCCTTGATGCAATAGAGAAAAATATATGGGATAACGAGAATTTTGAGGGGGATAGGTCCCATAAATCTACCTCGCAGGTAGATTCAAACTATTTGCGTTAAGATAGCATAATGCATTAAATACCACAATACAAATTCTATGCCTCTCATCCCTACTCTTAATCCTGCTGCATATAGTATCATATTAAGTGGACTTTTTGAAGGAAATCGAGGAGAATTTTGACGGCTCAAGCGGCAGGCAGCTTGCGGCTTTTTACACTCAAAAAATAGACGGCTTTCTTTCGGGGATTTTCAATTCAATAGAATCAAAGAAACCTATCGCTCTTATTGCAATCGGAGGATACGGCAGGGCGGAGCTTGCTCCTTATTCTGATATTGATATTATGTTTTTTGCGGAGGATAAAACAGATTCAAAAAAAGTTGAATCCGTGCTTTATAAACTCTGGGATGCAGGGCTTACAGTAGGGCACTGCTTCAGGACTTCTGAGGAATGTATTGCAGAGGCAAAAAAAGACCTGCGGACGCATACATCTTTGCTTGAAGCGAGGTTTATTGCCGGAGACAGAGATATGTATAACTATTTTCATGAGAAAGTTTATCCGGAGCTTGCATACAGAAAGCAGAAAAATTTCATAAGCGGGAAGCTGAAAGAAATGGAGAAAAGGCGCCGGGACTTCGGCGGCTCGGTGTTCCTGCTTGAACCCAATGTAAAGGAAGGGCAGGGAGGGCTCAGGGACATACACACAGTGCTGTGGCTTTCAAAGATTGCGCTGAAGATTAATAACATTGAAGGTATAGCGGATATTATCTCAAGGAATGATTTCAGGAGGTTTATTAAGGCTTATGATTTTCTTCTGAAGGTGAGGTTCTGCCTGCATCTCATAAGCAGCAGGAGGGATGACACTCTTTCATTCAGCATTCAGGATTATGTTTCAAAAAAGATGGGTTTTAATGATTCAAAGAAATTTTCAGGCTCGGAGAGGTTTATGCGGTATTTTTACCTTAAGGCAAGCGCTGTAAAGGAGATAGCATCCACAATATCAGGCATGTGCCTCAGGCAATGGCTGATTACAGGGGACCGGGGAGCAGCAAGAAAGAAAAAAATAACGGATAATTTTCTTTTGTATAAAGGCGTGATTATCTCATCAGAGAAGGATATTTTAAAAAACAACCCGGTCAGCATCATTGAGGCTTTTTGTGCCTTTTCAAAAACAGGCAGATATTTCAGCCATACTCTCAGGGAAGATATTAAGCGCAATCTGCTTTTAGTTGGCAGAAAGGTCAGGAATTCTCGTAAGGCTGTAGCGTTCTTTCTTGAGATATTTAAGGGGAGAAGGGTATATGAGACCCTCAGAGAGATGCATGAAACAGGCGCGCTTGGAAGATTTATTCCTGAATTCGGAGCATTGAAGTCTCTTGTGATTCATGAGCCCTTTCATAGATATACTGTTGATGAGCATACAATGCTTGCAATAAGGAACCTTGAAATATTGACCCCTACAAAGTATAAAAACCTTGAACATCTCGCTGAGATTATGAAGAATATAAAGGAAAGAGAAATACTATTTATGGCGCTGCTCTTTCATGACATAGGCAAGGCTGCCGGCAGGCGGCATGAAGAGGAAGGATACAAAAGGCTTAAAAATATTGTGGAGAGATTCAACCTGGATATTGAGAAACGGCAGAGGATAGAATTCCTTGTTAGAAACCATATCCTGATGTCGGTTTTTGCGTTAAAAAGGGAGATTGATGACGCTGAGGTTATAGCGCAGTTTGCTGACGCAGCCGGTGATGAGGAAAGTCTGAGGGCGCTCTGCCTTGTGACATACGCTGATATGTCTGCTGTTAATCCTGTTTTCCGGACAGAGTGGAAGGCCTATCTCCTTAAAGAACTCTATGAAAAAACGTTAAATCACCTTCGCGGTATAAGGAAAGACCCGGCAGCTTATATAGAAAGTATCCTGTCTTCCCGCGCCGTTGAGGATAGAGAGGGATTAAGCAGTTTCCTAACCGAGATGCCTGAGAGGTATCTGCTCTCAACACCCCCTGAAAAAATACAGGAGGATTACAGCCTTGCGCTTAGTGTCCGGAGCGGCGGTTTTGCAGTATCAATAAGCGAAAAAGCACGAGGCATAACAGAGATAACAATCGGCGCATGGGACAGCCCCGGGCTTTTTTCACGGCTCGTGGGATTCCTCTCTTCAAAAGGGCTGAATATAGTAAGGGCCATGCTGCATACTGGTAAAAATGGTCTTGTTATTGATAAAATTCAAGTTTCAAACTGGAAAGAACTCTGGTGGGAGGGGATGGAAGATTTAATTAAAAATGGGCTGAGGAATGCTGCGGCGGGAGGCGAAACAATAAACCCGCACGGCATCGCAAAAGAGATTAGCGGGAAATTTGATGTGTTTGTGGAGCTTGACAATGAGACCTCTAAAAAGAACACGGTCGTTGAATTTTTCTCTCAGGACAGGCGCGGGCTTCTCTATGATGTGTCTAAGCTTATGCATGAAAGCGGGCTGAATATAATATCGGCAAGGGTTAATACTGAATCAGGCATTGCTCAGGACGTTTTTTATATACAGCAGGCCGGCGGGAAGGTTAATGGAATCAAGGCTGTGGAATTGATTGCATCTCTATGGAAAAATCTAAAAGGATAAAACGAATAGCATATCTTTCTCTGGCCGTACTGCTCATAGGGATAGTTATCTTTGTTTCCCGCGGCCCGCACATATCAAATGCGTTAAAGAAAATAATACTGCCTGAGCTTGAAAACATGACAGGCCGCAAGGTGATAGCCCAGTCAATATATCTTAATTTATTCCCGTTGTTTATTGAGGCCAGGGGGGTGAAGTTCTTTGATGACGAGGGCAACAGGGTTTTGACTGCTGACAGGGTAAAGGGGTATCTGAAACTATCAGGCCTCCGCAGAAAAAAAATAGCGCTGAAAAGGATAGTGATAAAAGAGCCTGAGCTATGGACTGACAGGGAACAGTTGAATGACATAATCAGGAAGGTTAAAAACTATTTGAACAAGGCAGACCCCGGAAAGATGAAGGTTGCAGTGGATGTAATAGAAGTGCGAGATGGAGGATTTAGCTTTTATGCTTCTGCTTATAATGCAGTTTTCACAGGCAAAGGATTAAACGGCGAGGCGCTGTTAGGCGAAACAACGAGATTAAAAGCGAACATAAAAGAACTTGTCTCAAACATCCAGCGTTTTCCTGAATTGAAAGTTGGCGCAGATGCCGTATTGTTTTTCAGGAAAGACGGGATTGACATAAAGAATGTCACTCTCAGGGCCTATGATTCAGAGGTGAAGGCAGGCGGTTTTTATTCGCCTGAAGGGAAAGGCGATATAAAGGCAGACGTTGAACTTGCAGTCAATGCTGTAAAAAAAGTTTTTGGGCTGAAAAATAACGGGGAAGGAAAAATATTTGCAAAGGGCGATATAAAATTTGGAGCAGAGGAGCCTGTTGTGGATATTAAAGTCAGCGGCAATTTTTATCTTCAGTCTTTGATGGAGCTTCTGAAAGTAAAAGAGAGAGTTGAAGGCTGGGTGGATTTTGACGGGAAGATAAGCGGGGCGGGTTCAAAGCTTACAGGCCAAGCGGATGCGACTTTAAAAAAGGGAAATCTTTTTGATGTTGCTGTGGACAGCCTTAAGTGCAATATAGTTTACGGCAACGGAGTCCTGAGTTTCAAAAGCGGTAAGGCAGCGCTTTACAACGGCAGGGCAGACGCAGAGGCAGCCTTAAAAATTCCGAAAGTTGACCATTATTCCGTGAAGGTAAATTTTACGGATGTTGACAGTCAGCCGGCTTTTAAACTTATCGGTATGGATATAGAGGCTCCGAAGGGCAAGGTAAAAGGAGAACTTTTTTCTTCTGACAGTGAATTTAATCCGTCCGGCTGGTTTAGTTACGAAGCTAATCCCCCCTTAACTAAAGGAGGGATGGGGGGATTAGGGAGTGATTTAATCGGGAGGGTAAAGAGGATAAAAGGGGCCTTTAAGGTGCAGGGCAATATGCTTTCCCTTTTCAATACAGAGGTCAGAACTGAAAAATCAGCGCTGGATATAAACGGCACAGTTGATATGTCTGCTTCATTTCTTAATCTAAAAGGCAGGCTTGAGACGCTTGACCTTACAGACCTTACGTCTCCTTATTTTGACCTTCTGAAAGGCACAGGCGGGTTTGAAGGCACAATAACCGGAAAATCTGATAACCCGCTCATAAGCGGCGCAGTAAGAATGAGGGCAGCGTCCTTAAAAGGTTACGGCCTTGATAATGTTTCCGGCGAGCTTTCTTACAGAAAAAATATTCTTGAGATAAAAGGTTTATCAGCTAAAGCAAAAGATGAGGAGCACACAGCAAGGGGACATATAAAATTTAACGCTGCAAAAAAGATTTTTGATTTGAAACAGCCTGATTACAGCCTTGCAGTATCATTAAGAGGCGCTGATATTGAAAGGCTGGCGGCAGCCTTTTATAAAAAACTGCCATTGAAGGGCAGACTGAATACAGACTTTAAGCTAACAGGCAATGGCTCCTATCCTGAATATTCAGGCTCTGCTGCTGTAATGAATGCAGAGGCTTATAAATTTTCAGCAGACTCTCTGACAGCGGATTTTTCCTATAGGAACAAAGATATTGCTGTAAAAAAAGTTGTTATTAAGAAAGGCGGCTCCGCTGTGACAGCTGAAGGAAGAATTTCAGGCATGGAGAAGTTTTCTTTCAAGGCATCCGGCAGTAAGCTATTTTTGAAGGATATTGCGGCGCTGAAAGTCATGCCCGAGGATGCGGTGTTGAATGTCCAGGCGGCAGGCTCAGGCGCTTTTGATAATCCCTCTATAACTATAAACGGGAAGTTATCAGGCGGAACATTTAAAGGCAGGCCTCTTGGCGCAGGAACCATAAATGCCTCTATTAAAAATAAAGATATTCTGTTCAGCGCTGCGCTCTTTAACGGGAAGGCGCTTGTGAAGGGAAAGGCGCGTCTGAGTGATTTACTGCCGTGGAGCGCAGAACTTACCGTGACGTCAGGCAGATATGATTTCCTTTTATCGCCGATGTTTAAAGATGTTCCTGATGACCTTGTAGTTAATATGAAGGGAAGTGCGGTAATGTCAGGGACAAGAAAAACCTTTTCGGCTTCTGCAGTTATAAATCAGGTTAATGCGTCTCTTTATGGACACAGCTTTTTTAATGATTCGGATATAAAATTCAGATTTGATAATAGAAAGATGTCGTTTTCTGCATTTACAATACGGAGCGGGAACGCCTCTTTCAGAATGCGCGGCGGTATGGAGATAGGGAAAGAATATAATATAGCTCTTGAAGGGGATTCAGAGCTTTCGCCTCTGAAGGGATTTTCAAAGAAGATTGGCGTTCTTAGAGGGGACGCTGCTTTTGCCCTGACCGTGGCAGGTAAATGGGACAACCCCCAGATAAACGGCAATCTCAATGTGAGCAGCGGGCTGTTTGGATTAAAGGATATACACCAGCGAGTCAGTTCAATAAACGGTTTATTTTATTTTGAGGGAAACAAGATTGCTATACGCAGGCTCTCAGGCAAACTTGGAGGCGGAGATATAGATGCATCAGGCGTTGTCTATCTCAGCGGGTTTAGGCTGAAGAGATTTTATCTTGATACAAAACTGAATAACATTACAGCTCCTGTATCCAAAGAGTTCTCTATTAATTTTGACGGCAGTATCATTTACAAGGGGACTCTTGACGCTCAGAATGTCATTGGCGATGTAAGGGTAAAGAGGGCAAGGTACAGGGAGAGAGTAGAATGGAAAAGCTGGCTTCTTAAGACAAAGCCGGCAGAAAGGCCGAGGGGTGAGCCGACAGGCGCGGAAAAGGCAGCGCTGAATGTGAAGATATACGGAGCGGAAAATATCATTGTGGACAACAACATAGCGCGCGCGCCGTTGAAGGTTGATATGGTTTTGAAAGGCACGATAGGGCAGCCGCTTTTTTTCGGAAGAATTGAGTCTAAGGAAGGCAAGGTCTATTTCAGGAACAGTGAATTCAGGATATTGAATGCAAGCGCAGATTTTACCGACCCGAACAGAATAAATCCAGTAATGGAGATTGTGGCGCAGACCATAGTGAAAGGGTACAACATCAGGCTTAGCCTTGAAGGGCAGATGGAGCGCTTTAATCTCTCTCTTGTTTCTGACCCGCCTCTTGAGGAGACGGATATACTCAGTCTGCTTACCGTGGGGCAGATAGGGAAACAATTAAAAGGGCTTGAAGGAGGAATCGGAGCGGGCGAGGCTGCTTCATTTCTAACAGGCAAGGTTCAGGATGTTTTTGAAGACAGGCTGAGAAATATAACAGGGCTTGACAGGGTTCAGGTGGACCCTTATGTGTCCAAGTCCACAGGCGCTATAGGCCCGAGAGTTACCGCATCAAAGAGACTTTTGGGCGATAAACTGTTTGTGACTTACACATCTACTGTGGGTTCTACAGAGGAACAGGTGCTCAAGCTTGAGTATCTTCTTGATAAGAATGTCTCGCTGGTTGGTGTGAGGGATGAAAAAGGCAGCGTTGGCGGAGATATTAAGTTCAGATTTGAATTTAAATGAGAACAGAGCAACAGGACAACAATGAATAGTGCAATAGAGCAGCAGGGGTCCCCAGAAAGTCGCAGACTTTCTGGGGCAGAGAGCAGCCCCGATTTAATCGGGGCGCTACTGCTCTACTGCGCTACTGCACTGCTAATCTGTTTATTATTGTCCTCTTCCGTTGAGGCGTCGGATACAGTAATACAAAAGATAAATATCGAAGGGTTGCATTCCATAAAAAGCGAAGAACTCCTGGACCTTTTAAACATAAAGATTGGCGATATTTTTAATCCGGCCTCTGTCCGCTCCGGGATAAAACTGGCATTTCTTAAAGGGATATTTGAAGACATATCTGTTGAAGTTGATGATAAAGATAAAACCTTCATAAGGGTAAAGGTAAGGGAGAGGAATATAATAAGAAAAGTTGTTATTGCCGGAAATCAGCGTCTTTCAAAGAAGCTCATAAAAAACCGTTTTCCATTAAGAGAAGAACAGGTTATGAGATACGACCTCATTGAAGGCGCTGTAAAGGAGCTTAAAAAGGCATTATCTGAGAGGGGATTCCCGTATGCTGATATAAAACTCGCTGTAAAGGACGCCGGCAGTCCGGACAAGGTGGATATTTTCCTGACGATAAATGAGGGAGCGCCTGAGATAATAAAAAGCATTAAAATTATCGGGCCTGCGGAAGCGAAAGAATTAATCAAAATAGAGGAAGGCGGCATTTACGACCGGGTTAGATTAAGAAAAGAAATGGAGGAAATAAGGCTGTATTATAAGAAAAACAATTTTCTGAAACCGGTTGTCGGCCCATATACTTTCAGCAATGGCAGTCTTGAGATTAACATAGACCCGGGTAAAAAACTTGAAGTTGTGTTTGAAAATAACTCTGCTCTGAATTCAGAGGCTCTCATTAAAGAGACGCCGTTTTTTGAGGCCGAGGACTTCAGGGACGACCTTGTTGAAGAGGCCGTATCAAGGATTGTGTCTTTATACCATATAAAAGGGTTTCCTTTTGCTCAGGTTGCGCCGGTTATAGCCTCGGACAAAGATACAGTTACTATACGATTTTTTATTTTTGAGGGAAACGAGGTTATCGTCAATTCAGTTGTCTTTGAAGGTATAACCATACCTGTGAAAAACCTGAAAGAGGCAATGTTATTAAGAGAAAAGAAGCCTTATAATCCGGACCTTATAGACTCAGATAAAGAAGCGTTAATAGGGTTTTACAATGCGCTCGGCTATCTGAATGCAGGAATAGATGACGTCAGAGCTGCGGTAAAAGATTCCAGTGCTGATATTCATATAAAAATTACAGAAGGCGCAAAGACCCTGATAGAAGGCATTGAGATAAAGGGAGCCAGGTTTATCTCAAAGGAAGATATAATCAAGGCTGTCAGGATAAAAACAGGGGACCCCTATAATGAAGTTGATATATCGGATGCAAGATATAAGATTATTGACCTCTATTGGAACAGCGGTTTTGTGGACTCAAGGGTTGATATAAAACAGGCAGTCGGAGAATCCGCCACAGGTGGAGGGATAAAGGTTATTTTTGAAATAGACGAAGGAAATCTCAGTCTTTTCGGAAAAACCGTGATAAGCGGCAATGCCGAGACAAAGAGCGAGGCAATAAAGAGAGAACTGCTCTATAATAACGGAACTTCCTTTAATCCTTATCTTCTCACAAAAACGCGTCAGAGACTTTATAAGCTGTGCCTGTTTACCGATGTGGATGTGAATGCTATAGAGAAAGAGGACAATGCTAAAAATGTTCATGTCAGGGTGAAAGAAGGGAATGCGGGCGTTGTTGAGGTTGGCGTCGGATATGGAGATTATGAGCGGTTCAGGGGGGCATTTGATATAAGCTACAGGAATCTTTTTGGAATGAACAGACAGGCGTCATTCAGGACTGAGGTCAGCTCGCTTGAGCAGCGTTATATAGTGAATTATACTGAGCCGTGGTTTTTAGGCAAGCAGCTTCCCTTTAAAGCGCTGCTCATGAAAGAAGAAAGAACGGAAAAGAGCATAGAGACCCGTGAGACGCGGTATAAACTTAGGAGGCACACTGCGAGCGTAGGCTTTGAGAAGAAATTCAGCGAAAGGGTGAAAGGTGAGATTTTTTATGATTTTTCATTAGTCAAAACTTTTGAGGTAAAGCCTGACGTCATACTTACGAAAGAAGATGTTGGAACGCTTGCAATTGCAGGGATAAGGCCGGGCATAGCCTACGATACGAGAGACAATCCGTTTGACCCCAGAAAAGGCGTGTTTGCAGGAATATCCGTGAAAACAGCGACAGGATACCTTCTCTCAGAGACGGATTTTGTAAAGACAATAGCCAATGGAAGCGTTTATAAAGAATTAAATAAATATTTTGTTGCTGCGGCGTCTTTAAAAGGCGGGATGGCGTATGGTTTTAACGATACGACGGATCTGCCGCTTGTGGAGAGGTTTTTTCTGGGCGGCAGGACTACAGTGCGCGGATATGAACAGGATACGCTTGGGCCTAAAGGCGCTGACGGCTCTCCGACAGGCGGTAATGTGTTTATCCTGACAAATCTTGAACTAAGAACCGATGTTATCAAAGGTTTTGGCCTTGTGACATTCCTTGACGGCGGCAATGTATGGAACGAAACCGGCGATATAAAATTTTCAGAGATGAAATATACTGCTGGCGCAGGCATAAGATATAATACGCCTGTGGGACCTCTGAGGATTGACTACGGCCATAAACTGAATAGGGAAGCAGGTGAAAGCAAAGGAGAAGTGCATTTCAGCATCGGACATGCGTTCTAATTTGAGCGGCAATATATTTTACTCAGTCATCACTTTGTCCGGAAGCTCGTCCGTATCGCCCGGAGTTACAGGAAAATGTTTTGCAAGAAGCGCTCCGGCCTCTCTTATGGCATTACATAAAGAATCGCACGCCCGGCCATCTTTTATCCCCTGAGATACGGTTAGTGCAAATTTATTCAGAGTCTCCTGTCCAATCTTTTTATGAATCCCTTTGTCGGCAAGCGCCCAGACCTTTCTTTCAAGGATGGAGATAAAGAACAGGACTCCGGTATTTTGTCTGGTCTTATAAAGCCCCTTTTCATAAAAGGCACTCACAGCCCTCTGCCGTACAGTTTCCTCTTTTCTCCTGAAGCCGATTAATGAGGTTTTAAGAACAGGAAATTTCCCGAATAGAAATCTTGCCGGGAAAAACAAGACAAGACTCGCAGGAATAAATGACCAGACAGACGAATTAAAGTATAAGGCGGTTATAATGAGCGAGATGAGACTTCCGGCAAATATTCCCCCTAAGATTTCCGCTTCAATATATCGGTCGCTGCTGCCGACAACCATAACAGCAATCTCTCCGAGGGTGCGGGATTCAACATCACGGGTTGTCTCTTCTATCTTTTTTTTCTCTTCTTCAGTGAAAAATCTTTTTGCCTTTGAATTATTTTCCATTACCAGCCTCCTGATGCTCCGCCCCCGCCAAAACTGCCGCCTCCCCCGCTGAACCCTCCGAAGTCTCCGCCTCCGCTAAAGCCTCCGCCTGACCCATAGTATCCGCCGCCGGACCAGAAACCGCCGCTACTGTAACGTCGGCCTGAGGAGAAAAGTTTCGGCAGAAAAATTCCTGCAGTCAATCCAACAGCGGAGAGAATGATAAATGAAATAAGCCCGACGGGCATAAGTGTTTGGTGGACAATAGCAGGAAGACCTATCGCTCCAGATACGCCTCCAAAGATGCGCGACATACTCCCTATGAACAGTAAAACTATTCCTCCAAAGATAAGAAGGGTTAAGAAGCTGTGTATGGCGTCCTTCTGTTTGGGCAAATGATTTTTATCAGCCTTAAACTCTCCCCTGGCTGCATCAATAAGAGAATGAACGCCTGCGACAAAACCGCCGTCAAAATCGCCTCTTTTGAAACTCGGTTTTATAACCAGGTCAACGATTCTTCCTGCAGTTAGGTCGGTCAACGGCCCTTCAAGTCCGCGGCCGACCTCAACCCTTATCTTTTTGTCCTGTTTGGATACGAGAAAAATTACCCCGTTATCTTTTCCTTTTTGTCCTATCTTCCATGACTCAGCAGCCTTAACGCTGAATTCTTCCAAAACCTCTCCTTCAAGAGAGGGGATTGTGAGGATGACAATCTGTGTTGAATCTGTCTGTTCAAAAGAATTCAGCTCTTTTTCCAATTCAGCCTTAGCTGCCGGGGATATCATATTTGCGTAATCATTAACGTGCCCCTGCAGTTTCGGCACATCAAGGGCATAAGAAATAGAAAAAAGTGATAAAAAAGCTATCAGTGATATAAAAGACAGGAAAAGACAGGGCATGGTATTTGAACGGATTCTTTTGCCGATAGTCCCAACAACCCCCTTAATCCCCCTTAACAAAGGGGGACTCAGGGGGGGTATGAGGCAAAAGCCCTCGGAGCCCTGATTTTTATCGGGGCGAGAATGAGTGAAAATATTATACCCTGTCTTTCTGTTTAAAAAGCTCAATTAAAACTTCACCTGCGGAGCCTTTTCGGTTCCCGCCTCTGCCTTAAACGGCTCTTTGAGCTTCAGATGAAGCAGCAAATTGTTTGTTAAATTATTCGGGAATATCCTGATTGATGTGTTGAAAGTCTCAACAGCCTTGTTGTAGCGTATGCGCGCAACATTTATCCTGTTCTCCGTTCCTTCAAGCTGGTGCTGGAGGTCTCTGAAGTTCTGATTTGCCTTAAGGTCTGGATATTTCTCTACCACGACCATGAGTCTGGAAAGTGCGCTGCTCATGGCGCCCTGCGCCTCCTGGAACTGAGTAAAGGCCTTAGGGTTATCAAGCATGCTTTTTGACATCTGTATGGAACCGACCTTGGCCCTGGCCTCTGTTACTGCGGTAAGCGTTTCTCTTTCATGCTTGGCGTAGCCCTTTACGACTTCTACAAGATTCGGTATTAAATCATTTCTCCTCTGGTATGATGCTTCAACATCGCCCCATGCCGCCTTAACAGACTCTTCATTTGCCTGCATTGTGTTATAACCGCAGCCTGAAATACTGAGCAGCATCAGGCTAAGGACAACATACAGAAACTTTTTTTTCATTACATCCTCCGGTTTCGTCATTCCGCACCTGCCTGCGGTAGGCAGGCTTGATGCGGAATCCAGTCTTTTATCTATCAATTTGTTGACTATTCCAGCCCCGGGTTTATCTTGACATAAATCCCGGACAACCGGCAAATCCTCTGCATCCTGCTTTTCTCAATTTGCAGGAAGCATTGCCGCAAATATTTATCTGTAAATACCTGTCTCCTCGGCGAGGAGGGCTTATTTTCGTTGCCTCTTTCGCAGCTATTTTCTTTTTGGTTTTGATTTACGGGCGCCTTTCTTAGAGGATGCTTTAGAAGAAACGCTTTCGAGTTTAGCTATCTGCGATTCAAGTTTTTTTACCCCCTTGATTGTTGATATTACCTTCATGTCAAGCAATGGATTCTTGGAGCCTTTTGAAGCGATATCGTAAACCTTTCCGCCGAGTTCTGTGAAATTAGACTGAACCTTCATTTTCAGTTCAAAAACCTTGTATCTTCTCTTTCCCTCTTCGGCAAGTTCCTCTGCTTTTTCAGCTGCGACAGTAGCTCCTTTTCTTACAGCGGCAATGCTCTCATCAACGCCTTTCTGGATGTCTTTTTTAACCTTGTCCCATAGTCCCATAAAATTCCTCCTTCATAAAATTAATTGATACTCCACTAATATATCATAAAAAACTCGTTTGATGACAAAAATCTGTCCCTATCTGTTTGTGAATTGCAGTGGCATTGCTGCTTACCTAATGCAATGTGAAAATTACCTTGATTTCATGGCGGTATTTGTGTAACCCTAATACTATCTGTCATTCCCCGATTTAATCGGGGAATCCAGAGTTTTTTAATAAGGGACTGGATTCCGCATCAAGTGCGGAATGACGAATAAAAAAGGGTGGTTTTATGAGGCGATACATTGCCGTCTTTGTTGTAATCTGTGCCTTTATGATGCTTTTCCTTTCTGCTGCCTATTCTGAAGACAGGAGCGTTACGGTGAAGGGAAAGAAAGGCACGGATACATCCGCGTCTGTCAATGCCAGATACCACGCCCTCATCATCGGCAGCAACAACTACAAACACCTCCCCAAACTCAAAACAGCCATAGCAGACGCAAAGGCAGTAGAGGAGATATTAAGAACGAAATATGGATTCAAGACAAAGCTCCTCATAGACGCAACAAGGGCAGATATACTTGGAAACATAAATAAAATGAGGAAGAAACTCGGCAGCAATGACAATCTCCTTATCTATTATGCAGGGCACGGCGAATTTGACAAAAATGTTGAAAAGGCATACTGGCTGCCGGTTGACGCACAAAGAGACGACCCCACAAACTGGATAATAGCAGATGACATAACATCAAACATAAAGAGAATCTCATCAAGGCATATACTTTTAGTATCAGATAGTTGTTACTCAGGCACATTAACAAGGGCGGCGGTTATAGACCTGAAGTCAGCGGAAAAGGATGAATATATAAAGAAGATGGCAGAAAGACCATCACGGACTTTAATGGCAAGCGGAGGAAATGAGCCTGTGGCAGACGGCGGAGGGAGCGGCCACTCTGTATTTGCATCAGCATTCCTAAAGGCATTGAAAGAGACAGAAAAGAATGTATTCACAGCAGAAGAGCTGTTTCATGGAAGGGGAAGCGTAAAAGAGATGGTGGCGGGCAAATCAGATCAGGTGCCGGAATACAACACCATAAAGAACTCAGGCCATGAAGGAGGGGATTTTGTGTTTCAGACGGCAAAAGCCTCAGTCTCAGGCGCAGGAGGATATACAGCCCCTCTGGCTCCAATAGAAATCAAAGAACCCTCCGGTAAAGATTTTAAGATAGACGACCTTGAAAAAGAGGCAAAGGAAATAGAAAAGAACAAAGCGGCATGGAACAGTAAGCTTCAAAAAATGAAGCAGGCCTACGGCAAGGTAAAGACCTTTGAGAAAGGGACTTCGCCTGCTGACAGAAAATCATCGGCATGGCAGAGGTTTCTTGACACATTCAGTCAGGACAATCCATATTCACAGGAAGACGACACAATGCGTCAGGAGGCAGAGGAGAGGGTAAGTTATTGGAACAGCCAACAGCAGATAGCAATGGCGCCGAGACCTGACCCCTCTGTGTCCCCCCTTGGCAAGGGGGGAATTAAGGGGGGTGTATTTAAAGACCCCTTAACAAACATAGAATTCGTCTTTGTCAAGGGCGGATGTTATGGAAGTTCTTATACTGTTCATGAAGTCTGCGTGGATGATTTTTATATAGGAAAATATGAAGTAACACAAGGACAGTGGAAGGCAGTGATGGGAAACAATCCATCAAGTTTCAGCAGTTGCGGAGACAACTGCCCAGTTGAGCAAGTAAGCTGGAACGACATACAAGACTTTATAAATAAACTTAATCAGAAGAATAATCCCCCCTCACCCCCCTTTAGCAAAGGGGGACTAAAAGATTCCCCCTTAACAAAGGGGGCGGGGGGGTTGTATCGTCTTCCCACAGAAGCGGAATGGGAATATGCTGCACGAAGCGGAGGCAAGAGCGAAAAATATGCAGGCACAAGCAATGAATCGGAACTTGGAGATTACGCATGGTATGACAAAAACTCAGGAAGCAAGACACATCCCGTTGGAACAAAACAACCTAACGGCCTTGGAATATATGACATGAGCGGAAATGTATGGGAATGGGTAAATGACTGGTATGGGTATGATAGTGATTATTATAAGAATAGCCCAAAGAATAATCCTACAGGGCCAAGCAGCGGCTTGAACCGCGTTATTCGCGGCGGTAGTTGGAACTTCTATGCGAGGTACTTGGAGACGACGTACCGGCTCAGGTT
>Ga0210042_1000663_pt1 | contig 30553 bp, 29 predicted proteins | sample CryGeymeta201518_FD_183982 | JGI IMG/M metagenome (GOLD analysis project Ga0210042, IMG submission 183982) | Groundwater microbial communities from Crystal Geyser aquifers in Utah, USA - Crystal Geyser metaG 2015-18 (SPAdes) (version 2) | ecosystem: Environmental > Aquatic > Deep subsurface >... | reverse complement strand
TCCTGACCCCGCCGCTCCCCGGACCGACAGGTCTCCTCGAATCCCGTGGATTCGCAGCCCTTTGAGACCTTCCGGTCAAGCGTTTCGGGGCGGTCGGAGACCTGCCCCGAGCTAAGTACGGTTGTAATACTAGCTCATGAGCACAGCAACCGCACTCCAGCCCGAGCGACTCCACTCGATTGCCGCCGATCCTGCCACAGCCTCCGTCCCCGCCTCGAACCTGACACAGCACACCGGTCAGATCACCCTCGACGAGCGAGTCGGGCTGTTCCGTCACCGCCCGGTGACGCTCTGGCTCACCGGTCTGAGTGCTACCGGGAAGTCCACGCTGGCCTACGCGTTGGAGAAGCGCCTGCTTGAAGCGGGCCACGCCTGCGTCGTTTTGGACGGCGACAATCTCCGGCATGGGCTGAACCGCGACCTCGGCTTCACGCCGGCGGACCGCACTGAGAACATCCGCCGCGTCGCCGAAGTTGCCCGGCTGTTCAATGACGCCGGACTCCTCGTTGTGACCGCCTTCATCTCGCCCTACCGCGCCGACCGCGAGCAGGCCCGCGCCGTCATTGGCGAGGCCCGCTTCGTGGAGGCATTTGTTGACACGCCCCTGGACGAATGCGAGCGACGCGACCCCAAAGGGCTCTACGCCAAGGCGCGCGCCGGCAAGCTCCCAGAGTTCACCGGCGTTTCAGCGCCGTACGAACCGCCGGCGACGCCGGAGCTTCGGCTGGACACCGTCCGCTTCTCGGCGGAGGAACTGGTCGAGACGGCGATGGGAGCGCTCTCCTCGCGGGCAACGTTCGCTCGGGCGCGGGCCGGGCTCTCGATTCTCCCCGGCGGGGCGAAGGCCGGCTCCGGCCGCGCCGCCACCGGCAAACGCCACCGGAGCACACGCACATGATGATCACCGTAATCGGCCGCGGCCACTCCGGCACCCGGGCGATGTCGCACACCTTGAGCGAGAGCGGCGTCTTCATGGGCGCCCAACTGAACGAGTCGGGCGACTTGGTGCCCCCGGGCGACCTGTACGAAGCGTGCCGGGTCATGGCGCGGCACGTCGTCCACAAGGGCGGGCTGGAGTGGGACTTCGCCCAGCTCCACACCATGCCGATCGCCCCGGCATTCACGCGGCTGGTCGAGTCGTACCTGTCTTCGGTCCTGAGCAGCGACGCCGACCGCAAGGGGTGGAAGCTCCCGGAGACCACCCTCATCCTGCCGTGGATCGTGCGGCTGTTCCCCGACGCGTATTTCGTCTATTGGCGGCGCGACCCGCGCGACTCCATCCTCGGCCGGCACGTCACCGACGACCTCGCCGACTTCGGCGTGCCCTACGACCACACCGCCGACCTCCGGCTGCGGCGAGCGATCAGTTGGCGGTACCAGTACGAGATCATGCGCGTCACCTCCTCCCCGGCGCGCCGCCTCAATGTCCAGTTTGAGGACTTCGTGCTGCACCAGGACAGCACGCTCCGGCGACTGGAGGGGTTCGTCGGCTTCCCGCTTGCCAAGATCGAGGTCCGGCCGGAAGCCGTCGGCCGCTGGCGCACCGACGACGAGCGGCACGACTTCGACTTCTTCCCCCAAGACGCGCTGTTCGACGCCCACCGATCAGCAGCGGGCGAGCGCTAAACCTCCCGCGGCGCGTTGACCCTCCGGGCGATTGCTGTCAACATGGGTCGAAGCTCTGAAGCCCCCGTCGCAGGGAGTCCCTCGCATGGCCCAAATGACCAAGCTGGAACGCGTCCTGGCGGCCTTCGACCACCAGGAGACCGACCGGGTCCCGTTGTACGACTTGATGCTCAACGACGACTGCATCGAGTACTTCACCGGCGTCTACGCACCCTACGGTGAGGAAGGCGCCAAGCTGCAAGCGCAGGCCGTCGATCGGATGCTGGACATGGCGCGCTGCGTCGGCGTCGGCCCGCACCCGCCGCCGGCGGACTTCACCGACGATCCGGTGCTGCTCAAGTACGCCCGCTTCGCCTCGCTCACCTACCGGCTCAACCCGATTCGGTCGTATGAAGAGGCCGTCGACTGGGTGAAGCAGCGACTTCTGCAACTGGGCAAGTGGCGTGACCACACCGACCTCGCGCAGGTGGCGGCAGACAATCGCCGCTCATTCGAGAAGCTGTACGGCTGGCTGAGCGAAGACCACGTCGTCTGCTGCCTGCGCCAGAGCGGCGTCGGGCTGGACGACATCCGTGGGCACGTGGGGATCGAGTTCTTCAGCTACCTCTGCGCCGATCAACCGGGGCTTGTCGCCGAGTTTCTGGAGCTGCACACCGAGCAAGAGGTGGCAGTCATCCACGCCATTGCCGATCCGGCACTCTCCCCGTGGGCCCTGACGTACGGCGACATCGCCGCGAAGAACATGCTGCTCCACTCGCCCGAGTGGTTGCGGCAGGAGTTCCACCCGCGCCTCAATCGCCTCAACGACGCCTACCACGAGCACGGCATTCGCTGCCTCTTCCACTCAGACGGCGACATCATGGAAGCCCTGCCCGACCTCCTCGCCACCGGCATCGACGGCCTCAACCCGCTGGAAACCGTCGCCGGCATGGACGTGGGCGAAGTCTACCGCCTCTACGGCGACAAACTGTTCCTAACCGGCGGCATCGACATGAGCCAGTTGCTCTCCAACGGCACCCCCGCCCAAGTCCGCGCCGTCTGCCGAAAGGCTATCGCCGACGCCCCCACCGGCTACTTCATGGGCTCCACCACCGAGATCGACAACAGCGCGCGCCTGGAGAACGTGCTGGCGATAGTCGAGGTGAGCTGGGGCCACCACCCATCCGGCGCCAGGCCGGATATCATGGAGCAGATCCGGCGCAGGAAGGAACGGACCCGGCGCCACCCTCGTCCCGCGGGGCTTCGCCGGCTGACCGACGGGTGACCCGTCCCAGGTGGTCGCCCTGCAAACGCGGTGGTGACCCGGCAGGAGCATCTCGGACTTTGACTTTATAAAGTCCGAGATGCTTGTCGGGAAGGACCCCGCAGGGACGAGACCGTCGCTCGCCTCGGGCGCGCAGTTGCTTCGCTCCGCGCGTGCGGCTTCTGTCGTATCCGCGGCAAGCCGACGCGCTCCAGGCGGAGCGTGTGTCGGCCGCCCTCCAAGGCGTCGCCCGCGATCGTGAGCTGGTTGTCGAAAGCGCGTGCTCCGAGCACGAGGAAGTTGGCGGGGGTGATCTTGCCCTCCTTCAGCGGCTGGCCGTCGTACTTCAGGCGCAAGGTGTAGTTGGGCCGGTCTTCGCCGACGGCCTTCCTGTAGTCGATGAACGCCGTCGCGCAGACGGCCGTGTCGCGGGTGGAGCGCCAGTAGTAGCCGTGGTGGCGGTTGTTGAGCAGCCACTTGATGAGCTTCGGCGCCGCCGGGTCCTTCGGGTTCTCTGCGACGATCGCCTTGAGAATCCAGGCATTCGCCTCGATGTCGTTGTTCCACCAGCACCACCAGCTCTGGTCGGTCTCGTACCAGGCAGTCTGGTTCTCGTCGTCGTGCTTCTCGAAGCGGCGGGTGTTACCAACCACCGTCCCGCGCCTTCGGTGCGACGACAGAACCAGGGGCGTGGGTGTCACTTCGTTCCGTAGCCTGACAGCCACGGTGCCTCCTCGGGCAGAATCGCGGTGACCTAACGGCGACCTACGCTGGCAAGCATCTCGTGTTCACTTCCGTCTCAGGCCTGACTACCGCGCGTTCCGGGCCGGTGTTGGCGCGGCCGCGACACCATCCCGCTTGGTCACCAGTAGACTTCTCAACCTGAGCAGGGCCGGAAGAGCCCCACTACACGCGGGATCGTTGTACGCTGTGTCTTCGATCTGGCCGGAGGCTTCCCACAGGTCCCGGCAAACAGAGGCTCGCAGCGACTCTCGTGTGGCCTGCTTCAGAAGCGCGACGGATTGCTCCCTGTCACGCTCCACGAGAGGCCACAGCCCGCGGCGCGCCATCAGTTGGGCACGGCGAGTCAACGCGAGGAGTTCGAACTGCCTGGGCGGGCACTCGGGCGCGAGAGGCGCACACACCTCGGGATCGGCGGGCACTCGACCCCGCCTGCCGACCGGCGCCGGCTCGCCCGCAGGCGGAACTCCACTCGGGCTCCGCCCTCCTTCCGTTCCGCCTGCTGCTCTCATCTCAATGCTCTCTTTCTTCATCGCTACCTCCTGGAATTCTTCACTAATTCCACAGAGGCAACTGTCTCACCTATTATTGGCACAGGGGGTAAGCCATAAGCCACAAGCCACAAGCCACAACAAGGAGACCACAACCCATGAGTATGTTCTGCTATCAGTGCGAACAGACAGCCAAAGGAGAGGGCTGCACCAACCACGGCGTCTGCGGGAAGGACCCGGAGACGGCAGCGCTCCAAGACCTGTTGGTCCATGCAACCAAGGGCATCGCCAACTACGCGCACCGTGCGCGGCAGTTGGGCGCTACTGACTGCGCTGTCGACACGTGCGTCGTCGACGCGCTGTTCACCACCGTCACCAACGTCAACTTCGACCCGGCTCGGATGGAGCAGGAGCTGCGCCAGGCCGGGGCGGTCAAGGACCAGGCGAAGGCGCTCTACGAGGAAGCCTGCCGCCAGCAGGGCCAGTCGCCGGAAAGGCCGAACGGCTACACCTCATGGACCCCGGCGGAGGATCTCCAGGGCCTGATCAGCCAGGGCGAGGCAGTCGGCATCGAGAAGCGCATCGAGGGGTTGGGGCAGGACCTCGCCGGTCTGCAGGAGTTGCTGACGTACGGGCTGAAGGGCACGGCAGCGTATGTGCACCATGCCAAGGTCCTCGGGCAAGAGGACGCGAGCGTCTACGCGTTCTTCCACGAAGCGCTCGACTACCTGACCAAAGAGAGCCCTTCGGTCGAGGAGCTTGTCGCCCTGAACCTGAAATGCGGCGAGGTCAACCTGACGGTGATGGGCCTGCTGGACACGGCGCACACCAGCGCCTACGGCAACCCCCAGCCGACGCCCGTCCGCATCACGCCGGTTGCGGGGAAGTGCATTCTGATCTCCGGGCATGACCTGAAGGACCTGGAGGAGCTGCTCAAGCAGACCGAGGGCAAGGGCATCAACATCTACACGCACAGCGAGATGCTCCCCGCCCACGGCTACCCGGGGCTGAAGAAGTACGCCCACCTCGTGGGCAACTACGGCGGCGCCTGGCAAGATCAGCGGAAGGAGTTCGACGCCTTCCCCGGTGCCATCGTGATGACGACCAACTGCATCCAGAAGCCGAAGGACACGTACATTGGCCGAATCTTCACCTGCGGTCTGGTCGCGTGGCCCGGCGTGGCGCATATCGAGAATCGCGACTTCTCGCCGGCCATCGAGGCCGCCCTCGCTGCTCCCGGGTACGCCGAGACGGAAGCGGAGAAGACGATCCTCACCGGCTGCGGTCACGCCGCTGTTCTCGGGCTGGCAGATAAAGTGATCGAGGCCGTCAAGGCCGGCGCTATCCGGCACTTCTTCCTCATCGGCGGCTGCGACGGCGCCAAGCCCGGGCGCGACTACTACACCGAGTTCGCAGAGCAGGTCCCCGACGACTGTGTCATCCTGACTCTCGCCTGCGGCAAGTACCGCTTCAACAAGCTCGACTTCGGCGACATCGGCGGGATTCCGCGCCTGCTAGACGTCGGGCAGTGCAACGACGCCTACTCCGCCATCCAGATCGCGGTTACGCTGGCGGGCGCATTCGAGACGGATGTCAACAGCCTGCCGCTCTCGCTGATTCTCTCGTGGTACGAGCAAAAGGCGTGCTGCATCCTGCTGTCGCTACTGCACCTGGGCATCAAGAACATCCGCATCGGGCCGAGCTTGCCGGCGTTCATCAGCCCGGCAGTGCTGAACGTCCTGGTGGAGACCTTCAACCTGACGCCCATCGGCACTGCCGCCGAGGACCTGAAGGCGATCCTCGGCTGAGCAGGTACCTCAAGGGGCGCCTCGCACTGACGACGACAAGGACTGCAACCAATAGCCCAGCGGCACCGGGCCGGCGTTCTGTCGGTGCGGGGTCGTTGGGCTTTTTCCTGCGGGGGGTGGGCGGGGTTGACTGCGCTGCCTGCCGCGGGTCGCCTGAACGAGGCAGCTCGGCCCGAGCAACGGCACACCGGCCGTCTGGTTGCGTCGCCCGACTTGCGGCGGGAAGTGGAGGTCTGTCATGGAAGTCACCGTCAGACTAGTACTACAACCGTACTTAGCGCGAATGTGCTCGGCGAGGGTCTCCTGACCCCGCCGCTCCCCGGACCGACAGGTCTCCTCGAATCCCGTGGATTCGCAGCCCTTTGAGACCTTCCGGTCAAGCGTTTCGGGGCGGTCGGAGACCTGCCCCGAGCTAAGTACGGTTGTAGGACTAACTGTTAACGGAAAGGAGCAAACCGTCACCACGGAGCCGCAGCGGCCTCTGCTGGACGTTCTCCGCGAAGACCTGCAGCTCATCGGGACGAAGTACGGCTGCGGCGAAGGCGCGTGCGGGGCGTGCAGCGTGCTGCTCGACGGCGAGGTCGTGCGGTCGTGCATTACGCCCGCGTCCGCCGCGGCCGGCAGATCGGTCACCACCATCGAGGGCATTGCCGACGGGGATCGGCTCCACCCAGTTCAAGAGGCGTTTGCGGAGCACGGCGTGCTCCAGTGCGGTTTCTGCGCGCCCGGTATGGTTGTTGCCGCTGCCGCGCTGTTGCGCGGCACGCCCCGGCCGACAAAGGCGCAGATTGTGGAGGCGCTCAACGGCAACCTCTGCCGGTGCGGCACCTATCCCGCGTTGGTGGCAGCCGTCCAGGAAGCCGCCAATGACGTTGGGGAGGCGAACCAGCGATGAAGACCACACTCTCCCAGGTGCAGCTCGACCCCTCCGGCGCGCACCTGGATGAAGACCGACCGGCGCAATTCTCGCTCGACCGGCGCGGGTTCCTGCAGACCCTCGGCGCTGGCGTCCTGATCACGGTGGCCGCCGACGGCGCCTCTGCGCAACGGCGCGGCGGAGGTGGCCGCGGCCCGGCGCCTATCGCTGCGCGCATTCACCTGGGTGAAGACGGCTCGCTCACGGTGTTGACCGGGAAGGTCGAGTTGGGGCAAGGCGCACGGACGGAGGTCGCCTTGGCGGCTGCCGAGGAACTGCGGATTGCGGCCGACCAACTGCGGGTGATCCTGGCCGACACGGACCTCGTGCCCGACGACGGTGTGACGGCCGGCAGCCGGACGACGCCCGGAACGATTCCCGCAGTTCGCAGAGGCGCGGCGGCGGCCAGAGACGTCTTGGTCGAGTTGGCTGCGAGGCAGTGGCAGGTGGACGCCTCCACGCTGGCGGTGACCAACGGAGCCGTGGTGCACGGGCCGACGAAGCGACGGCTGACCTACGCCGAGTTGGCGGGAACGGGGAGCCTCGACGAGGCGCTCGGTCGGTCCATTCCTGACGGCGTCGAACTGACGCCCGTGGCCGAGTGGAAGGTGCTGGGCGTGTCGACGCCCCGAGCCAACGCTCGCGACCTGGTGACCGGCACCCATCAGTTCCCGTCAGACATCTCCCGCCCGGGCATGCTCTACGGAAAGGTCTTGCGACCGCCTTCGTTCGGCGCGACGCTGGCCTCCGTCGACCTCGCCGAAGCCCAAGCTCTGCCGGGCGTCACAGTTGTGCGCGACGGCGACTTCCTCGGCTGCGTTGCCCCAACGGCGTTCGCAGCCTCCGCGGCGCTTGCCGCTGTGGCGAAGTCGGCCACCTGGAAGACCGTCCCTCAGCCATCCAGTGACGAGCTCTGGGAGTACCTGCGCGAGCACGCTTCGGGTGGGCGCTCCGGCGACGGGAAGGAGGTTCGGGCGGCGCTGAGTTCAGCGGTCAAGTCCCTCAGTGCGGAGTACCACACAGCCTACCTCCAGCACGCCCCGATGGAGCCCGGTGTCGGCGTGGCCGAGTGGGCGGACGGCAGGCTGACGGTGTGGGTCAGCACGCGCGGACCGTTTCCAGTGCGAGCACGACTGGCCCAGACGTTTGGCGTTTCAGCCGACCAGGTCCGCGTCATCGTGCCCGACTCGGGAGGCGGATTCGGCATGAAGAGCGGCGACGACGTGGCCCTCGAGGCGGCGCACCTGGCAAAGGCGGTCGGCCGCCCGGTGCGCGTCCAGTGGACACGTCGGGAGGAGTTCACCTGGGCGCACTTCCGCCCGGCGGCCCTCATCGAGGTCCGCGGCGGGCTGGACGCAACGGGCGCCCTCGTTGCGTGGGACTTCGTCAACACCAACTCCGGCGGGTCCGCTGTGGACACACCGTACCGGGTCTCTCGGAAACGCTGCGAGTACCGCCCCTCCAACTCGCCACTCCGCCAAGCCCCTTACCGGGCGCTGGCAGCCACGGCAAACAACTTCGCCAGAGAGTCGTTCATGGATGAGCTTGCGGTGGCGGCCGGCGCGGATCCCCTGGCGTTCCGACTCGCCCACCTCGACAACCCGCGCCTCCGAGCTGTTCTGGAAGCTGCGGCGGCGCGCTTCGACTGGACGCGGCTGAAAGCCGCAGCGAAGCCGAACGTTGGGGTCGGGCTTTCTTGCGGCACCGAGAAGGGCTCCTACGTAGCGGCCTGCGCCGAGGTCGCCGTCGACCGCGAGCGAGGCACCATCGACGTTCGGCACGTTTGCGAGGTGTTCGAGTGTGGTGCCATCCTCAATCCCAGCAACCTGCGCTCCCAGGTGACAGGGTGTATCCTCATGGGGCTGGGCGCGGTCCTGCGAGAGGAGATCCGGTTCAAGGACGGCAGGATCCTCAACCCGCGCTTCAGCCAGTACGAGGTCGCGCGCTTCGAGGATGTGCCCGAGCTGGACATCCACCTGCTCAATCGCCCCGATCTCGACTCCGTTGGAGCCGGTGAGACGCCCATCATCGCTCTCGCCCCAGCAGTCGGCAATGCGGTGTTCCATGCGACCGGTGTGCGCATTCGGTCGCTGCCGATGGAGGGTGCGGCGCTGCGGAAAGCGTAGCCAGCGGAATGGCTCCGCCCGGCTCAGCGCACGGGAGGGCGGAGGTAGCGCCGCATGGCGCTGGTCATCGTTTCCCGGAACGCGCCGTCCTTTGTCCGGGTGATGAGAAGCGCGTCCACCCCGGGCCTGTCCTCCGCCAGGGCCAGTCCGCGGTCGGGACCCAAGGCCATGAGGGCGGTTGCCATACCGTCGGCCACAACGCAGGTCTTCGCCACCACCGAGACGCTGGCCAGTGCGTTGGGCACAGGCCAACCCGTGTGCGGGTCGAGGGTGTGCGAGTAGCGCTTCCCCTTCCACTCGAAGAAGTTCCGGTAGTCGCCAGACGTCGCCAGGGAGGCGTCCTTGAGGGCGAGGACCTTTTCGAGGTCGGCGCCGGGGAGGTTTCCGGCCACCGGGCGGTCGATGCCGACGCGCCAGACCTCGCCGCGCTCGTTGGCACCGCGGGCGCGGCACTCGCCACCGACCTCGACCAGGTAGCGAGTGATCCCGCGCGATTCCAGCGCCTCCGCGGCCTTGTCCACGCCGAAGCCCTTGGCGACTGCGCTCAGATCGACGTGCAACTCGGGAACGTCCTTTCGCAGCGCGGGACCGGGCAACAGGTGGAGGTGGTGAGAGCCCACGCTGGGGAGACACTTGGCAATGGCGGCCGCGGGCGGCGGCTCTGTACGGCGCCCCTTGGACCCGAAGCCCCACAGTTCGACCAGCGGCCCCACAGTCACATCAAACGCGCCCTCGCTCTGCTTGGACGTTTCCAGCGCAACCCGAATCACGGCGGCGGTGTCATCAGAGACGGGGAACGCCTTGGTAGACTCACAGGCGTTGAAGCGCGAAAGCTCGCTGCTCGGGTCGTAGGTCGACATCAAGTCGTTGACCCGTTGGAGGGCTTTGGCGACAGAATCTCTCAGACCTGCCACGTGTTGAGGTGGGAGCTCTGCCTGCACGACACGCACGTGGTACGTCGTGCCCATCGTGTCGCCCGACCACGTGTGGAGGGAGGCTGAGGCAAGAGACTTGGGGACCGGGCGACTGGGGGAGGGAGGAGCAGAGGCAGAGCGACGGCAGCCGCAACTCAGAGCACAGAGGAGAGACACCGCCACCCCAAGGGCGGGAAACCCGGGCAGACTCGCCCCGTTCGCTAGGCGTCTGCCCTGCTGCGTCCTTGCGCTCACGCCGTTAGCCGAACGAGTCGTACGCGATCATCTCTTCGTCGACACCGAGGTTGTAGAGCATCTTGTTGACCGCGTCGATCATCATGGGCGGCCCGCACATGTAGTACTCAATGTCTTCGGGGGCTTCGTGTTTTGACAGGTAGCGATCGAGGACTACTTGGTGGATGAACCCCACGGGACCTTCCCAGTTGTCCTCCGGCAGCGGCTCTGACAGAGCGACGTTGTAGTCGAAGTTGGGAAACTCGTCGCTGAGGGTTCGGAAATCGTCGTCGTAGAACATCTCCCGCATCGACCGCGCGCCGTACCAGAAACTGACTCGGCGTTCCGTCCTCAAGGTGTGGAAGAGATGGAACAGATGGCTGCGCATCGGGGCCATGCCGGCGCCACCCCCGATGTAGAGCATCTCGCGGTCAGATTCTTTGATGAAGAACTCGCCATAGGGGCCGCTGATGGTGACCGGGTCGCCCGGCTTGAGGTTGAAGATGTAGGAAGAAGCGATCCCCGGCGGGACATCGGGCTGGCGCGGCGGGGGGCTGGCGATGCGTACGTTGAGCATGACGATCTCGCCCTCAGCCGGGTGGTTCGCCATGGAGTACGCGCGGAAGAGGGGCTCTTCGTTGGAGGCGTGGAACTGCCAGAGGTTGAACTTGTCCCAGTCGGGCCGGTACTCCTCTTCGATGTCGAACTGGGTGTAGTCTAATTCGTACGGCGGGATGTCGATCTGGATGTAGCCGCCAGCCTTGAAGTCCATGAACTCGCCGGGCGGCAGTTCGACCACGAACTCCTTAATGAAGGTGGCAACGTTGTGGTTGGAGCGGACCTTGCACTCGAACTTCTTGATGCTGAAGATCTCTTCGGGGATGGCGATCCGCATGTCCTGCTTGACCTTGACTTGGCAGGCCAGGCGGTAGTCTTCCTTCAGCTCTGTTCGGCGTAAGTGCGGAATCTCGGTGGCCAGGACCTCGCCGCCCCCCTCCAGCACGCGACACTTGCACTGGCCGCAGGTGCCCTTGCCGCCACAGGCGGAGGGGATGAAGATGCTCTCGACCGCCAGCGTGGTGAGCAGCGACCTGCCCGCGGGGACGGTCGGGCTCTGCTCGTCGTCGTCGTTGATGACGACGTGGCAGCCTTGCTTTGGCACCAGCTTGGATTCAGCCAGCGTCAGTAGGAGAACAAGTAACTGAACGGTGCCGGTGAAGACGAGGATGCTAAGCGCAACTAACGGTAGCGTGCCCAATAGAAACGAGCCTCCGTGGCTACTTGAGCTGGATTCCGGAGAAGCACATGAACGCCATCGACATGAGCCCGGTCATCAGCATTGTGATGCCCAGTCCCCTCAGGGCGGGCGGCACATTGGAGTAGCGCATCTTGTAGCGGATCGCGGACATGGCAATGATTGCCAGGGCCCAGCCGATACCTGAGCACATGCCAAAGACCACTGATTCGCCCAGGTTGAGCCCTCGCTCTACCTGCAGGAGGGAGGCGCCCAGCACCGCGCAGTTCACCGCGATGAGCGGCAGGAAGATACCGAGGGCCGAGTAGAGGGCCGGACTGAACCGGTCGATGATCATCTCGACAAGCTGCACAACGGCCGCAATGACCGCGATGAAGGCGATGAACGTGAGGAAGGAGAGGTCCACATTCGGCAGACCCGCCCACGCCAGCGCGCCCGGACGACACAGGTACGTCTGGATAGCCCAGTCTATCGGCGTGGTCAGCGTCATCACGAACACGACAGCGCAGCCAAGCCCGGTGGCGGTTTGCACGCGCTTGGAGATGGCGAGAAACGAGCACATCCCGAGGAAGTACGCCAGCAGGATGTTCTCCACGAAGATGGACTTGACGGCGAGGTTTATGTAGTGTTCCACCGGAGAGCCTCGATTCAGCTTTCCTCGGCGTAGCCAGTGTGGGCCCGCTGTGCCCAGACCAGAAGTCCGAGCAAGATGAAGGCTCCGGGGGCCAGTACCATCAGCCCCATGTTGGCATAGCCAGCGGCGTACAGCGCCTTCGGGACAACATGGAAGCCCAACAGTGTACCGCTTCCGAGGACCTCCCGAAACGCGCCGATGATGATGAGGATCAGGCTGTAGCCGAAGCCGTTGCCAATGCCATCCAGGAAGGATCGCCAAGGCGGGTTTTGCATGGCGAAGCCTTCGGCGCGGCCCATCAGGATGCAGTTGGTGATGATGAGCCCGACGAACACGCTGAGCTGTCTGCTGATGTCAAACACAAAGGCTTTCAATACTTGGTCGGCGACGATCACCAAGGAAGCGATCACGGAAAGCTGCACAATGATGCGGATCTTGGAGGGAATGGCGTTCCGCATCACGGAGATGACCAAGCTGGAGAGCCCGGTGACGACCGTCACCGCGATGGCCATGACCACCGCGGTTCGCACTTGGGTGGTGACTGCCAACGCGGAGCAAATCCCCAGCACCTGACGGGTGATGGGGTTGTTGTCCGACAGTGGGTCCATGAAGGTGCGCTTGTCGGCACCCGAGAGCAGACGCAGGCGGGGCTTGGGCTGCGCCGCCGGTTTCGGTGGCGTCTGTGGAGCGGGAGCCGCAGCCATCTGGATCATCGCAGTCCTTCCACCTTTCCAGCCCGGACTTCCTTGAAGAACGGTTCGTACTTGGTCAGCGTCTTGGCGAGCATCGCCGTTACGCCGGTTCCGGTCAGCGTGGCTCCGCTGATGCCGTCCACGTAGTGACCGCGTTCCCCTTCAGGCACCGAGTCCGCAACCTTGCCTTTGGCGACCGCGAGGGGGCGCAGCGCGCCTTTGTCGTCGAGGATCTGCTTGCCTTTGAAGTTTGCCCCGAACCACGGCTTCTCGACCTCGCCTCCCAGCCCAGGCGTCTCGCCATGCTTGTAATAGGTGAGCCCCTTGACAGTGATACCGTCAGGCTCTAAGGCGAGGTAGCCGTACAATGTGGACCACAGTCCTTTGCCGGAGACCGGATGGTGTAGGCGGCAATCTTGCCGTCGTCTTTGCGCAGGAAGACAGGCAGGAGATCGGGTTCCTTCTCGGGATCGACGTCTTGTGGCGTGCGGCCCGCGACGAGCGCCCCCTTGGTGTCGACAACGATTCCCGTCATGCGGTCGGAGAAGAGGCGCTGGATTTGCGGAGGAGTCGGTCGTTCATCGGCCGAGGCAGGCAACTCCACGGAACGGAGGATGTTCCGCTGGACGTCCACCTTCATGTTGACTTCCTGGCGGGAGCGTAGACCGACCGCCGACAGCGACACGAAGAAACTGCAGCCGATGCACACAACGCCTGTGAAGAGGAACGTGTACGTGTTACTGCGCATGGGCGAGCCTTCTCTTCATGTGGCCCTGGAGCACGTAGTAGTCGATGAGCGGAGCGAAGACGTTCATGAACAGAATGGCCAGCATCATGCCTTCTGGGTATGCTGGGTTGACCGCGCGGATGGTGGCGCAGAGCGCGCCGATCAAGACTCCGTAGATCCACTTCCCCACAGTGGTAGCGGCGCAAGAGACCGGGTCGGTCGCCATGAAGACCGTGCCGAAGGCGAAGCCGCCCAACACCAAGTGCCACTGGGGAGGCAGGCTCAGCATGGGTACCGAAGAGCTCCCGGCCAGGGCATTGAACAGGGCCGACGTGCCCGCCATGCCCAAGACGCAGGCGGCCATCGTCCGCCAACTCCCGACGCCGGTGGCAATGAGAATAGCCGCGCCGATCAGGCAGGCAACGGTGGAGGTCTCACCGATGCTCCCGGGCGTGAACCCGGTGAACGCCTGCCAGTAGTTGTAGCCGGCGGCCTGGATGGCGTCGATGGCGTGGGGGCCCTTGGCGCCGGCGGCGGCCACCGATAGTGGGGTCGCCCCGGAGAAGCCGTCTACCAGTCTGTCTTTGGCGTGGTTCACCGCGGTCCAGACCCGGTCGCCTGACATCGCGCTCGGGTACGCAAAGAACGCGAAGGCGCGCGCAGTCAGCGCAGGATTCAGGACATTCATCCCCGTGCCGCCGAAGACTTCCTTGCCGATTACCACCCCGAAGCTGATGCTGACGGCCACTTCCCAGAGCGGCATGGAGGGCGGCAGTGTCAGGGGAAAGAGCAGTCCGGTCACGAGGAATCCCTCGTTGATCTCGTGCTTCCGAACGCAGGCGAACAGCACTTCCCAGGCGCCGCCGACGATATACGACACCAAGATGATCGGCACGACCTTCAGCGCGCCTAGCAGTACGCAGCCGACGAACGGCGTCGCTTCGCCCCGGGCGAGCAGCACTTGGTACCCCGCGTTGTAGATCCCCATCAGCGTACAGGGGATCAGCGCCACCACAACCATGACCATCATGCGCTTCAGGTCCCAGGCGTCGCGGAGGTGGACGCTGCCGGTTGTGGTGGCCGGACTGGAGAAGAAGAAGCCCTCGGTGGCTTCGTACAGCGGGTAGAGCCGCTTACACCGGCCACCCTCTTCGAACAGCGGTTTCGCTCGATCCAGCGCGTTTCGGATCGCCTTCAAGCCGGGTCAGCCTTCCTTCTCATAGAGAGCCAGTCCCTGGCGCAGGATTTCCCCGAAATCGATCTTGGAGGGGCACACGAAGGTGCACAGTGCGAGGTCGTCCTCGGCCAGCTCCAGCAGTCCGAGCTTCTCAGCTTCGTCCAAGTCTCCCGCCAAGAGGCTCTTCACGAGGGGCACGGGCATGAGGTTCAGCGGCATCACGGCGTCGTACTGACCGAGGTCGACGATGGCTCGGTGACCGCCATGCAGGCTGGTGTCGAGGGCGACGGGCGCGCCTCTGCAAAATCCTGACGGAAAGGTGCGGCTCACAGAGTACTTGTCCAGTCCGGGCTTGGCCCATGCCAGGAGCTGCTGTTCGCCGCCCTCCGGGAGCGCAGTAACTGTGCGGTCGCCAAAGCGGAGGAATCCCTCGGCCCCGACCGAGGCGCCGTTAAGAACGGTACCGGAGACATAGCGCACGCGTTCGCCGGTGAGGCGACCTTCAGTGAGCACCTGCATGGGGGCGCCGACGCGAGTGCGAAGGTAACTCGGCTGGCTAACTGCGGGCCCTGCCAGCGCAACGACTCGCTCGGCCGGGAACCGGCCGCTGAGGAGCAGACGACCAATATCCGACACTTCCACAGCCTTCAGGTACCACACCACTTCGCCCTGCCGGACGGGGTCGAGGAAGTGGATGTGCGTGCCGGGGTTTCCTGCCGGGTGGGGACCGCTGAATCGGTGAGTCTCTACGCGCTGCGCGCCGGAGAGTGCCGGGGCCAGGTCTGTTCGGTCTTGAACGCAGAGGCGGACGGGGCCTTCGGTTAGCCGGGTCAGCGCGTCCAGCCCCGCCTGAAACGCCACCTCTTGGCCTTGCAGTGCAAACGCGGGGTCCAGGGCGAGCGGCTCCGTGTCCATTCCCTGCACGAAGATGGACTTGGGCGTTTCGTCGGGATTGGGGACCTTGCCAAAGGGGCGTTGCTTCAAAAGCCCCCAAAGCCCGCCCTGGAGCAGCGCCTGCAGCACTTGCGCTCGCGAGCATTGCGAGAGGCTCTCCGGCTCGAACGTAGGCAGGTTCTCGGCTTGCTCGTCGTCGCCCAACTCGACCACAACCTCGGTGAGGACGCGACGCGCACCGCGAGTCAGGGCGACGACGGTGCCTGCTGCGGGAGACACGAAGCGGATCTCGGGATGGAGCTTGTCGGTGAACAGCGGCGTCCCGAGTTTGACCTGCTGTCCCACTTCCACGCTAAGACGTGGACGGATGCCGCGGAACTCAGTGGGCAGAAGCGCGACCCGCTTGGGTGACGAAACGTCAACGAGGGTTCTCTCGGCCCGACCGGCGACACGGATGTCGTGTCCCTTCCTGAGAATGACGGTTGACATTATTCCTCCGACGTTCCGCCGCAACAACTCATTGCCTGACGTGCGTAGGACACCGTGCCACAACAGGGCGAGACGGGTTGCACCTTTGTTGCCACCGGCATCGGTCGCTCTGCAGCGAAGTGGCTGCCCGGGGCCGAGAGGTCCCGAAGTGGTACCGGAGTTGGTTCGCTGGGACTGGGCGAGCGAACCGTGAGTGGGGCTGCAACGAGGTCAACCCGTCGCGACGGTGAGCGCCTTCCCGGCTCCTTCGACGAGTTCGCGCAGTCGGGCAACGGCCAGACCGACAGTGTCTCGGGCCGATTCCTCGGTCTGGCCCACACACACAACATCGACCGGCAGCGCGTGCTCCGAGTCCTGACGCAGCGCCACGTATGCCTTCAGGTAGGTCCTCGGAAACTCCGCCATCACGGTCTCCAGGTGAGGGGATACCTCCGACTCGTGCATCGTGACGGCAACCCGGCGGGAAACCCGCCGCTGGCCGGACCGGCGTGCCAGCGCTTCCGATAGGTGCTGAGAGAAGAGCGCTTGGAGCTCCCGAGGGGGGCCCGGCAGGAGGTAGAACGTTGTGCCGTTGCGCGTCAGTTCGACGCAGGGGGCCCAACCGGCGGGATTGGTGTGGACGGCGCTTCCCCGCGGAACTGTTGCCATCTTCAACAGATTGGCGGTGATCTGCTCGCGTCGAGTGAAGCCTCTACGCTTCATGAACTCCTGAAGCAGCGGTTCGTGCAGTTCGCCGTCCACGCCGGCGAATGCGCAGAGGACCTCGACAGTCATGTCGTCGGGCGTCGGCCCGAGCCCGCCACAGACCAGTACCACGGCGGGTTGGCGGCGCAGGGCTGCCTCGAAGACTTCGAGCATGTCCTCGCGGCTATCCGGGAGAACCGTGATCCGCGAGACCTCGCCGCCTTGTTCGGTGACCCGGGCAGCGAGGTATGCAGAATTGGTGTCCTGAATCAGCCCCGAAACCAGTTCGGAGCCAACCGCGATGATCTCGACTTTGGCGCTGTTGCTCATGTACTTCCTCGCTGATCGTGGGTGCTGTGGACTGCGGTCTGCCGGGTGCGCCGGCTCTGCCGCGACGGAGCCAACTGTACCCCTCGGGCGACTCGTGCGTCAAGCTCGGCGGACGCCCACAAACGAAAGGCGCCGGTCTCGGGAGTCGAGATCGGCGCCTTGGTGAGACGCGGGCACTGAGAGCACCGGGCTCACGCGGGTGCTGGCGCGTAGCGCCACGGATCGGGCTGGAAGCGCGTGGTCTCTTCGACTTCGCGGGCCAGCGATTCGAGGACGTTCACATCGATCCTGTCTACTTCGTCAAGCTCGTTGCCGGACAGCGACAGGTCCTTCACTGCGCGCCGGCGGTTGGCAAGCAGCTCGTCGCGGAAGACTGGGTCCACCAGGGCTCGCCACAAAACTTGTTCGACTGAAAAAGACTTCATTCCGTTCTCACCACCGTTCTGTCCTGAGGGTTGGAGCGCCTTCTGTGTTGGACGCCCGAGAGAGCCCGCGGGTGGGCTCTCGTTGACGGGCTAACATGCCACAGTGCCCAGCGGCTTTGAGGTAGACGGAAGTGTGGGCCGAGGGTCTCCTGCCCCCGCCGCTCGCCGGATCGACCGGTTCCCGCACTCAGCGGCGGACCCGGGGCGTCGCTGGGATCCTCAAGCCAACTCGGGCCGGTACCCGATACCGTCGACGTGCACCGTCCCGGGCTCGCCGAGGGCGCCGATCAGGTGGCAACTTGCGGCGAGGAAGGTCCGGATGACTTTCAGCACCGTGGTCAGGTGCAGCGTGATCTCGGAGGTCGTGTAGCTGGAGCGGCCTCGGGCCAAGGCGCAGTAGAGCGCCAACTGGTCGGCGAGATGGCGGTCCACGGCTGCGCGCGTTCGCAGGTAGCGGAGCATGTCTTTGCCCGTCTGGTCGCCGACCACTTCGGCGCGCTTCTTGAGTTCACCGAAAGAGGTGGCCCCACCGGCCCAACAGTCGCCGGCAGTGTGGAGGAAGCACAGCGTGCCCTTGCCGACTGACGCAAGCTCCTCAGCCACCAGCCGGGCTTCGTAGCCAAACCCTCGCAGCCGAGCCTGCGCCGAAGCGTTCTCCCTCTCGGCAATATGGGCGGGCAGATCGGAGAGCAGTGCGCGAGACGTGAGCGGCACCTTGCGTGGCCGTTCGGTCCAGTCCAGCGCTGTCAAGTGGGGTGCGGGGGAGACCTTGGCAACGAGCTGCCCTTCGCCCCGGGGGTACCACCCGGCACGAGCCAACTCCAGTTCGAACCGAGCACCCAGGTGTCGGGCAGCGGGGCGGAACACGAGATCCAGGTAGTGGAAATGCGGGGCCCACTGCACGTGCGTGCCGCCGCGGATCGTGATCTCCGACGGCGCGTCGGCAAACAGCAGCGCCGGAAGCACGCTCTGGAAGACCAAGCCGGTGGCGCCGGCAGACGCGCTCTCTGCGGCAATGTCAAACAGGTACTTGCCACCGCGAATCGTGTTGGGGAAGAACTCCAGGTCTTGCGAGCCCAGTTCATCTCCCCCCACGTCGGCGGCGCAGATCTCGGCGACCGCGCGGACGCAGGTCAGGTGTTGCGCCGCCAGCCCGGGTTTCGTTCGCCCCGCGCGGATGCTGCGGATCCGGAACGCTTGCCCCGTGACAGCCGCCAATGCCAGCGAGGTCCGCAGAATCTGCCCGCCGCCCTCGCCCTGGGAGCCGTCGATGGTCAGCACGTCAGGCACAGCTCTGCGAGTCTCCTTGTGTCCCTGCCTCGCGTCGGGCCCTACGGAATCACCTTGTTCAGGGGGTACTCGATGATCCCCGTCGCACCGGCTTCGCGCAGAGCGGGGATGATCTCGCGAACGACCTTCTCGTCGATGATTGTCTCCACGGCGACCCACTCGCTGTCAGCCAGCCCAGAGATCGTCGGGTTCTTCATCGCGGGGAGCTGCGCGAGAACGGCATCCAGTTGACCGCGGGCCACGTTCATCTTCAGCCCAACTTTCTCCTCCGCGAGCAGCGCGCCGGTCAGCAGTGTCGCCATGTTCTCCAGCTTGCGGCGCTTCCAGTCGTCCTTCCACGATTCCTTGTTCGCAATGAGCTTGGTCGTGGACCTCAGGATCACCTCGAGGACGCGGAGATTGTTCGCGCGCAACGAGGACCCTGTTTCAGTCAGGTCGACGATAGCATCTACCAACTCCGGCGCTTTGGCCTCGGTGGCGCCCCAAGAATACTCCACCTGCGCGGTGACGCCGTTTCGGGCAAGAAAGTCGTTGGTGACGTTGACCAGTTCAGTAGCGATCCGCTTGCCCTGGAGGTCCTGAACGCTCTGGATGTCTGAGTCGTTGGGCACGGCCAGGACCAGCCGGACTGGGTTGAGTCCCTGCTTCGCGTACACCAAGTCCGCCACCTCGACCACTTGCGCGCGGCACTCGGTGATCCAGTCCAAGCCGGTGAGACCGGCGTCCAACACGCCGTCGTTGACGTAGCGCGGGATCTCCTGGGCGCGAATCATCACGCCGTTCAACTCGGCGTCGTCGATCTTCGGGAAGTAGCTGCGGCGCTCAACGCTGACGTTCCAGCCAGCCTTCTTCATCATCGTCAAGGTCGCGTCTTGCAGGCTGCCCATGGGCAACCCAATGCGTAGCTTGTTCAATGCGGGCCTCCAGCGGTCGTGCGGTAGTGTCTGCTGACGGTTGGGGAAGGGGAGTCGCGATGGCAAGGCTATGGCGCAGACCCGAACGCCCGCAGACCAGAGTGTGGATTGTAGCCAAGGGCCCGAGGTGCCACAAGGAAACGAGCGGAGGCAGGCGGGGGAAGAGTCGCGGCAGGACAAGAAGGAAAGGACAGCCGATGCCCGGGTACCCGTAAGCGCCGAGCCCAGGAAAAAAAGAAAAAATCCGTGCGCCGTAGCTCTGTCAGCCGGGGCGTTAACCGACAGCACTGTGGAATCGGCAGCACGGATACCGCGCCTTTGTGGACGGTTGTGGTTGGGTCAGACCACAGGGGTCGCCCAGCGCGGCATGAGTAAGTATAGCGGAAGCACAGGAATGCGCAAGGGGTGATTTGGGAAAATATGAGCCGGATCGCAAAAAAAGGTGAGCGTGTCGGTCGGCCGCGTCCCGCTGCAGCCGCTGACCATTGCTGCTGGCGTCCCGCCCCCGACTTTGCCGGACGAATCGTGATACAATGCGGCCATCCTACGACGGAGTGGCAGTATGAAAGGCATCATCCTCGCTGGCGGGAGCGGCACGCGGCTGCACCCGCTAACCAAGATCACCAACAAGCATCTCCTGCCTGTGTACGACCGCCCGATGATCTACTACCCCCTCGAGACGCTGGTCGAGGCGGGGATCGAGGACATCATGCTCGTCACCGGCGGCAACCACGCCGGGGAGTTCCTGAAGTTGCTGGGGAACGGGCGGGAGTTTGGGCTGAAGCACTTGAACTACACCTACCAGGAACGTGCCGGAGGCATCGCCGAGGCACTGGGGCTCACGCAGCACTTCGCCGGCGGCGACAAGGTGGTCGTGATGTTAGGCGACAACCTGATCCAGGACTCACTGCGGGAGGCGGTGCAAGCATTTGAGGCGCAGCCGGAAGGCGCCAAGATCCTGCTGAAGGCAGTACCCAACCCGATGGAGTACGGTGTCGCCGAGCTGCAGGGCGACCGGATCGTCGGCATCGAGGAGAAGCCGAGACAGCCGAAGTCCAACTTGGCGGTCATCGGCATCTACTTCTACGACGCTCAGGTCTTCGACGTCATCCAGACTCTGGAACCCTCCCTGCGGGGCGAGTTGGAGATCACCGACGTGAACAACGCCTACCTCCAGCGGGGGCAGTTGGCCCACGAACTCGTTCGGGGGTGGTGGGGCGATGCAGGCGAATCCATCGAAGCGCTGCTGCGGGTCAGCAACCTGGTGGCCGATTGGCGGGTGCAGTGAGCGGCACGCGCAGCCAACGCGAGCCGGAGATTGCCCTGAGGGTGCTGGTTCCACGACAGAAGCGTGCGGGTGTTGCCATTGACTGCTGCTGACGACCAACTGAAACGCGTTTCTCTGTTGGCGCCTACTGGCACCGCGGCCGACTTGGACCGGAGCTTGGGGGGCCTGGATGGGAAGCCGCTCGGCCGCTGTCGAGACCTGTTGGGCGTCTACGACCTCGGGACTTGCACGCTCTCAATCGACGACTTGCCCGGCGACCCCGCGGCGTTTGGAGTGATCCGGGTAGAAGTCAAGCAGAAGCGCGCTCAGGTGCCGGCTGCTTTCTTCTCCACGCCGGAGCGGCGTCGGGCTTGCGAAGACTACCTCGCCCGGCAGGTAGCGAAAGCGGTGGCAGAGCTGGCCCCTGACGGTCGGGAGAGGAGACCGGCGGGCACCCTTTCGATTGGGGCGTTGGGTCAACACATCCTCGAGCGCACAGTGCTGCGAGTCAGCGACGAGCGGGTGCTTGCCAGACTCGCGATGCGGTTGCCCACGAAGGGGGAGCGCCTCGTTGCAGGCAGTGCCGCCGACTTGTTGCTCCGGCAGATCCCTGGGCTGATGGAGCGCTCCGTGACGGTGGATGCCCTTGCCGATGGCGCCTTGCGGCGGCATGTGTCGGTGGTGGAAGACCAGGAGAACCTCCGCGCGCGGCTGGAGGGCAACGGGCTGGTCGCGTTCATCGCCAACGGCGCCGTGTTGGCGCGGCAGCCGGACGGGTCGGATCTGCCGCTGGACCGGGAGCGCCGCCTCGAGTTCCGCAGCCCCGACCGGCTCAAGTTCACCCTCAACGCGCCCAACTGGGGAGCGGTGATGGGGATGGGCGTTCCGCTGGGGGTGACCGTCGTCGTGGGTGGGGTCCAGCAGGGGAAGAGCACGCTGCTCGAAGCGCTCCAGCAAGGCGTGTACGACCATGTGCCCGGCGACGGCCGCGACCGCGTTCTCACGGTGCGAAACGCGGTTCGCGTGAGCGCTGAGCCGGGCCGGAGTGTGCGGCAGGTCGATCTGAGTCCGTTCGTCAGCAGTCTGCCCGGTGGGCATCCCCCTTCTTCGTACGACACCGATTGCGCGCCGAAGTCATTGTCGCAGGCCGTCGGCCTCATGGAAGCCCTGGAGATGGGGGCGACGGCGCTTCTGATCGACGAAGACACCTCGGCCGTCGGGTTCCTGCACCGGGACGCCCGCACCCAGCAGCTTGTGTCCCGCGAACACCAATCCCTGATCCCGTTGGTCGAGCAGGCGCACCTCCTCTACACGGAGCTTGGCGTCTCCACCATCGTGGTGGCGAGCAGCCCGGGAGACTACCTGGACGCAGCCGATACGGTGATCATGATGCAGGACTCGTGTCCGCTGGAGGTGACCTCACGCGCCCGCACGATTGCCGCGGCCATGCCCAACCGGCGTCAGCCGGAGGTCCGGCGGCCCGCGTACCGTCCGCAGGCACGGCAGCCGCTCCGGGAGACCGTTCCCGCGGCGGGGGAGAAGATTGAGGTGCAGACCGAAGGGGGCCGCGCTCGCTGGTTGCGGGTCGGAGAGGAAGTCGTGGACCTCCGCTGTCTGGGCCCGCTTCTCGAGCCGAGCACGGCCGTAGCGCTTGGCTATGCGCTTCAGCGGCTGAAGACCGAGTACCTCGATGGCACGCGCAACTTGCCCGAGGCGCTGTCGATGCTTGAGCTCGACCTGGACCGCTTTGGCCTGGAGTTGCTCTGCGCCCAGGCCGGCGACACACTGCCCGCGCTTTCGCGGCCGCGGATGCTCGACGTTGGCGCGGTGCTGAACCGACTGCCAAGCCTCCGGGTGGTAGTGGAGGAGAGGGTGCAATGAGGAGAGCGCAAGCCATCCGGCAGACGCGCGCCGGCGGCTTCTGGGGGGGGCCGGCCCGCAGACAGATTGCTGCCACGTCGCTCGGTGGCTGGGCCCTGCTCGGCCTCGCGCTGGTCGCCGCCGGCGCTGCGGAAGAGCCCGCCGAGGGTTGGGTCGAAGCCAATGTCGCGTTGGGGGCTGAGTTCACGGAGAGCGGCGCCACCCACCGGGACTGGAACGGCCTGACGGACGGCGTCAAAGACAGCGACGTGTCTCCCGCCTGCTACGCCACAACCGGCGAGCAAGGGCTGCCCAAATGGGTCCTTCTCGACCTCGGTCGCCCTTACGACGTCACGCAGATCAATGTCTACAACAGCCTGAACGGCAACACGAAGACCGTCGCACTCTACGTCGGCGCTTCGTCGACCAAGCTCACCTACCTGTGGAAGCACGAGTTCCCAGACCGGCACTTGCGCACCTTTCAGCAGCAGTTCCCCAAGACGCCGATCCGCTACGTGAAGCTGGTGTTTGAGGACACGTACGGGGGTGGCTTCGGCGGCGACAGCGTGCTGTACCTACGCGAGGTGGAGGTCATCGCCCGGGTGCGGCAGGACGAGGGCACCGACGGAGTCCGTCCCGGCGTCGCCGAGTCGGCGGTGGTGGTTAGCTTCCCTCGGACGCTCCGGTTGCTGCGGAGGTTGACACTGGCCCGTCGATTCCCCCTGACAGTGTTGGTGGGAGGGACGGAGGCGCTCGCGCCGGAGCGGTGGACGGGGTCGCTGCGCGGCGAACTGGCGCGTGCCTTCGAGTATGAACCGCGCGACCCGCTTGCGCCGAGGGCCGTTTCCGCCGTCATTCGGGATCTCGGCGAGACGACCAACGCGGCCCCCCTCGTCCGGGCGGCGAGGCGCGACGAAGCCGACCTCGTCGTCCTTGCGCTTCGACCCGAGGACGCCGCGGCTGTCACCGGAGCGGCGCTGGTCTCCTCGCTGACTTCGCTGGGCGGCGAACTGACGAGCAAGACCGACTGTGTCGTGGTGCTGGCTCTGTTGCCAACGCCTGAGCGGCGCGACGATTCCCCTCTGCGTGCCGCCTTGGGTCAGCTTCGGGCGGCCGCCCGGCAGGTGGGGTACCTCGCTGACGTGGGCGTACTGGACTGCGAGAACGCCGTCGAAGCCGTCCCCGAAAGGCGCCCGGATCTCTTCGATGCCGAGGGCAAGCTGAACGACCTCGGCCGCAGCTTCGTCGCCCGCACGCTGAGCAAGGCACTGCGGGACTACGGAGCAAAGGCAAGCCGGTAGCCGCCACTGGCGGCTGCATCAGTAGCACTCGCCCGTGGTCTTCCCTGCCGTGGTGCTCCGCTCTGGCGCGCGCTACGCGGCCAGCGCGCTCTTGACCTTGAGGCTGAGCTGGTGCGATTCGCCCGAGTCGAACCAGACTCCGCGACAGGCCGGGCACTCGTGAACCGGTTCCCCGGTGGCGACAAGTGCGCCCGAGGGCAGGGCCGCCGTGTAATCAACGTCTGCGAGGTCAGCGCCGCAGTCGGGGCACCGGTGCACTTCTCGCTGCTCCCCCGGCGTATGCGGGTGGACGCGGAAGTCGGTGTCGAGTTTGCCTAGGTGCTTCGCCCCGTCGTCAAGCAGTTCGGTCAGTTGGGTCAAGGGAATCCAGAGCCCGCCGCAGTCGGAGCAGGCCTGCACTCTGGTGCCGGCTCTGGGCGCTGTATACAGCGCCTTGTGGCAGCGGGGGCACTGGCCCTCCAGGTGTCCCTCACGCTTGCGGACCTCGAGCGGTGCGTCGCACTTGAGGCAGAACCCTTCGTTGGCGCGGTTCACGTTGCCGCAACCGGCACAGACGAGGGTCGGTGGCTTGGGCGGCCGGATCGGCTCCACCTCCGGTGGCGCGCTCTCGGCGGCCGCTTTGTCCTCCTTGGCGCGCTGCGCCTTGAAGTGGGTCTCCGCCAGGATCAGCAAGCCGTCGGCCGCCCACACTGAGCCGCACTCAGCGCATACGTGCGGCTCGAACCCGGGGATCTGCTTTGCGGCCGCGCGCCGCATGGTCCCGGTGCACTGGGGACAGGTGAGCTTCCTTGGCAGTGGATCTTTGGACAGCCGGAGGTCCTGGAACTCGTCGTCCAGGCGATGCAGGACCAGTGGGGCCCGCGCGATCGCCGCTTGCGCTCCCCCTTTGGGAAAGCGGATCCCCCCGCACATGGTGCACCCCTCGACCTCAATGTCGAGGAAGGTGGACTGCACCAACTCCTGTTCACAGACCGGACACGTACCCATGAGTTAGCCTCCCCTCTGTGCGGTCTACCAACGCGCACACAGAGCAGCCCCTGCAGTCACAGCGCTCCCGGGGCACTGATCGCCAAGCCGGCACCCGCCACGGGAGCGTCTGGACTTGTTACGCCTCACAGTCGGGGTGTCAACACGGGCCCGACACGCAAGATCCGGAATGCACAGCGCGGGTAGGTCCGTCAGACGCCGCGCTGAGTATATCACCGGACGGTCGTTGTGGCAACGCCCTGGCAGCATCCATGCGCCGGGCTTCGCCGTTGGTCCACACACAATAGGCAGGTGTTGCGTTCGTGCTGTATCGCAAGGTAGGAGACACTGGTATCGACGTATCGGCGTTGGGGTTCGGGACGATGCGGTTCAAGGGAGCGGAGAACGCCGCCGAGATCATTGCTCGTGGGCTGCAGCTCGGCATGAACTACTTCGACATCGGCACCGCCTACTCGTTCAACACCAGCGACGACAATGCCGAGGCGTGGACGGGGGCCGCGCTCAGAGGGGTGCCGCGGGAGCGCCTGGTGCTGTCGGCGAAGGCGCAGTGCAGGGGAGAGGGGGAGCCCAAGGTCGAGCGCGGGCTGGGGATCGCGACCCGCGACCAGATGTGGCAGTGCCTGGAGAACTCGCTGAAGCGCGTCGGCGTCGACTGGTTCGACTTCTACCAGCTCTGGGACATGAGCGCCCCGGCGCACTTCGCGGCGACCTGCGAAGGCGCCGACACGCCGCTCCAGGCGCTTCGCGAAGCCAAGGAGCAAGGGCTGATCAAGCACCTTGGGTTCACCACCCACGCCAAGTCGGCAGAGACGGTGGAGTGGCTTCGGCGAGTGCCCGACTTCCGCACGGTCACGATCTACTACAACTTTGCCGACCTCGCCTGCGAGGAAGTCATCGACTACGCCCAAGCTAACGGCATCGGCGTCAACATCATGGGGCCGCTGCGCGGGGGGCTGTTGGTTGGCGAGTCAGCGGCATTCGCTCGTCACCTGCCGGAGTTGGCTGGGGTGCCCGTCCAAGAGATCGCCCTGCGCTTCCTGCTGAGCTACCCGGGCGTCTCCTCCGTCCTCTCCGGCATGAACGAGATCGCCCACCTGGAGCAGAACGCCGCTGTCGCCGCCGACGAGCAAACGATGACGTCCGCCCAGCGCCACGCCTTCCTCGCCGCCTTCACCGAGTTGACAGGCGGCGAGCCGCTCTGCACCGGCTGCAAGTACTGCCAGGGAGTCTGCCCCGAGGGGCTGCCTGTCTTCTGGATGATGGGGCTCTTCCAGCTCCACGAGGTCTTCCACCTGGCCTCCGCCAGCCAGCAGTTGGCCGGTCTCCACGGCAAAGCCCGCGCGGACGCCGGCAAGTGCACCGCTTGCCAGACCTGCGTGGAAGCCTGTCCGCAAGACCTCCCGATCCCCGAGCGGATGAAGCGGATGAAGCAGGCAGTCGAGGAGCTGCACGCGGCGGCCGAGGAGTAACGAGGCCAGCCGGAGCCTTCCGAGCCGCGACCATCAGGGAGCGCGTGAGCCGCAACGCCTTCGGGATGGCCTGACCATGCCAGTGGGCTCTCGGGAGCTTGCATCCAGAGTTCTGGAGGCTGACCCCGGAACTGAGTCTCCCTACCGCTTCCCACCGCCGCTCTGGAGGATTCCCGCGATGTCCCAGTGCCCGTTCTCGACGGCACAATGGAGAGGCGTATGGCCGCTCCCGTCTCGCGCGTTGACGTCGGCGCCAGCGGCGAGGAGCAAGCGCACGACTCCGGTGTCCAGTATGTGGGGATAGCGGATGCGAGCAGAACCGCAACGCATCCGCGACGCGAGACAGCGCTGGCTGAACGCCCCTCGCACACCGTCGGTTCCGGCTCTGTGTCGGCCATGTTGGCTAAGCTCCGCGCCTTCATGCCCCTGCTCGGCCGCTACGCCTCCGGCTGTCGATCCACCCACTTGCCGGGTTGTGACATCACCTTGCGCATTCCCCCCACGAACGACTCCATGAGCTGGAGGTCGTTGGGTGGGTACACGCCGCCGAGGTTGCAGTGCGTCTTCAGGAAGTGCAGCGTGGCGGGGTAGTCGTCCGGGTCGTACACGTACTCCTTGTCGGAGCACGCCCACGGGTACCCTCGCCCGAAGCCCTGCTTCTTCTGGAAGATATCCATTCCCGGCAGCGGCACTGTCTGATAGGCTCCGAACGGTAGCCCTTCGGCTCGCAGCGCTGCCAGTGCGCGCTCCATGAACTGCTCGTCGGTGAGATGGGCGGCTTCGGCCACTTCGTCGCGGACGAAGGTGACGACGTAGGTGAAGTAGCAGGGATTGCGATTCGGCGGTTCGACCGGACCGGCGAGGCCGGGGATGGTCTGCAACTGATCGGTCAGGAACCGCGCCAGTTCTCTGCGTTGCGTCAGCGTCTCCGGCGCCCGCCTGAGTTGCTCCAGCGCGAAGGCGTTGACAAACTCCAGCGGCCGGTACATCCAACCCAGAGCGGCGCGCTCCACTGGTGGATCGCCGATCGACAGCGTCCTGAACGAGGTCATGTTGCGGGCATATTCGGCGAAGTCGTCCCGGTTGGTAGCGTAGATGCCGCCCTCGCATCCGGACACGGTCTTGGAGCGGTTCAGGCTGAAGCCCTCGGCGTCGCACAGCCCGCCGGTCTTGCGGCCGTTGTATTCGGCGCCGGCTGCCTGGCACGCGTCGCCCAACACGACGAGACCGCGCCGTGCCGCTACCTCGTTGATCGGGTCCATGTCAGCGGGCATGCCGTTGATGTGGACCGGCATGATCGCCTTGGTCCGGTCCGAGATCCTGCTCTCGATCTTCGCCGGATCCATGGTGTAAGTGTCCGGGTCGATGTCCACGAACACGGGGATGGTCAGCCCGTGCAGGCACCCCGCCGCCGTCGCCCAGTACGTGTAGGCCGGCAGGAGAATCTCGTCGCCCGGTTCCAGCCCCGCGGCGGCGACGCACATGTGCAGCGTGGAGGTGCCGCTGTTGGTCACCACGCAGTGCTTCACCCCGCAGAACTCGGCGAACTCCCGACTCAGCGCCTCGCACTGCGGTCCGGCGAGGGTGTGGTAGACACCGCTGTCGAGGACTTCACTCAGTGCGGCGTATGTGTCCGGCGTGACGATGGGCCACGACTTGACAGCCCCCGGCTCCGCCGAGCGTGGTCCCCCCAACAGCGCCAATTCCTGCGGCATTCCTGACTCCTCCACGTTGGTCTGGTTGCTTGCCCGACTACCGGGCGGCCTGGTCTACCGACTCAACGTGCACTCATTTCGCCGGGAGCGCACTGACTCCTGTCCGCTCCGCCCGAGCACGCCCCCGGTGACTTGCCCTCCCAGAGCGACTATAATGCGGGCAGACGGCAAGCTCGAAGTTCGAAACCCCAAACCCCAAACGCCAAACTCGAAACCCGAAACCCGAAACAGCAATGCGGCCAGCGTGCCCGTAAGCGCACGCTATCCATAGGCCCTATCCGTTGCCGTCCTAAATCCGTTGGGAGAAACAGCCAGACTATGGCGTTCTGCGAGATCAAGTTCAGAAGCTCTACCCTTCAGAAATGCATGGCGATGAACGTCCTCCTGCCGCAGGTGGAGACGCCGAGGCCCTATCCGGTGTACTACCTGCTGCACGGACTGTCGGACGATCACACCATCTGGCACCGGCACACGCGGATCGAGTGGTACGTGCGCGAGCTGCCGCTGATCGTGGTGATGCCCGACGGCGGCAGGAGCTTCTACTGCGACGCCGTCGACGGTCCCGCCTACGAGACCTACCTCATGGAAGACCTGATCGGTTTCGTGGACCGCTTCTTCCCAACGATTGCCGCGCGCGAAGGGCGGGCCATCGGCGGGCTGTCCATGGGCGGCTACGGGGCGATGAAGCTGGCGCTGAAGTTCCCGGACCGGTTCTGCAGCGCCGTGTCGCACTCGGGAGTGCTCAACCTCGCGCGGAGCCTCCCGCGAGAGGACTTGCGCGCGGAGCTTCGGCAGCTCTTCGGTGACGACCCGGCCGGCGGGAAGGACGACGTGTTCTCGTTGGCTGAGAACGCAAACCCGGCGACGCTGCCGGCGCTCCGGATCGACTGCGGCGTGGACGACGGGCTGCTCCAACACAACCGCGACTTCCACGCCCTGCTCGAGCAACGTGGGCTGCCGCACGAGTACGCCGAGTTCCCCGGCGGGCACACGTGGGACTACTGGGATGAACACGTGCAGGAAGCGCTTGCCTTCCACTGCCGCGCGCTTTCGTTCGGCCAACAGGGAGTCTGAAATGGACAAGTTGAGGACTGCACTGATCGGTTGCGGGCCCCGGGGCGTTGAAGGGCACGGGCACAAGCTGAAGGAGTCGGACCGCTTCGACCTCGTGGCGGTGTGCGACCTCGACGAAGCGCTCGCCGCGAACACAGCCGAAGCGCTGGGTTGCGAAGCGGTCACCGACTACAAGAAGCTCCTCCGGCGCACCTCCATCGAGGCCGTGGTGATCGTGACCGCCACCGAGTTCCACTCGAAGCTGGCGCTCCGGGCCGTGAAGGCGGGGAAGCATGTCTTGCTGGAGAAGCCCCTCACGCACGACCTCGCCTCCGCTGTGGCACTGCTTCAGGCTGCCAAGGAAGCGGGCGTCAAGGGGATGGTCTGCTATCAGTTGCGCTTCCATCCCTTCTACGAAGCGCTCAAACAGCAGGCCGCGCAGATCATGCCGGTGCAGCTCTACTCCAGCCGGCAGTGCGGCCTCATGGGCCGGAAGTACCTGCAAGCCGGCGCGCAGGGCGGCCTGCTGGACTTCTGCTCCCACGACTTCGACGTGGCCCTGTGGCTGATGGGCGTCAAACCCAAGCGGGTGTTCGCCACCCTCGGGCAGGGGATCTACACCGACACCAACGCAGTCGACCTCCTCAGCGTGCAGATCGAGTTCGGCCCCGACCCGCTCCGCGCCGCGCACGTGGTGTCCAGCATGGGCGGAATGGGGATCCCCCGCCGCTACGACCTCGTCGGGCGCCATGGCAACGTCACCGCCCAGGGACAAGGGCTGAAGCGCACCACCCTCTCTATCGGCGAGACCGGCCGCTCCACCTCCGACTCCGTCGAAATCGCCGTCGACCCCGGTGGCCCCGACCCCACCCACCTCCTGCACGAGCATTTCGCCGACTACATCCGCGACACCACCGGCAAGTTCCCCGCCAAAGCCACCTTGCGCGACGGCGTCAACTCCCTACTCATCGCCGAAGCCGCGTTGGAGTCCAGCCGCAACAAGACAGTGGTCGAGCTCGACGAGCTGGCGGCGCGGCATGGGTATGCGTTGGGTGGATGAGGGGAGCCGGCGGCAGGGGAAGGCGGCCCTCGCAGGTCTGGCAATTTGGCAGCACCGTGCCGCGACTTGGTTCCATGCACGACAGACAATGGATTCTGGATACACGATTTCGGTGTCCCGAATCTCGTCGCCGCCCGTTGGCACGCCCCGGGCGCGGAGACGGCAACGCTGGAAGTGGAGAAGCTCAACGAGGGGCTGCGGGTGATTCTGCCGAAGATCGAGCTGTGGGGG
>Ga0210042_1000654_pt1 | contig 30801 bp, 39 predicted proteins | sample CryGeymeta201518_FD_183982 | JGI IMG/M metagenome (GOLD analysis project Ga0210042, IMG submission 183982) | Groundwater microbial communities from Crystal Geyser aquifers in Utah, USA - Crystal Geyser metaG 2015-18 (SPAdes) (version 2) | ecosystem: Environmental > Aquatic > Deep subsurface >... | reverse complement strand
CATGATGGACGGCATGTACTGGCAGCCTTCCACCAGAAACCCCGGATCGCCGTTGGGTGCGAAGCTATACGGCCCCTGTATTTCGGTCAGGCCGCGCCAGCGCGTCCACTCACAGGCGTGATCCCAATGGCTTTTGCCACATCGTAACGCTCAAGCAGCACTTCGAAGAAACCGAAGATGCCTGCCTTCCAGCCCATGGCCTGGTTGCGCGAGGCGTCCACCGCCGTGCCGATCGTCCCGATCAACCATCACTCGTTACTTATCACGCATTACTCGTCACTTATATTTTGGTTCTCTGGGAATCGCCGTGATAGATCACCGCATATGCTGGTAGGCGTAGGACAAATTGGCAATTTGTCCCACATTTGCTGCTGCATCACAGCAAATCCTAATGAGACTATATTTTATACAGCTCACCGTACTTGCTGTGCAAGTATTGGATGTACGGCGCAATCGAGATCGGGCCGCCGGTGACGCGCTGAACCAACTCCTCCGCCGTGTACTTGCGCCCGTGCCTGTAGATATTCTCGATCAACCAGCGATGCAGGGTATCGAATTTACCCTGCCGCATATCGTCCGGGATCTCAGGGTGCGCTTCGAGCGCCGCGGCGTAGAACTGCGCGCCCAGGACATTGCCCAACGTGTAGCCCTGGAACACGCCGCCGATGAGGCCTGCAAACCAATGCACATCTTGCAGGACGCCGTCGCGGTCATCCGGGGCGCGGAGGCCGAAATCGGCCTGGAAGTGTTCGTGCCAGGCTTCGGGAAGGTCCTTGACGGCCAGCTTGCCCTCCAACATTTCCAGCTCGAAGTCGAAGCGCAGCATGACGTGCAGGTTGTAGGTCACCTCGTCGGCATCCGTGCGGATGAGCGAACGCTCGACCTTGTTGACGGCGCGGTGGAAGGTCTCCAGGGAGACATCCTCGAGCTGTTCGGGAAAAGTCTTTTGCAACTCAGGATAGAAATACTCCCAAAAGCCGCGACTGCGCCCGACCACGTTCTCCCACAGGCGGGATTGCGACTCGTGGACGCCGGCCGAGGCGCCGCCAGCCAGCGGCGTTCCCTCGTAAGCCTTATCTACGCCCTGTTCGTACATGGCGTGACCGGCCTCGTGAATGGCGCTGAACAGGCAATCCCCCAGCCAATTTTCTTGGACGCGGGTCGTAATGCGTACGTCACCGATGGAGAATCCGGTGGTGAAAGGGTGGTGGGTCTTGTCCATACGGCCACGGGTGTAATCATAGCCTAAGCGCTTGATTGTCAACTCGGAAAAAGCAAATTGCCCCGCTTCGGGATAGTTCCTCTTCAGGCAGGAATCATCCGCTGGGGCCTGCGCGGTGATGGCCTGGACGATGGGAACCGTCTTCTCGCGCAGCTCGGCGAACAGGGCGCGCACCGAGGCGGCTTTCATGCCGTAATCGGCGAAGTCAATCAACGGGTCGGCGATGTGCTCGTAACCGGGGAAGAAGTTCGCCATTTCTCGGCTCAAGTCGAGCGTCTTTTCGAGCAGCGGGCGGAGGCGGGCGAAATCGTTCGCCGGACGCGCTTCGGTCCAGGCCTGGTAGGACTCGGAACTGTGGGCAGAAAAACGCCCGACGAACTCAGGCGGGATCTTGATGGCGCGTTCGTAATCGCGGCGCGTCACCCGGATCAGGCTGGCGTCGTCTGAATCGTAGGGCAGGCTTTCCTCGTAGGGTTGCAGGTCGTCCAGCAGCTTGCCGACCGCCAGGTCAATGAATTTTTCCTGCGCGAGCTTTGCCAGCGTGGCCATCTGGCGGCCGCGCGCTTCCGCGCCGCCGGACGGCATGTAGGTGGCTTGATCCCAGCCTAACACAGCGGCAGCATTATTCAGGTCCGAGATCTCGATCAAGCGGGTTTTGAGTGCGGTGAGTTCGGTTTCCATTTCGAGCATAAGAATCTCCTTGTCGCAAAGTTTGTGGGATCAATCGAAGATAGGGGGATGGGAGAAATGTATTTTTTTTGGGGCCGTTGCCGGTGGACAGGAAACAGTTAGCCGTAATCAGTAACCAGTGAAAGAAAAACGCGTGGGCGGCGAGACTCACGCGTTTTATCCTTCTACGCTGCTGTTGATGTGGCGGGCACGCGTGGTTGAATCGTTCCCAGGATGGGCGACTCGCCCTGTTGCGCGAAATACAAATCCCAGCGCAGTTGCAGGTTCATCCAAAAATCAGGTGAGGTACCGAAGTATTTTGCCAGGCGTAATGCGGTACTGGTCGTGACGCCCCGCCGTCCATTGACCAGATCGTTGACGCGCTGATAAGGCACGTGGATGGCAGCCGCCAGTTCGCGCTGGGTGATGCCCATCGGTACGAGAAACTCTTCCAGCAGCATTTCGCCGGGGTGAGTGGGGGCGCGAGAGGTGGGGACGCGAATCATATTTTTACTCCTAGTGGTAATCCACAATTTCTACCTGGTCGGGGCCTTGCTCAGTCCACACAAAACAGATGCGGAACTGGTCATTGATGCGGATGCTATGTTGGCCTTTGCGGTCGCCAGACAAGGCTTCGAGCCGGTTGCCGGGCGGGATGCGTAACTCTTGTAGGGATGTGACCGAATCAACCTGATCAAGTTTGCGGGCCGCGATTCTCCACAGATTTTCGGGACAAGTCCTTCGCGCGGCAGTGCTGTTGACGCCGTTGAAAATGTCTTCCGTGCCAGCATTTCCGAAGGACTGTATCATGGATATATGATAACACGGAATTCGTGCTACAGCAAGAAAATAAAAACGCACAAGCAGCGAGGCTCACACGTTTTGTAATTTTTCCAGGATCACTACCCTTAATCGTTCTTGCACTACCTCCCACTTCCGCCCCGCGTCCACCACCACCCACCTTCCCGGCTCCTGCTTCGCCATTTCCAAATACCCCGCCCGCACGCGCTGATGGAATTCCAAATCATAGGCATCCAGCCGGTTCCATTCCGCGTTTTTTGTTTTTCGCTTTAGTCCCACTTCCACGTCCACATCCAGCAAAATCGTCAAATCGGGGACAAGCCCACCCGTGGCGTAGCGGATGAGGGCACGCACCTCCTCCAGGTTTTGTTGGTGGCCGTAACCCTGGTAAGCGATGGTGGAATCGGCATAACGGTCGCAAAGCACAATGTAGCCCTCGGCCAGTTTCGGGCGGATGACCTGCTCCACGATCTGCGCCCGTGCCGCCTGGTAGAGCAGCGTCTCGGCGCGCGGGTGCATCTCGGTATTCTTCAAGTCGTGGATGACGGCGCGGATCTGCTCGCTGATGGACGTGCCGCCCGGCTCGCGCGCCGTGTGGACGCGGTAGCCCTGTCCCGCCAGCCATTCGGCCAGGGGTTTCATGTGCGAGGTCTTGCCGGAGCCTTCGGGACCTTCGAGGGTGATGAACATGGGGGGGGTAGATAGACAGGTATACAAGTAAACATGTAAACAAGTAGAGGGATGTGTCTACTTGTCTACTTGTCTACTTGTCTACTTGTCTACTTGTCTGCTTGTCTACTTGTCTACTTGTCTACTTGTCTACTTGTCTACTTGTCTACTTGTGTACTTCTTTACTCTCTGAATATCCTCACATGCCTGCGCGGCTCTTTCCCATACGAATGCGAGACCAACTCCGCCTGGCGCGCCATCTCGTGTTGGAGGCGACGCGCGGTGGCCGGGCCGGCGGGCAGATCCACCCAGCGCTCGCCATTCAGCACGGCGGCGATGGCAGCCTGGGTTTGCTGCGCCACGCTCTCCATCTCGCCCGGCAGGGGCTGCACTTCCGAGAGGTTGAACAGGTCGCTCAAGAACTGCTCTACCTGGCTGACCGTGTTCGCCCGCAGAACGTAGATTGGCATGCCGCGATGCTCGGCATCCATCACCGTCTGCTGGCGGTCGCGATAGTATGAGCGCAGCGTCACCAGCACGTTCGCCTCGCCCACGTCTCTCGCCACCACCGCCGGCACTCCCAACCGCTTGGCAGCCTGCATTAGCCGGTTACGGGCCACGCCGTAAGGGTAGACGCGCACCGGCTGCAAGGGCGTGCGCGCAGATGCGGGATAAGGGGTGGACACAGGCTCCGATACGGTGGACAGGTACGAGGCGTCGCCCTGAGCTGGTAGGTTGAGCTTGTCGAAGCCCTGCCTGTCCCCGGCAGGGGATCGAAGGGTCCGGCGCGGCCCTTTCCCGTTCTCGATGCGGAACTCGGATTCAGGTCTGGACCCGGGGACGGGCGCGGCTTTCTCGATCTGGATCCTGCCCTCGGCATCCCGCGTGCGGATTTCCGGCGGGAGGGGATAGCCGCGCAGCAGAGCGTCCACCGACTCGGCGATGTCCATGTGGACGGCCAGCCGGTCGCGCTGCTGGATCTCGACCAGCACGTCGAAGGTGGGCGGGGCGCGCCGTTCGAGGACGGTCTTCTGCGTGCCGCGCCGACGCGCTTCTTCATCGGAGAGGGTGACGGCCTCGATGCCGCCGACCAGGTCGGAGAGGGTCGGGTTGAGCAGCAGGTTGTCGAGGGTGTTGCCGTGCGCTGTGCCGATGAGTTGCACGCCGCGCTCGGCGATGGTGCGGGCAGCGGCGGCTTCCAACTCACGGCCGATCTCGTCAATGACGATGACTTCGGGATTGTGGTTCTCGACCGCCTCGATCATCACCTCGTGTTGGAGCATGGGTTCGCGCACCTGCATCCGGCGCGCCTTGCCCACGGCGGGGTGCGGTACGTCGCCGTCGCCGCCGATCTCGTTGGAGGTGTCCACAACGATGACGCGCTTGTTCTCGGCCAGGATGCGGGCAGCCTCGCGCAGCAGGGTGGTTTTACCCACGCCCGGGCGGCCGAGGATGAGCAGCGACTTGCCCGACTCGACGATATCCTGGATGATGTCCACCGTGCCGTAGACGGCGCGCCCGACGCGCAGCGTCAGACCGACGATGTGGCCGCGCCGGTTGCGGATGGCGGAGATGCGGTGCAGGGTGCGTTCGAGGCCGGCGCGGTTGTCGGCGTCGAACTCGCCGGTGTGCTCGTCCACGTAGTCAATCTCGGCGCGGGTCACTTCCTTGTCGCTCAGCACGACTTCGCGGTCAACGAAGCGCGCCGTGGGGACGCGCCCAAGATCAAGGATGATCTCGAGCAGATCGTCGTAGTTATTGGCTTTATGGACGGCCGCGACGATGGCTTCGGGGAGAACGTTGAGCAGGGCGTCGAGGTCGTCGGTGATTTTTAACTGGGTCATAATTTATAAACTGATAGTAGAACTCTGATACGGCACAGAGAAAATTCATTCAAGATGTTCCACATCCGCTAAATCTTGGTGTCTTCCGGCGGCTATTTTATTGCGTTTCAAGCTTTCCCGGTCAATGAAGTTGACCAGAAGACCGTTTACATCTGCCTGGACACGCGCCGCGTAGCAGGTCTCAAAATCTACCCCAGTGGCGGTTGTAATCACGTCAATTCGATTGGGAGGATAACCTAACTGGATGATCTGATCGCGCGTGAGAAAATCCGCTGCCTGGAGGCCCAGCGAGGCAAAGCCGAATTGATCCAAAGCCTTGACCATGTTCGCAGCATTCTCGGCATCCATCGCAATCCAGACATCCATGTCTTTGGTGTAACGCGGGTGGCCGTGAAAGGCAACTGCATAGCCGCCGATAACCAGATAGCGGACACCATTATCGTTTAACGATTGTATAAACTCTTTGAAATCTTGGTTCAGCACCGTATCTCCAGCGATGGTATTCCCGGCGGATTTCCTCCAGCGCGGCGAGGCGCGCGGCGGGCGGTTGCCTCTGCCAGTAAGCGAAATCGCTCTTCTGGTCGCGCAGGTTGATCTTGTGAACGACTTTCTGAACGGCTGTGTTTCTCATTTCTTCTCTTTGCCACTATAATAGCTCTCCGAGCTACTACTATACAACATTTCCGTCGAGCTTGCAATCGGCGCGGCGGGCTTGAGGGCTTTTTCCATGACGGGGATTTTTTCCTCGATCCTCTGCAATTTCGCCAGACGCTTGACCATCACGGCCTGTCTCGGCCCCGCCTCCGCGCCCAGGTCTTCCAACACCCCTTCCAGCCAGGCCTGGTACGAGCGGACGCACACGTAGACGGAGCGCTCACGCCGGTCAGGAAGGTCACGTAAAAGTGCGGCGAGACGTTCAGGGACTGCCTCGGCGTCCGGGTGGATCAACGGCTGTGCCCAGATGCCGGCCGGGCCATACGTCAGGCCAACGTAAGCCTGTATTTCGCCGTTCGTGCGGCAGATCATTCCGTTCAACTGCCTGGGCAGGCTCTCCACTGGCTGGATCAGCGCCGGGACAATCTGGTTGTAGAGGGACTGAACAGCGACCAGGTCGCGCGGGGCTGCTTCGCGCCAGTCTCCAGCGGCGGGAGTCGCCGAAATGTCCAGCTTCCAGACGCGCTGCCAGGCGTACATGGCATACCCTGCTTGCCGCAGGGATTTGAAAGCCTTCGAGCGCTCATCCACTTCTGCCAGCAGGTGCGGCGCACCCCAGCCTCCGGCGTGCCTGGCCAGATGGTCGAGAAGGGGGACTTCACCCGCGCCGAGCAGCTCGTTGGGAGCCAGGAAGGTCAGGCGTGCAAAAGGTTCACCTGCGCTCTGTACGACCTGGCCCATCAAGGTAAGACCATCCCCGCTGCAGACGGCGGTATAGATGTGGCGACGCGGATTCAGGTACGCCAGCAGCGCGGCCGCCCCAAGAGGATTGCCGCGCGTCAACGTCCGCGCACTATCGAGGGATAGCACATCGCGGCGATAACGGGCGAGAGTGGGCAGATCAAGAAGGTCGAGAGAACGGACGGGCATGGTGAGGTGCGGGTTAGGGGTTAGGGGATGCGAGGTGGAGGAAGTAACGATGGAAGCGGTCGTCAGCGGTCAGTTCTGGGTGAAACGATGTAGCCAGCAGCTTGCCTTGCTGTGCAGCCACGATGCGGCCATCCGGCAAGGTGCAAAGCGCCTTCGCCTCGCCATGCACCGCTTCGATGATTGGGGCGCGGATGAAGATGGCATGGTAAGGCGCGGTCGTTTTGGTAGCCTGCTTGAGCGGTTCGATATCCAGGTCAGCCTCGAAGGAGTCTACCTGGCGGCCAAAAGCGTTGCGCGCCACAGTGATATTCATCAGGTCAAGCAAGGGCTGGGAACGACGGGCATCCTTCGAGAGGAAGATCGCCCCGGCGCAGGTGCCCCAGATGGCGTGCTTTTCACCAAACTGGATCAGTGGCTCCATCAGGCCGAAATCCACGGCCAGCTTGCCGATGGTGGTCGATTCGCCGCCGGGGATGATGAGGCCATCCAGCCCTGCGAGATGGCTGGGCAGGCGCACCTCGGCGCTCTCAACGCCCAGGCGCTTGAGCATTGCAATGTGTTCTGCGAAATCGCCCTGGATGGCAAGGACTCCGATTTTCATAGGTGCTTTATGGGCATCAGGCGTGTTCGACAGCCTCGTATTGTGCGATGATTTCGCGGATAACCGGCATTAGCTCGATTGGAACTTCAATGACGGTGCGTGCTTTGCCTTTGAATGCTTTTTCGTCCTCAACCGCAGCATCATCCTCGGATTGAGTCTCATAGTGAGCCAGGACTCGCTTCACTCGCGCCTCATCCCATCCTGGTGGAAAACGATTGTTTTTCATTCTTTTCTTCTCCTGTGTTTACGCCGCCGGTACGCGGCGAGAGCTTTTCCACGCAGCTCATACGCGGTTATCACGAAGACGCTGCCAGCCTCCGGGTCAGGTACGTAAATAACCCGGAGATACCGGCCAGCTTTTGTTTGACCGATAGCTATTCGGGCGCCTTCGTAGCCTTGACGATCCTCACCCGGCCTTGCCAGGATTTCTTCCACATCGCCTTCGGTGACCTGGTGATTGAAGATGTGGGGAGAATCTGTCACTGGATCAATGTAGTAGCGGATTTTCCAAATGCTACGCAAGGGTCCCTCACATCACCACCCGCGCCCGGCGATCTTTTCCGCTTCGGGCATCTGTGAAACATTGATCCCGACCATTGGCTCGCCGAGGTTCTTGCTGACTTCGGCCAGGATGCCCGCATCGCGAAAGTGGGTGGTCGCCTTGACGATGGCCGCGGCGCGCCTGGCCGGGTCGCCAGACTTGAAGATGCCCGAGCCGACGAAGACGCCGTCCACGCCGAGCTGCATCATCAGGGCCGCGTCGGCGGGCGTGGCAATGCCGCCGGCGGCAAAGTTGACCACCGTCATGCGGCCCAGCACTTTGGTCTCCTTGACCAGCTCGTACGGCGCGCCAATCTCCTTGGAGTAGGCCATCAGCTCTTCCTCGGCCATGGTAGTCAGGCGGCGGATCTCGCCCAGCACGGCGCGGGCGTGACGCACAGCCTCGACCACGTCGCCTGTCCCGGCCTCGCCTTTGGTGCGGATCATGGCCGCGCCCTCGCCGATTCGCCGCAGCGCCTCGCCCAGGTTGCGGCAGCCGCACACGAATGGGATCTTGAAGTTGTGCTTCAAGATGTGATGTTCCTCGTCGGCAGGCGTCAGCACCTCGGATTCGTCAATGTAGTCCACGCCGATGGCTTCCAAAATCTGCGCCTCGACGAAGTGCCCGATGCGGCATTTGGCCATGACCGGGATGCTGACCGCGTCCATGATTTTGAGGATCAGGTCCGGGTCCGACATGCGGGCGACGCCGCCCTGGGCGCGGATGTCGGCCGGGACGCGTTCCAGCGCCATCACCGCGCACGCACCAGCGTCCTCGGCGATCCTGGCATGTTCGGGCGTGACCACATCCATGATGACGCCGCCTTTAAGCATCTGCGCCAGTCCTTTCTTGACGGTAAACGTACCGGTTTCTTGTTCCATAGCTCATCTCCTGAATATAAACTTCTGGGATGATTCTACCACTGGTTCAGAGGTCGCCGCAAATGGTCGCCGGTAGGCTTCCAAAACAGCCGCTGTACGCGTCCCTGTTGAAAATAACTCTCTGGTCTGCATGGCGGGCGAGGGGAGAATTTGCCACAAAGGGCTTGACAAAATTAGAAAACGGTATACAATTAGTACAATGATACAATCATACAATGAGACAATGATACAATTTTAGCTATGGATCTCGAAATAGATTTTCGCTCCGGCATCCCGATTTATGTGCAGATCGTGGAACGCATCAAAGAAATGATCGCCAGCGGCCGGATCAAGCCCGGCGACCAGCTCCCCACCGTCCGTACGTTGGCCCTGGAATTGAGGGTCAACTTCAACACCATCGCGCGTGCCTACCGCATCCTGGATCAGGCCGGCATCATCTCGACCCAGCAAGGACGCGGCACCTACATCATGGAAATGCCTCCGCCCGAGGTTACCGAGAGCATCCGGCAAAAGGCTCTTGAGGCGCTGACCCATCGCTTTCTGGCCGACGCCGAACGTCTGAAAGCCTCGCCTGAGGAACTGATCGAAATCCTGAAATACCAGGTGACACGTTGGCAAGCAACCGGTCACCTTTCGGACCTTGAACCTGAATCCCAATAAAGGAGAATGCTATGTCCCCAACTGTTTCCAAAGATCAAAGCCTGCGAGCGCAGGCACGCCAGCAGCCCGACCTGCACATCCCTGGCATCGCCGGTTTCCTATTCGGTGTGTTCTTGCTGGTCGCCATGCTCGGCGGAATCATAATGTCCACGAATGGAGTCTTGAGCGACTTCTGGACGGCTATGTGGATCATTGGTTGGTTGCTGGTAGGGCTGTACATCCTGCTGGCGCTGAAAGTCGCCTCGCAATGGGAGAAGGCCATTGTCTTGCGCCTGGGCCGGTTCCACAAACTGGCCGGGCCGGGCGCTTTCTGGCTGATTCCGATCGTGGATACGCTGGCGAACTGGATTGACCACCGCGTCATGGTGACGCCCTTCTCCGCCGAGAAGACGCTGACCAAGGATACCGTGCCGGTGGACGTGGATGCGGTGCTGTTCTGGGTTGTCTGGGATGCCGAAAAGGCTGCCCTGGAAGTGGCCGACTACCGCGCCGCCATCGCCTGGGCTGCGCAAACCGCTCTGCGCGAGATCATCGGACAGATGAGCTTGGCTGATATCCTGATCGGCCGCGCCAAGATGGATGCCGACTTGCAGAAGATCATTGACGAGCGCACCACGCCCTGGGGTATTACTGTCCAATCGGTCGAGATCCGCGACATCGTCATCCCGCAAGACCTGGAAGATGCCATGTCCCGTCAGGCGCAAGCCGAGCGCGAGCGCCAGGCGCGCGTCATCCTGGGCGAATCGGAAAAGCAAATTGCGGGTTCGTTTGCCGAGGCCTCCCAGGCCTATGTTAATAACCCCACGGCCCTGCACCTGCGGGCGATGAACATGCTCTTCGAGGGACTGAAGGAGAAGGGCGCGCTGGTCATTGTCCCCAGCAGCGCGGTGGATACGATGAACCTGGGCGGACTGAGCGGCATGGTCTCGCTGGCGCAGCAGAACCTGCCAAAAGAGAAGAAGTAAAACGTAAAACGTAATGCGTGATTCGTGAGGTTACGCACCACGTCACGTTTCACGTGGAACGTCAACCAGCCTTACAGGGCATAAATCCTTGTAAGGCTGGTGATCCGAAAGGAAAGCATAATGGATAGGTTTCGTGATTTTATTCCGTTCCTGGTCCCAGTGCTGGTCATCCAACTTGCCCTGCTGGTCGCCGCCCTTGTGGATTTGGTCCGCCGCCCGCACACACGCGGCCCCAAATGGGCCTGGGCGCTGGTGATCCTCTTTATCAACATCATTGGGCCGATTGTCTACTTTGTATTTGGCCGGGTGGACGAGGCGTAATGCAGGAGCCAAAATGAGCAGCATTCGCATTGAAGGGCTGGTCAAAATCTATGGGAGAGTGCGCGCCCTGGATGGCCTGGACTTGACCGTCGAGCCTGGGACCGTGTTTGGCTTCCTTGGCCCGAACGGCGCGGGCAAGACCACCACCATGCGCATCCTGACTGGCCTGGCGCGACCGACGAGTGGGCGGGCTTGGGTCGCGGGCATTGACCTGTCCACGGATGGCCGCCATCTGGCCCGGCGGATTGGCTATCTTCCCGAGGAGCCGGCCTTTTATCCCTGGCTGACGCCGGGTGAGTTTTTGGATTATCTTGGGCGGCTGTATGGACTTTCAGCAGGCGAGCGTGTTGCCCGTGTAACCGAGCTGCTCGAGCTGGTCAAACTGACCGAGGTCAGGCGACGTCGTATCGGCGGCTTTTCGCGTGGTATGCGCCAGCGGCTGGCGCTGGCGGCCGCCCTGGTCAGCCGGCCTGAGGTGCTCTTCCTCGATGAGCCTGCCAGCGCACTGGACCCGGCTGGGCGGAAAGAAGTGCTCGACCTGATCGAAGGCCTGCGCGGGCAATGCACGGTGCTGATGTCCACGCACATCCTGGCCGACGTGGAAAGGGTATGTGATGTGATCGGGATCATCGCACGCGGCAAGATGATCGTCCAATCGCGGCGCGAGACGCTGCTGGCCCAATATGCTGCACCCGTATTCGAGGTCGAATGTGCGGACACAACCAAGCTTCAGCGCTGGGCAGATAGTCTGCGGCAACGGGCTTGGGTAACGGCTGTCAGTGTAGTGAACATGACCGTACGCGTGGTGGTAAAAGATATTGAGTTGGCGAAAAGGGAACTGTTGGTCTCAGCGGTGCAGGCAGATTTAATGCTGGATCGTTTTGAGGAGATCAAGCCGTCTTTGGAAGATGTATTCCTGCGGCTGGTGGGCGAGGAGGGGATGCAATGAACATTCTGATCGTTTTGCGCAAAGAAATGCTCGAACAATGGCGAACCTACAAACTGCTGATCGTAGCGGCTGTTTTGGTTGTGTTTGGGCTGATCTCGCCGCTGCTGGCGAAGCTCACCCCTGAGCTGCTCAAGGCCGTCCCGAATATGCCTGCAGGGTTGGCGCTTGCCATTCCGGCGCCGACGCTGAACGATGCGGTAGCACAATATGTGAAGAACATGAGCCAGTTCGGCATCCTGTTGGCGCTGCTGATGAGCATGGGTAGTGTGGCGCAGGAAAAAGAACGCGGCACGGCGGCCATGCTGCTGACGCGCCCGGTTTCACGTGAAACATTCCTGCTGGCGAAATTCACGGCGCTGGCTCTCACCTTTGCGACCAGCCTGGTGTTGGCGGCGTTGGGCTGCTGGTACTATACTTTTCTGCTCTTTCAGGCCCTCGACTGGATCCCCTTCCTGGCGCTCAACGGCTTGATGCTGGTGGCCTTCCTCGATTACATTGCCATAACGCTGCTGTGCAGCACGCTGGCGCGCAGCCAAGCGGCTGCGGCCGGGCTGGCCTTCTGTGGACTCGTCCTCTTGGGCGGACTCGACGCGCTGCCCCGTATCGGCGATTACCTGCCGGGAAGGTTGTTCTCCTGGGGAACAGCTTTGCTGATCGGCAAGGCGAATCCAGCCTGGCCGGCGTTGTGGATCAGCCTGGGCTTGATCCTGGTGATGCTGCTGGTTGCAGGCATCATCTTCCGTCGCCAGGAACTCTGATCGGCGTGATGGACTTCTTGAATTGACGCGCGTTTCACGTGGAACAACTGGCAAGAACTCGATTTTGACTGGAGGTCAAAATGGCTGAACAAACTCTCTGGGAATACCAGGTTCTCACCATCGGCAGTGCCTTTGGCACAAAGGATGGGCAAATCGAGGCGACGTTGAACGAATGGGGTCAGGAAGGCTGGGAGGCGATCAACGTGTACACGCCGAGCAACAGCAGCAAAGTAACCATCGTCGCCAAGCGCCCGTTGACCGCTTCCGCCCGCCGCTGGCGGTCTATGCCGTAACGGGGGATGGGTATTATGATCGCCCAATCCAAATAAGAACATTTGTTCTTGTTTGGATTGGGTTACTTTTTGGCTAACCTGCCGATCCACGAGTTCACTTATTTTCTGTTCTACTTCCCCAAAAAGCAGTAAAATAGCTTTGAAATCTATACCTGAATGAGGTTGTTATGCCCATTTACGAGTACATCTGCCAGGACTGCAAAAAGGAATTCGAAGTGCTCCGCCCGATGAGGCAGGCGGATGTGCCGATGGCCTGCGCGGCCTGCGGCGGCGAGAACATCAAGCGCAAGCCCTCGATTTTTTATGCCGAAAGCGGCGGGAAAGCCGTGGCCGGCGCCTCCGCGCCATCCTGCAGTTCATGCAGCGCTGGTAATTGCTCCAGTTGCGGGCATTGAGATGAAAAAGATCCTGATTTTTCTTTTTCTGGCCGCCTTGCTGGTTGCCTGTTCCGGTAATGCAGAGGGGATATCTGCCACGCTGACGGCCATCTCCGCTGCGCAGACACAAATCGCGGAGGCGTTTCAATCCCTGACGCCAAACCCAACCATCCCGCCTCCGCCCCAACCCGCCACCATCCTCCCGCCCGCGACTGCGCCCGTATCCGTCGCGCCCGCCGTCACTGGCGCGTACCTGATGGCCTTCCACGCCTGCAACGCTTTCACCACCGACTGCAACGACCCGCGCAACCACCAGGTCTACCTGGCGCAAAGCGATGACGGCCAGAATTGGAGCCTGGTTCCGGGCTGGCAGCCGGTTCCCGGCTCCGTGCCGGATGTCATCCGGCGCGGAGATACGATCTATATCTATGCCAGCGGGAATCTCATCCGTTATCACGTCAGCACAAATATTGCTGACCCTCCGCTCCGCTACGAAGCGCCAGCGATGATTACCGACCCCTCGCTTTTCGTGGATGAACAGGGGCGGCTGGTGATTTTCTTTATGCACGGAATAATGGGCGGCGACCCGGCCCAGTGCCCACCGGGTGAAATGACATGTACGAAGAATTTCGGCTCCGCCACCGAGGTCGAAGGCAGTGACGGGACACGCTTCACAGTGGATGATGGCGCACGCGTTGCCATCACGCTGGGCACAGTCTATAGATCCGCTTCCGACCCTGATATCTTCAGCGATGGCCGCGATTACTTTTTGTACATCTCGCACGGATCATCGGTAACGGTCTGGACTTCGCCTGAGTTGCGTGGAACATACAAGCAACTGAATGTGCCGCCGATGGGTTTCTTCATCCTGAACAGCGGCGGCGTTCCCTCGGCCTATTACAACGCCGGGAACGGCGAGTTCTGGAGCTATACCCACGTTCACCAGCAGGTCGGCATGGTTATCCGGCGAGCCGTGCACAAGGATTTCACCATGCAATTGCAGGAGAATGCCTGGCAAACGGTCATCAGCGGCGAGGGTATCGGCCTGGGGCAGGGAGTCAACGTGGAAAGCCCGGGCTTTGCCGTCAACGCGCCATAAGGAAGAAAGGAGACAACCATGGAATACACTCAACTTGGCCGTACCGGCCTGAAAGTTTCCCGGCTGTGCCTGGGCACGATGAACTTCGGCCCACTGACCAGTGAGGCCGATTCGTTCGCCATCATGGACAAGGCCCTCGAACTGGGCCTCAACTTCTTCGACACGGCCAATGTCTACGGCTGGAAGACCGGCGAAGGCATCACCGAGCAAATCGTCGGGTGTTGGTTTGCCCAAGGAGGCGGGCGGCGCGAGAAAGTGGTCATCGCCACCAAGGTTTTCGGGCGCATGGGAGAGTGGCCCAATCAAGGCCAGCTTTCAGCGCTGCACATCCGCCAAGCGTGCGAGGAGTCCCTGCGCCGCTTGCAGACCGACCACATTGATCTCTACCAGATGCACCACGTGGACCGCAACAGCCCGTGGGAGGAAATCTGGCAGGCCATGCAGACGCTCATCCAGCAGGGCAAGGTGCTCTACGTCGGCTCGTCGAATTTCGCTGCCTGGAATATCGTCCAGGCTAACGAGGCGGCCAAGGCGCGCCACTTCATGGGGCTGGTTTCCGAGCAAAGCCTGTACAACTTAAAAGACCGCATGATCGAACTGGAAGTCGTCCCGGCCTGCCGCAGCTATGGCCTGGGCATCATCTGCTGGAGTCCGCTGGGGGGCGGCCTGCTGGGCGGCGTGCTGCAGAAGATAAAAGAAGGCCGCCGCGCCTCGAAGGAGAAGCAGAAAGAGATCGAGGAAAAGCGTGAGAAACTGGAAGCCTGGGAGACCTACTGCAAAGAGCTTGGCGAAAAACCGGCTGACGTGGCCCTGGCCTGGCTGCTGCACAACCCGGCTGTCACCGCGCCGATCATCGGTCCGCGCACGATGGAGCAACTGACCGGCAGCCTGCGCGCCTTGAAGGTTAAGTTGAACAAGGCCGCACTGACGAAGCTGGACGAGATCTGGCCCGGTCCCGGCGGCGAAGCGCCGGAAGCGTATGCATGGTAGTTTGTCGGGGCGACAGTGCGACTGTCACCCATCAAAGGTGCGGCAGTGCAACTGTCACCCATCAAAGGTCGCCCATCAAAGTAAGTTGGGACGGTAGTTCGACTGCCGTCCTAACGCTATGATGTACCCCCATTACTCCTATCCTCTCCGCGCCATACCCGGCCTAGCAGCGGACACGCTGCTAGGCCGTCATCGTTCTTTCCGCGCCGACGCGGTTGCTTGCCTGGCGCGGTTGGAGCCGCCCCTGCGGGTGCTGGGAAAGGAGAATATCCCCCACAGCGGCCCGTGCGTGCTGACCTTCAACCATTACTACCGTCCCGGCTTCGGCGCCTGGTGGCTGGCGTTGGCGATTGCCTCCGTCGCGCCGGTTGAGATGCACTGGATCATGACCGGCGAGCTGACCTATCCCGGCAAATGGTATGCGCCGCTGGGGATGGCCGGCTCGCGCTGGCTGTTGAAGCGAGTTTCCCGTACTTACGAATTTACCACCATGCCGCCCATGCCGCCCCGTCCGCGTGACGTGGAAGCGCGCGCCCGCGCCGTGCGCGAGGTGCTTTCCCACATAAAGGAGCACCCGGACGCCATCCTCGGTCTTGCGCCCGAGGGCAGCGATCAGCCCAGCGGAAGGCTATCCTGGCCGGCCTCAGGGGCGGGTCGCTTTGGGCTTTTGCTGGCCGGCCGGGGGTTGAGATTCGTTCCGGTCGGCGCGTATGAGGCGGAGGGGGCATTATGCCTGAGTTTTGGATCAGCCTATAAATTAAGCCTCCCGCGCGGATTGTCGCCCGATGAAAAAGACCGGCAGGCCGCCAAAGTCATCATGCAGAATATCGCCCGCCAGTTGCCCTCGCACCTGCGCGGCGACTTTGCAACCACAGATGAAAAGGATGAACACAGATATAAATGCCCGGCTGTTTGAACCACAGATGAAAGGGATGAACACAGATAAAACCGTCCGCAACCCCTATCAACTCCAGGCGTATATCTAGCTAGCACGACCCACAGGAGTCCCATTGAACGACGAAATGGCCTGGATCGTACAGGCGCAAAACGGCAGTGACGAAGCGTTCACGTATCTGGTCGAAGCGTACCAAACCCCGGTTTACAACCTGTGCTACCGCATGCTGGGCGAACCGGAGGCGGCCGAGGACGCGGCCCAGGAGACCTTCCTGAAGGTCTACCAGAACCTGGCGCGCTACGACCGGGAACGTCCCTTTGCCACCTGGCTGCTTTCCATCGCCGCCCATCACTGCATTGACCGCCTGCGGCGCAGACGCTTCGTCTCGTTCTCGATTGACGAGGATGACGAGGCGCAGATGGAACTCCCAGACCGCTCCGCGCCGGACCCTGAAACGGAGACCGTCCGGCGGCAGGAACAGGCCCACCTTCACCAGTTGCTCCAATCCCTCGACCCGACCGACCGCGCCGCGCTCATCCTGCGCTATTGGCAGGATTGCTCCGAAATCGAGATCGCCCAGGCGCTGACGTTGACCGTCCCGGCGGTCAAGAGCCGCCTGCACCGGGCGCGCCGCGCGCTGGCGAAATTATGGGAAGAAGAGACTCCCCGCGCCCGCACAGAAAGGAGGCCGCATGAATCACCGGCTTTTTGAAGACTGGATGCTCGAAGATCAGGCACTGACGCCCGAGCAAAAGCGCGACTTGCAGGCCCACCTGCGGACTTGCACGCAGTGCGTCGCGCTGGCGGAGGTCAATCTGGCGCTAGGCTCGGCCAAAGTGGCCGCGCCGGCCTCGGGTTTTGCGGACAGGTTCCAGGTCCGGCTGGCGGCGCAGCGGCAGGCGCAGCGCAAGCGGAACTTCTGGGGCTTCCTGATCCTGTTCGTCAGCGTGATGACGGTCCTGTCCTGGCTTGCCTGGCCGATCCTCAAAGTGGTGCTTGATTCGCCGGTCAACTTTCTTTCCACATGGCTGTCCTACCTGCTCTCGCTGTGGTTCTGGCTCCAGGCTCTGGGGCAGGCCGGCTCGGTGCTGCTGCGGGTCATACCGGCTTTCGTCCCGCCGTACTTCTGGCCGCTGGCCGCTTTTGCGCTCGTCGGTTGGAGTCTGCTGTGGGTGCTTTCGATTTTGGTAGCCAATGGCTACCATTTGGAAATCAACGAAGATTCCGCAAGGAGTGTGACATGAAACCTATTAGATTCCTCTCTATCTTCCTGCTGCTGACGCTCGTCTTTATGCCGATGCAATCCGCCTCAGCCAAGGGGCTGAACGAAGGCCGGGTCATCTTTGGCAGCGCGTATACTTTGGAAAGCGGCAAAACGCTGACCGGCGATTTGGTCGTTTTTGGCGGCTCGGCGACCATTGAAAAAGGTGCAAAGGTGGTAGGCGATACCGTCGTCATTGGCGGCAGCCTGGTCGTGGATGGCGAAGTGACCGGCGATGTGGCGATGGTGGGCGGCGCAGTGAGTCTGGGCGCAGAATCGCACGTTCACGGCAACCTGTCCACGGTCGGCGCAGTGCTGACGCGCGCCGAAGGCTCACAGGTGGATGGCGAAATCTTCAACACGGCCACCTCCTGGAAGCAAGTGGAAAACCAGCCGACAGCGCCTCAACCGCTGACCCCCATCACGCCGCAAGTGTCGTTCGATTTCAATCCGTTCTGGTCAGTTGCGAACGTCTTTGGGCAGGCAGTAGCCCTGGGTGTCCTGGCCATGCTGGTATTGCTGTTCCTGGCGCCGCACACCCAGCGCGTCGGGCAGGCGATCGTTGGCCAGCCGTTCATCGCCGGGACCTTGGGCCTGCTGACCGTTATCCTGACCCCGCTGGCCCTGCTCCTGCTCATCGTCACCATCCTGCTCATACCGGTGGCGTTGGTGGCTGTCATTGCCCTTGCGCTGGCAGCCGTCTTTGGCTGGATCGCCCTCGGCCTGGAGATTGGACAACGCTTCACCGCAGCCATCAATCAGCAATGGCACCCATCGCTGGCGGCCGGCCTGGGCACCTTCCTGCTGGCCCTCGTCGTGAATGCCATCGGGCTGATCGCCTGTGTGGGCTGGCTGGCGCCCTTCCTGGTGACCATTCTCGGCATTGGCGGCGTGATCATGACCCGCTTTGGGGCTCGCCCTGCCGCAGCGCCCGTGACAGCAGGCTCGAATCTGCCGACTGAGCCAGTTGCCCCGCCGCAATAGTAGAAAGGAACCCGTTTTCTCGGAGAAAACGGGTTCCTGTTGATTGACAATAAACGCAAGTCCACCCCCTCGCCGAGTCCTTTTCACATTGCTATAACCCCTAGCCTGCGGTATGATTGCATGTGTGAGCGTGAATTGGTGGAAGGAGTGAATGCAATGGGTAAAGTCATTACGATGGAAATTCCCGAACACTGGTTGCAAGGGCTGGATGTTGAAGAGGCGGTGTTTATGCAAGAAGTTATCCAGCTTGGCATTTATCAACTCAAAGTACGGCGGGCGCTGGAGATGTACAGGGCGCATGCCGGGTCGTTGGGTTATATTGCTGAAAAATTTGCCTGTCGAAGCGAGAGTTGATCGGTCAGCGCGGGAGCGTGGCATTGAGCCTCCCTTCGATGAGCAGACTGTGTGCGAGGAATTGGGGTAATGACCTCGGTTGCACCTGTCGTCAGCAACGCTGGCCCGCTGATGGTGCTGGCTAAGCCGAATCTGCTTCACTTGCTAAAAGAACTCTAAGCTGGACTTTGTCCATTTGCACATTAACAAAAAACGGGGTAAGCTAAGCCATTTCCCAGCGATGAGGATGGACTATGCTTACCCTGCCAGCAGAATATATCACAATTCTCACGACCTTTGCTCCCGTGGTAGCACTACAGTAAATCGTGGAGTCTTCTATTCCGCAAAGAATCAGCCACAGATTTCACGGATTTACACGGATTGGAATTGAAAATCCGCGAAAATCTGTGCTAATCCGTGGCAAAAAATACCGACCACGTTTAAGTGCGGTGCTACCAAAAACGATATGACGTGCAAAAAATACCGCCGGAATTGATGAATTACCTGAAAAACGCCGCTTTTTACACACCTTGATCAATCAAGAATGGACAAAGTCCAGCTAAGGAAGAAGATGACGCTTCTCGCAGCAGTTGGACAGGCGCAAGCACTGGATGGCCGTGAGGCCGGTCTGCAGGCCGCGCACCAGGCTTTGAACCAGCTTGGCAGCGCGGCGTGTACGCTTGGGGTGGTGATCTTCCCCCACCGCTACGAGGCGCAGCAGGTGGTCAACGGCGTGGCCAGCCTGCTTGGGCCGATGCCCCTCATCGGCTTCAGCACGTCGGCCTCCCTGACTGCGGATGGGATGCACCCCCACTCGGTCGTCGTCGCGCTGCTGTGCGCCAGCGAGGCCCGCGCCCAGGTGCAATGGCTGGCCGGTTTCGACCCCGGCAGCCCCGAGGCGGCGCAGCAACTTGCCGGATTGTTCAGCCAGGCCCCAGGTCAGACCGCCCTGCTCTTCGCAGACGGTTTCAACACGGATGGCGAGCAGTTGTGCGCCAGCCTGCCGCCGGCTGCCAGGCTGATTGGCGCCCTCTCCAGCGGCGACCTGCATCTCGGGAATGCCTGCCAGATCGGCGGAAAACAATCCGGCTCGAGCGGAGTGGCCCTGGCGCAGCTGGAGGGCGGGATTAAAACCGGCGTCGGCTATGGACACGGCTGGCAGCCGGTGGGCAGCCACTTCCGCGTGACGCGTTCGCGCGGCTTCTGGCTGCGGGCCCTGGACGGGCGTCCGGCATCGGAGGCCTATGCCCACCTGTTCGGCTACCCGGCCGGGGAGTGGGGCGTGCCGCCCCTCGACAACCTGGTGCGCATCTACCCGCTGGGACTGGAAGGAGCGGGGGAGGGTCTGCTCGTCCGCTCGCCGCTGCGCGTGGAAGCGGACGGTTCCTTCCGCATGAACACAACGATCCAAAGCGGCAGCGATGCCCACCTGCTGATGGGCAGTCCCAGCGCATGCCTGGCCGCCGCGCAGGCTGCCGCCCGGCAGGCCGTCGCTGCGCTGGAGGGGGCGAAACCCGCTCTGGCGCTGGTGCTGGTTGACCTGGCATGGCAGATGCTTTTCGAGTCCCAGCCGGGCGCGGAGATAGCCGCCGTCCGAGAGGTGCTGGGTGCGGAAGTCCCTATCGCTGGAGGCTACACCCTGGGGCAGATCGTTCCCAGCAGTGAAGGCACGCCCCAGTTCCTGAACCAGCACATGGCTGTAGTGATTTTTGGGGAGATGGGAGAGAAGGATAAATAAACTCACCCCCAAGATCATCCTCGAAGGCACCCGCCTGACGCTCAAGACCGAGATCGCCTTTGCCTTGAACGAGCACCCGCGCATCGTCGGTCCGCGCAAGTACCGCTATCACTCGCCGCTCATCTCGGCGGAATGGTGCGCCTTTACGAATTTTCCCTGGGGGCGCGGATTGATCAACTTCGAGCCGCAGGAGGAGAGTCTGGCGATGGAAACCTACCGGACCTGGGCGCGGCTGTTCGAGCTTCAGCGTTACTACTCCTGGATCATTGACCGTTTCCACATCTCGACGCGCGCCTACCAGCTAAAAGCCTATGGCAAAGATTACGATTTTCACTGGTTGGAGGAACGGCTGGCTGCGCTTGGCTTTCATCTGGTCTTCGTCACGCGCCGGCCGGAATCTTTCGAGGCGGCACGGATCGAACGGCTCAAGGTTTCGGGCAATCCCCGGCAATACGATAATCTTCAGCCCTTCATCGAAGAGCAGGAGCTGATGCGCAGGCTGATCGGCGAATCCCGCTTGCCGACGCTGGAGTTGGACATATCCGATAACAACGTGGAGCGTGCCTGTGAGCGTATCGCCGACTGGATGGAATCCACTGGCGGGTTGTGGATGGAATAAAAAGTCTCAAATCATGGTATAATCGCGTTAGCCAAATAGATTAGCCAACAGGAGAAAGAGATGCTCCGAACTTTGCCTGCAACCGAAGTCAAAAATCGCCTGGGGCGCGTATTGCGCGAGGTGGCAAAATCCGGCGGGCCAATCTACGTTGAACGCGATGGGAAGCCGGTAGCAGTCATCCTCAGCGTGAGCGAGTTCGAGCGTACTCGCCGGGGCGCTGCGCTTTCCGGTGAAAAGACGAGGCTTCTTGAAGATGCGTTCGGCATGTGGCGCGGCCGCGCGGATATTGGCGGGAATTGGGTGACTGAAGGCCGCTCCCGCTGGGATAGCGCGTGGTCGAAATGAGTCAGCCCCGCGAATTGTTGTTCGATACCACTGCGCTGGTGGATATTTACCGCGGGCGGACGGAGATCAAACCACTTTTTGACGCTGTTGTGGCGGGCGAACTTCGGCCATATATTTCAGTGATCACCGAGGCAGAACTCTGGCGCGGCGTCAAACTGGAAGAAATGGAACTCCACGAGGCTCTCCTATCCCATTTTGCGCCTATCCCCCTGCAATCAGAAATGGCGCGGCTGGCCGGGGCATGGATGCAACGGTATGCAGCCACCGGACTGGGCTGGATGGATGCGTTGATCGCGGCGACTGCTAAATCTGTCAGCCTGTCCGTGTTGACCCGGGATCGTCGCCTGGCAGAAGTTCTTACGGCTGAAGTCGGGTTTGAAATCTACGGATAGAAAATGTAGGGACGGGTAGCTGCCTGGACATCTCCGACAACAACATTCCGCGCGCCTGTGAGCTTATCGCCGACTGGCTGGAATCCACCGGCGGGTTGTGGGCGAGATGAGGAGAAAGGGATGCACAAGCTTATTGTTCTCTTCGAAACGCTTGATAATGGTAGGGCAGTCACCTACCATAATGAGCAAGCCTTTCAATCGGGCTGGCAGAAATTCCTCGGCCTGGCAGAGAAGATGCCCGGCCTGCGCCGCGAGACCGTCAGCCGCGTGGAACGGGTGCTGTTTGGCAAATCCGAAGGCGAGCTTGTACTCATCCACGAGCTGCTGTTCGATTCGAAAGAAGCGTTGGAGGCGGCCATGCAATCCCCCGCAGGGCAGGCTGCCGGTACATTTCTGCAATCGTTTACTGGTGGGAGAGTGATGCTGTTATTGGCAGAGCATATGGAAGCCGGGGTAAAGGATTTCGTGAAGCGTAATGCGTAAAACGTAAGAACACTTCTTACGTTTCACGTTTCACGTTTTATTCTTCCTTCGGCGGCCCGGCCGGGCCGTAATCCAGCACCTCGCGCACCTGGCTGTTGGGCTGCGGCGGGCTGATGATCCCCTTGTCTTCCATCGTATCCACCAATCGCGCGGCGCGCGTATATCCGATGCGCAGGCGGCGTTGCAGCATCGAGACCGAGGCGCGCCCCTCACGCCGCACCAGGCTAATCGCATCCTCAAGCAGCGGATCGCCTTTCTCGAGCGGCGCCATGTCCTCGAACATGGGCACCTGCCTGCCCCCGAAGTTTGAGGGCTTGAGAGGAACGCCCGGCGGGACGGCATCTACCGGGCCGCCGGCCGCGGCAGCCAGCGGGCTGCCCTGCCCGGCCAGGTTGCGCCAGTAATCCACCAGCCGCTGGATCTCCATATCCGAGACGAACACACCTTGCAAGCGCACCGGTGAGGGCGAGTCGGGGGCCTGGAAGAGCATGTCGCCGCGCCCCAGCAGACGCTCCGCGCCGGGTTGATCCAAGATCACGCGGCTGTCCACGCCCGAAGCGACGGCGAAGGCAACCCGCGCCGGGAAGTTGGCCTTGATCAACCCCGTCACCACGTCCACCGACGGGCGCTGCGTTGCGATGACCAGGTGGATGCCGGTGGCGCGCGCCAGCTGCGCCAGACGGGTAATGGTGCGCTCGGTCTCGTCCGGCGAGATCATCATCAGGTCGGCCAGTTCGTCAATCACTACCACCAGGAAGGGCAATTTCTTGCCGCCCTGCGCCGCCATGCGGGTGTTGTAATCCGCGATATTACGCGCCCCGATCTGGGCGAACCTGTGATAGCGGTTGTCCATTTCCCGCGTCATCCATTGCAGCGCGCCAATCACGCGCTCGATCTCCACCACCACCGGCGCCAGCAGGTGCGGGATGCCATTGTAATTGGTCAGCTCCACCCGTTTCGGGTCAACCAGGATCAGGCGCAGATCGTCGGGGGTGTTGTGGAGCAGGAGACAGGTCAGGATGGAATTGACGCACACCGATTTGCCCGAGCCGGTCGTACCGGCAATCAGCAGGTGCGGCATGGCCGCCAGGTCCGCAACGATCGGATGTCCGGCCACGTCCTTGCCCAGGGTAAATTTCAGGGACGAACGCCCGCGCTGGAAGACCTCGGACTCGACCACCTCCCGCAGTGTGACCAGGGTCATCTCCTCGTTAGGCACCTCGATGCCGATGTAATTCCGTCCTGGGACCGGGGCCTGGATGCGGATGCGCTGCGCGGCCAGCGCCAGGGCCATGTCATCGGCCAGAGAGACAATCTTGGAAACGCGCACGCGCGTCCGCCCGTTGCGCGTCTCGATGAACTGCGGCTCGACGCCGAACATGGTGATGACCGGGCCGCGGCTGATCTCGATCACCTGGCTGGGCGCTCCGAAGGAGGTCAGCGTCTCTTCGATCAGCCGAGCGCGAGTCTCGATGTACTCCTCGTTGACGGCCGGCGTCACGCCGACTTCCAGGATGTCCTTGATGGCGGGCAGCACCCAGGGGACGGCTGGCTGGCTGCGCACGCCGGTCTTGACTGTCACGGCTGGGGGCGGCGGCGTCCCTGGCGCGGCGGATGGATGTGGGATAGGCGCGAAGTCATCCGGTGGGGCTATTGATGTGACGGGGGTTTTCTGCAGCAGTTCGTTCAGCTTCTGGCGGGCCTTTTCGACCAGCGGCCCAGCCCATTGAAACAGCTCTTGCACCGACAGGTCGAGGGTCATGGTCAGGGAGATGATGAACCAGGCGAGGATGGCGATGACCGTCCCCGCGCCGCCCACTCCGCTGACCATGCCTCGCAGGAGCAGGCTGCCCACGTAGCCGCCGCCCTTCCCCCCGGCGGCGAGTTCGCTGGCTCGAGCCACCGGCCCGGCCAGTCCATGCAGGATGACCAATAGATTGACAAAAAGCAAGAGGATGCCGACGATGCGCTCGACGGAGAGTTGCGGCAGGCGTTCGACGTTGCGCGCCACCAGCCATGCGCCGAGCAGGATCAATCCAAGGGGCAGGATGTAAGTCCCCCAGCCGAAGATGAGCGAAAGTCCCCTGATCCAGGAACCGGTCAACCCGCTGCGATTGGCCGAGAACAAGCTCAACACCGTCAGCAGGCCGACCAGCGCCATGACGATGCCAATCAGGTCAATTTTGCGTTCGGGCGAGAGGCCGCCGAACAGCGTTGGCGGCGGAGGCGCCTGTCGACGCGGCGTAGCGCGCGCCGGTTGTGAGCCGCGCGAAGAGACACTCCGACCGCGAGCGGATCCCTTGCTTTTGCTGCGTGAAGAACTGCGCCGGGCGCGCGTGATGGGCATGGTGCTTTGATTATAGTACAATTGCCGCAATGTTCGAAATTGTCTTCCTCGGCACATCGGCATCCGCCCCCTCGGCGCGGCGCGGGCTTTCCGCGCAGGTCGTCAAGCACGACGAATTCCGCTTTTTGATTGACTGCGGTGAAGGTACCCAGCGCCAGATCCTGCAATCAGGGTTGGGTTTCAGGCACCTCAACCACATCCTCATCACCCACGGCCACCTCGACCACATCCTGGGGCTGGGCGGCCTGCTGTCTACTTTCATGCGCTGGGAGACGATTGATGAGTTGAACATCTACAGCGGACGCTGGGCGCTCGACCGCATCCATGATTTGCTCTACGGCGTCGTCTTGCGCGGCGCGCAGCCGCCCTTGAAGCTCCGAATGCATGAGGTTTCACCCGGTGTCTTTTTCGAGGCGGATGATTTCACGATCACGGCTTTTCCTGTCCACCACCGGGGATCCGATTGCCTGGGTTTCAAATTCGAGGAGAAATCCCATCGGCCATTTTTGCCGGACAAAGCGGAGGAGCTGGGCGTCCCGCCCGGCCCGCAGCGGCGTGACCTGGTGAACGGCAAGACCATCACCCTGGCGGACGGTCGCCGCGTCAGGCCGGACGATGTGCTTGGCGCGCTCAAGCCCGGGGTCCGCTTTGTGCACGTGGGCGATGCGGGCCGCACCGAGGAGCTGGTCGAGGCCTGTCGCCAGGCCGATGCGCTGGTCATCGAGTCCACCTATCTGGAATCCGAAGCCGAGATGGCAAAGCAGTTCTCGCATCTAACGGCGAAAGGGGCCGCGGAACTGGCGGTCAGGGCTGGGGTCCGGCAATTGATCCTGACCCACATCTCGCGTCGCTATCGCGAGAAGGATGTGTTGGTCGAGGCCCAGGCCGTTTTTCCGAACGTCAGCGTGGCACGCGATTTCGACGTGTATCAAATCAAACAAATGTAGGGCGGGATTCCAATCCCGCCACGTAGGTTACCGGCGGGTAAGATACCCGCCCTACGTGTGAGGCAGGTTATGGATAAAGATTTTACGATTGGCATCCTTACTTCAGGCGGCGATTCACCGGGGATGAATCCGTGCATCCGGGCGGTGGTGCGCACGGCGAGCGCCAGTAATGCTCAGGTGATGGGGGTGATGGATGGCTACGAGGGCCTGATCAACGGCGAGTTCCGCCCGCTCGGCGTGCGGGACGTGGGCGGCATCCTCCAGCGCGGCGGGACGATCCTGCAGACGCGCCGCAGCGCCCGCTTCCTGGAGTCGCACTACCAGCGCGAAGCCATCCGCAAGATGAACAGCGTGGGCATGGATGGGCTGATTGTCGTCGGGGGGGAGGGTTCGCTCAAGGGCGCCCACGCCCTGGCGGGGCAAGGCGTGAAGGTTGTTGGCATCCCGGCCAGCATTGACAATGATGTCTGGGGGACCGACATGTCCATCGGCGTAGATACGGCCATGAACACCATCGTCGAGGCAGTGGACAAGCTGCGTGATACGGCCTCCTCGCATGGGCGGGCTTTCCTGATCGAGACGATGGGACGCGGCTGCGGTTACCTGGCCGTTATGGCCGGCATCGTCTGCGGCGCGGAGATGGTGCTCATTCCCGAAGTGCCGGTGACGGTCGAAGAGGTGGCAAAAGCCGTCGCGGATGCCTACCGGCGGGGCAAGACGCATGCCATCATCGTCGTCGCCGAGGGAGCCAGCGTAAAAACGACCGGGCTGGCTGCCGCGCTGGACGCCGAGGATGTCGGCTTTACGACGCGCGTCACCATCCTGGGCCACATCCAGCGCGGCGGCTCGCCGACCGCGTTCGACCGTATGCTGGCTTCGCGCCTGGGCGTCAAGGCGGTGCAGGCCTTGCTGTCCGGTGAATCGGATGTTATGGTTGGCTTGCAGGGGCGGAATGTCGAGTTGATCCCCCTGGCTGAAGTTACAGCGAAGTCGCGCACGGTCAGCACGGAATACATCGAGATGGCGAGGATGCTGGCGAGGTAGCGGATGGCAAATGGCGGTTGAGGTAGTCGCCGCTAAAAGGTGGACATCTACAGACAGGTGAGAAAGATAGTATTGACATCATACAGCCGCATGGTTATACTGGTGCGGAAAGGATAGTATAACCAAATGCAAAACATCAAAACTGCAATTTCCATTCAGATGTCACTTTTTGAGCAGGCAGAAGCCCTTGCCCACACGATGAAGGTGTCGCGCAGCCGCTTGTTTGCGCTGGCGCTGGAAGATTATATCCAACACCACCGGAATCGAGGACTGCTGGCGCAAATCAACGCTGCTTACGTGGATGAACCTGATCCCACCGAACGGATGCTGCGCGAAAAATCTCTGAAGGTGTACCGTGAACTTGCGGAGGGAGAATGGTAATCAACCAAGGGGATATTTACTGGATTGAACTGGAAGAGCCTTCCGGTTCAGAGCCAGGTTACCGCCATCCGCATGTGGTAATGCAAAACAACCTGTTTAACCAGAGCCGAATCCAAACGGTGGTCGTTTGCCAATTGACATCGAATCTCAAGCGCGCCGAGGCTCCTGGCAATATTCTGCTCAGTAAAGAGGAAACAGGACTGTCCAAAGATAGTATTGTCAATGTTTCGCAAATCCTTACCGTGGATAAATCCCGGTTGGGCGAATATGTTCGTACACTCTCGCCTAAACGTGTGCGTGAGATTTTGGTTGGAATCCAATTGGTGCTTGCGCCGCGCGAAGTGGAATGAGGGGATGGATTTGCTATGCAAGTATATCGAGAAAAGGCCCGCTCAACCGAGCCAGGCCTTTTTCGTTGCATATTGCACTTCGTACACCGCACATCAGATCCAGGTTGGCTCCTGATACTTCCCAAACACCTCCCGCATCACGTCAATGATTTCACCCAAAGTGGCATAAGCCCGCACGGCATCCAGAATGTACGGCATCGTGTTATCGGTACCCTGGCAGGCGAGGCGTAATTTATCCAGCGTCTGGCCGAGGCGGGCGTTGTCGCGGCTCTTGCGGATCTCCGCCAGACGGTTGGCCTGCCGCTCGTAACCCTGCGGGTCCATTTCGAGCAGGGGGATGGTCAGCGGCTTATCCTCGGCGTAGGCGTTCACACCCACGATCCTGCGAATCCCCCCGTCGATCTCACGCTGGTAACGGTAAGCGGAATCCGCAATCTCGGTCTGGAAGAAGCCTTTTTGGATGGCCGGCAGGACGCCGCCCAGGTCCGCGATGCGGCGGAAGTAGTCGTAAGCCTGAGCCTCGATGTGGTTCGTCTGCGCCTCGACGAAGAACGAGCCGCCCAACGGGTCAATCGTGTTGGCCACGCCGGATTCCTCGGCGATGATCTGCTGCGTGCGCAGGGCAATGGTGGCGGCCTGCTGGGAGGGCAGGGCCAGGGCCTCGTCGCGGGAATTGGTATGCAGGCTCTGGGTCCCGCCGAGCACCGCTGCCAGGGCTTGTATCGCCACACGGACCACGTTGATCTCCGGCTGTTGGGCGGTGAGCGAGCAGCCGGCTGTTTGCGTGTGAAAGCGCATCAGCCAGGAGCGTGGACTCTTTGCGCCGAAGGTATCTTTCATTTCCCTGGCCCAAATCCGCCGGGCGGCGCGGTACTTGGCGATTTCCTCGAAGAAGTCGTTGTGGGCGTTGAAGAAATAGGATAAGCGTGGGGCAAAGTCATCAATGTCCAGGCCGCGCTGGAGCGCCCAGCGGACGTACTCCATGCCGTCCGAGAGGGTGAAGGCCAGTTCCTGGGCCGCGGTCGCGCCGGCCTCGCGGATGTGGTAGCCTGAGATGGAGATGGTGTTCCACTGCGGGACGGTCGTCGTGCCGAACTCGATGGTGTCCACCACCAGACGCATCGAAGGTTCCGGCGGGAAGATGTACTCTTTCTGGGCGATGTACTCTTTCAGGATGTCGTTCTGGATGGTGCCGCGTAGCTGGTCGGGACGCACGCCCTGTTTCTCGGCAGCGGCGATGTACATGGCCCAGACGATGGCCGCCGGTGAGTTGATGGTCATGCTGGTGGAGACTTTGTCCAGCGGAATATCTGCCAATAAAATTTCCATGTCCTTGAGTGACGAGACCGCCACGCCGCACTTGCCGAATTCGCCCAGCGCTTCGGGCGCGTCGCTGTCGTAGCCCATCAGCGTGGGCAGGTCGAAGGCGACGGAGAGGCCGGTCTGCCCTTGCTCGAGCAGGTATTTGAAACGGGCGTTGGTCTCCTCGGCGGTGCCGAACCCGGCGAACATGCGCATCGTCCACAGCTTGCCGCGATGCAGCGTCGGGTGGACGCCGCGCGTGAAGGGATACTCGCCGGGCAGGCCGAGGTCGCGCTCGTAATCCAGATCGGGGATGTCGAGGGGGGTGTAGAGGCGTTCCACCGGTTCGGAGGAGGTGGTGATGAATTGATCCTGCCGTTCCGGCATATTCGCCAGCGTCTTGTGCAGGCTGGTCTTCTCCCACGTTTCCAGTGACTGGCGCAGTTGGTCGAGTTTTTGGCGGTCGTACATGGCTCACTCCTTCAGGCTGTGTCTGGCGAGATTATAGCACGACCTTTGACCTATCCCCCTGCCCCCCTTCCCTACAAGGGAAGGGGGAATGGGGGTTAGGTCAATTTCTGGTATACTCCCCTCATGCCCCGCTTAGAACTCGACCTCAACCCCGTCAGTCACATCAGCGCGGATGCCATCGGCGCCCCCGGCCAACGCGTCTTCTACATCCAGGGCTGGCAGGAGAGCGATCCCCAGCCGGTGACGATCATTATCGAGAAGATTCAGCTCCAGTCGCTGGCTGTAGGCGTCGAGCAATTCCTGGCTGAAATTGCCAGACGGAACCCCAACTTGCCGCAGGCTTCTGCTGATTACGTCGAAGCGCAGATGCACATCAGTCCGCCGGTTGACCCGCTCTTCCGCGTCGGGGAGATTGGCATGGGCTATGACCGCGACCAGGATCTGGTCGTTCTGCTTGTACGTGAGGCCGTGCTCGAAGGGGCCGTCCCCGAGGATGCCGCGGTCGTCCGTTTCTGGTGCACCCGTTCACAGGTGCGCGCCATGGCCCGCTGGAGCGTGGAAGTCGCCAGCCGCGGGCGGCCCCTCTGTCCGCAATGTGGGGGGCCGATGGAGTCGGAAGGACATTTCTGCCCGAAGAAGAATGGGCATAAAAAACAGTAATCAGTGAACAGTGATCAGTTTTCAGTGAACAGCAATTCGAGGCAGGCCCTGGAGAATGGAGAAATCAAGCTTCAGGGCCAGTTTTTGCTCGGCTCGAATTACACCTTCCTCATCAAAGTCCGCCACGAAGGGCAGGAGATTCCCGCTGTCTACAAGCCGCAACGCGGTGAGAACCCGCTGTGGGATTTTCCCGAGACCTCGCTGGCCGGTCGCGAGGTAGCCGCGTATCTCGTCAGCCAAGCGCTCGGATTCAACTTTGTCCCGCTGACCGTGCTGCGCGCGGACGGCCCCTTCGGCCCCGGCTCGCTCCAGCAATTCATCGAGTACGATCCCAACTACCACTATTTCACTTTTTTGGAGAGCGACCGTCAACGCCTGCGCCCGGTTGTCCTCTTCGACCTGCTGGTCAACAACGCCGACCGCAAGGGCAGCCATCTGCTCATCGAAAAAGGGACAAACAAGCTCTGGCTGATTGACCACGGCCTGTGCTTCCACGCCGAGGACAAGCTGCGCACCGTGATCTGGGATTTTGCCGGAGAACCTGTTCCCGAAGAACTGCTCGCTGCGTTACGCGCCTTTCGCTCCACCCTTCGCTACGCTCAGGGCAGGCTCCTCCCCCCTCCTCGCTTCGCGCCTCGCGCTCCACTCCCCACGACCCTCGCACCTTATCTTAAACCCGACGAACTCGCTGCTCTCGCCGCGCGTGCCGACCGTTTGCTTGCCAATCCCGTCTTTCCCTATCCGCCGGAAGATAGACGGGCGTACCCATATCCGCCGCTGTGAGAGACAAGCGCATAAAACTCGCGCCCAATGCCTGGCCGGAGTTGCTTTCACTCAATTCGATGTACAATATAAAGGATAGGAGGAACCATGCCCCAAGTGACCACTCCGCAACTCCTGGATGCCCTGCAAACTGGCTGGGGACAGTACGCTGCCGGGTTCGAGCGCCTCTCCCCAGCAGAGCGGACAGCCTTTTTGCAGCGACAGGGCTACCCGCGTTTTCACGACTTGCTGGCCCACGTCTG